>Ga0207701_10003076_pt1 | contig 17218 bp, 16 predicted proteins | sample KBSSwiSSwithPhiX_FD_184294 | JGI IMG/M metagenome (GOLD analysis project Ga0207701, IMG submission 184294) | Switchgrass rhizosphere bulk soil microbial communities from Kellogg Biological Station, Michigan, USA, with PhiX - S5 (SPAdes) (version 2) | ecosystem: Environmental > Terrestrial >... | reverse complement strand
TGTGAAACTGATCCGCGGTGATAAAGGAACTGAAGTAAGGCTCACCATCAAAAAATCAGACGGCAGTGTTAAGACTGTTGTGATGATCCGTGATGAGATTGTAACTGATGAAACTTTTGCAAAAAGTGCTATCATCAATGAAAATGGGAAAAAGATCGGTTATATATTTCTTCCTGAATTCTACGCCGATTGGGAAAGGCCTAATGGCGGCGCCAGGAGCGCAATAGATGTAGGAAAAGAGATCGTAAAACTCAAAGAACAAAATGTTGATGGTATAATAATGGACCTGCGAAATAATGGGGGAGGTTCTTTATACGATGTGGTACAGATGGTTGGATTTTTTATTGATGAGGGTCCGATAGTACAGGTAAAAGATAGAGATGGAAATCCAACAGTATTGCGGGATCGTGATAAATCAGTATTGTACGATGGACCACTAGCAGTTATGGTGAATGAATTTTCTGCTTCTGCCTCTGAAATTTTTGCAGCAGCCATCCAGGATTATAATCGTGGTGTTATTATCGGAAGTACATCTACCTATGGTAAAGGAACGGTTCAGCGTAATATTGGACTGGAAGGAAATAATGGTGGAGTTGTTTCTTCTACAGCAAGTGCACAGGAACTGGGCACAGTTAAATTGACGCTTCAGAAGTTTTATCGCATCAATGGCGGTTCTACACAACTTAAAGGTGTTACACCTGATATCGTTATCCCTGATTCGTATGAATATTTGAAGTATCGTGAAAAAGATAATCCGGATGCATTGCCATGGGATGAAATTAAGAAAGCTGATTACAGTTCAGTCAAATCATATTATAGCCTGCCGGCAATTAAAACAGCCAGTCTTAGCAGGATCGATACAAATAAATCATTCAAAACCATCAAAGAAAATACAGCATGGTTATCAAACTTTAATGATAAAGAATATTCATTGAACCTGGTTAAGTACCGCGCAGAACAAAAAATGATCAAGGACAATTATAAGAAAGTAGAAGAACTTAGTAAGTCTAATCCTGTTCTTGAACTTACCATGCTTCCTTCCGATGAGAAAAAACTTTCTGCTGATAATGATAAGCTGGAAAGAAGGAAACAGTGGATCAAAAACCTGGGTAAAGATATTTACCTGAATGAAAGCGTGAATGTAATGAACGACATGATCAGGCAGGAATCGCTGGTCAAAAAATAATAAAGAACTAAAAATCTAAATGGTCAATGCGAACGGGGTTCCGTTTACATTGACCATTTTTTTTTCGTTTAGTTTATTACGGAAAGAATATCTGACTACAAATATCTTTCCTTCAGAATATTAAAGTGATGCCTCACATGACCAATGATCATGTAACCTATCGCATTCACAGTAACTTTATTATTATTGGAAACGCCTGACCTGTTCAGTGTTTCCGGAGTAAATCCCCTGAACATCATATAAACAGATTCACGCAGTGTAAGGAGTTCGTCTTTCAGATCCTTGAGGTTTCTCGCATGAACATCAGCGTTACGGGCATATTCATTTTCATCAAATCCAGGCAATGATTGTTTTTCATTTCGGGCAATACAGGTTGCCCTGTATGAAAAAATCCTTTCTGTATCAATCATGTGTTGAAGCAGTTCTTTCACAGTCCATTTTCCTTCCGCGTAACGGTAATCAGCTTTATCTGCCGTGATGGTTTCAAGAAAATCCATCATTTCTTCCAGCGACGATCTGTATGCCTGGACAAGATCTTCCTCATCCACCAGTTTAATATAAGTTTCATAAAAAACGGGGTAGTCGGAAGAAACAGGTCTGGCCATTGTTATCCTTTTTTTGTTTTCTTTATCGATGATTTTGGTAAAGCTGTTTTCTTAGGTGTGGGCTGAGGTGCCCCGGCTTTATATGTTTCAGCAAGTTTAATGGCAGCTTCTGCATTAATGATTCCCGCATATTTACTCAGATCAGAAAAAGATACTAGTTCTTCTTCTCCTTCTTTAGACGGTTTCATTACTTTCAGATCATTTGCAGGGGTAACAGATTTTTGAATGATATCTTTTACCTGAACAGCTGTAAGTTCAGGATAATAGGATAGGAGTAGTGCTGCCAATCCTGCTGTAACCGGGCTCGCCATACTGGTACCCTGTTGATTTCCATAGGCGTTTCCCGTAGGCAATGTACTGTAAATTTTTACCCCCGGAGAAAATACATCTACTTCTTTTTTACCGTAGTTGGAAAATGAGGCCACCAGGTCATCAGTTGTTGGTCCGCTTGCACCAACAGTGATCCAGTTAGTAGTATGTTTTCCGGTAGTCTGGTAAATAGGGTTTGGATAATTTTCAGCATTATCGAGGTTGGCAGATTCGTTGCCTGCTGCGTGTACCAGTAATACACCTTTGCTTTCAGCATATTGCATTGCATCGTCAACCCAATTTTTATTGGGAGAAAAGCTTTTACCAAAACTCATATTGATCACTTTGGCGCCATTATCAACAGCATATCGAATGGCATTGGCAATATCTTTATCGTGCTCATCGCCATCAGGAACCGCCCTGATAGGCATGATCCGCACGTAGTCAGCAACTCCATTCATACCGATACCATTGTTGCGCACAGCGCCAATGATGCCAGCTACGTGGGTGCCATGCGAGGCATCAGTAGCCATCACGTCGTTGTTTCCATAATACCTGTCGTTGACATCTTCATAATTATCACCCACAACTTCGCCGCGATAATCTTCCGGTTCTTTGTCGAGCATATCAACCTTGGATTTTTCGCCACTATAGTATTCCGTGATATCACTGATAAGTTGTTTATTGGTAACGTCCATCTGCTGGGTTTGCTGAAACAATCCAAGCATAATATTTTTTGACTTACTCTGTTCAGCTGATGTAGGTTTAAAAGGAAGTAGTTCATCACCAGTGTAAATTTCCCTGGCCAACGCTTTTTTCAGGATACTATCTGCTGTGGGGAGTTTTTCCACTATATTTTTCAGGATCAGCACGATCATGGCTGATTCTTTAGCCTGGCTCTCGATCTGGTTTTTAGCTTTCAGGTACATCCTGAGCTGTGCCAGTTGAACCGGATCAAGTGTAGTGCTGTCGGGAAGTTTGCCGTCATATTTTTTACGGTAAGAATAATATACCCTGGCAGCTTCATAGCTGTCTTTGGTAACATTCCTGCCATCTTTATTGCCAAGGAAATTCCATCCATGCACGTCATCTATATATCCGTTCTTATCATCATCAATGCCATTGCCGGGTATTTCCTTTGAATTCACCCACAATACTGCTTTGAGATCTTCATGTGTGGTATCCACACCGGAATCAATAACCGCGACTATGACCAGTTGCTTTGGTTTTTTATTTTTCAGCAGGGTTTGGTATGCTTTTTCAACACCAATACCATATACACCATCTTCTTTAAGTTCCTGTAAATGCCAGCCACGAGGTACTTCTTTCAGGGAGTTCTGCGCTAATGCGGATACGGAAAAAATAATGTTTGCGACAACAAAAATTCCTAGACGTAGAATCATTGATAATAAAGATTTAACCCCAAAAATACGTTTAGAATGCCGTACCCTATAGCCTTTCATCCAATTTTGGCAGTTTTTTGGATTTTTCTTAAAAACTAAAGCTAATACCCTGAGCCAGAGGAAGTTTTGTGGAGTAATTTATGGTGTTGGTCTGCCTGCGCATGTATATTTTCCAGGCATCACTGCCACTTTCCCGTCCCCCGCCGGTCTCTTTCTCCCCACCAAAAGCTCCCCCGATTTCGGCCCCGCTGGTACCAATATTCACGTTAGCGATGCCACAATCACTGCCATCGGGTGAAAGAAAATATTCGGCTTCTCGCATATTTAGCGTCATTATCGAAGAGGATAGTCCCTGGGGAACACTATTCTGGATCTGTACCGCTTCTTCGATTGTACTGTATTTCATTATATATAGAATAGGCGCAAAAGTTTCCTGCTTAACAATACTAAATGATGGATCAACTTCTGCGATGCAGGGAAATACATAACAGCCGCTTTGGTATTGTTCTCCCTCGGGCAGGCCCGGCTCAACAGCAAATACGCCGCCTTCCGCGCGGCATTTATCAACTGCCTGCTGATACATTCTCACCGCATCTGTATCGATCAACGGACCTACATGATTAGCCGGGTCCAGCGGATCACCGATCTTCAATTGCTTATAAGCCTTCACCAGTTTATTGAGAAAAGCATCATAGACGGATTCGTGAATGATCAGCCTTCGTGTGGATGTGCATCTTTGTCCGGCCGTACCCACGGCCCCAAAAACAGAACCTATGACCGCAATATCAAGATCTGCATCTGCAGTTATTATTATAGCGTTGTTACCGCCAAGTTCAAGCAGGCTTTTCCCCAGTCTTGCACCAACTGCCGCACCAACTGCTTTACCCATGCGGGTAGAACCCGTTGCAGAGATCAATGGAATGCGATGATCGTTGGCCAGCCACTCACCGGTTTCCCGTCCGCCAATGATCACACAACTAACGCCTTCGGGTACCTGATTTTCCCTGAACACTTCAGCAATTATTTTCTGACAAGCAATTGCACAAAGCGGTGTTTTTTCTGAAGGTTTCCAAACACATACATCACCACATACCCATGCAAGTGCCGCATTCCAACTCCATACAGCAACAGGAAAATTAAATGCAGAAATAACACCGGTGATTCCAAGAGGATGCCACTGTTCATACATCCGGTGACCAGGTCGTTCACTATGCATGGTTAAACCATATAATTGCCGGGACAGACCAACAGCAAAATCACAGATGTCGATCATCTCCTGTACTTCACCCAAACCTTCCTGGAGACTTTTACCCATCTCCCAGGAAACGAGCTTACCAAGGGGTTCTTTATACGCTCTTAATTGATTACTTACCTGGCGCACAATGTCTCCACGTTTAGGTGCGGGCCATTTCCTCCATTCGGCAAATGCTTCTTCGGCTTTACTCACTACAGCATCGTAACTTTCCCTGTCTGCAGTAAAAACAGACGCAATCGATTGACCGTCAACGGGAGAAATAGAAACCAGTGAGTCCCCTGAAGAACCAAGCCAGTGCTGGCCTGTAGACATTCCGTGATTATGCGAAGATATATTGAGCTGTTCCAGAATATTTTTCATATTTTTTTTTTGACCTACTGCACTGAGTATCAGTTTCTGAGGTTTGATGTCCGCAAATTTACCTAAAAAACACTCGGAAATGTGAAATTTACGTAGTTACTTTACGTTTAATAACAGTAGAAATCGCCTGCAAACAACCACAAAATAACTTTGCAGATTCTATTAAATCTTATTCCTTGACCAGTCCTTAATCAGTTCTATGAAAGCCGAATTATTTAACTGATTAAACCTCTGATCATGTACCCACGAATCCTTACCTTCTTAATGAAGGCAACATTTATGCTGATGACGATCGCCACAACAGCTGGCGAAAAAAACGTCTCTCCTTTTAATTTTACATTCAGAAATCTTGCAGCTGCTGAAAAAGCCATCGCACAATTAAATGGCTCAGACAATAGTTTTGCAAAATCTGCAAAGTCAGAAAAGAACAAATCTAAAGTTTGTGCTTGTGAAGTACTTAAACTAAGTAATAACAACACAAGCCAGGAAAGTGTTGCAATCTTCTCTGAGATCACTAATAATGGTGACATTAATGCTGAATACAAAGTAGCACTGGAAATTCTTCAAAAGCAAAAAAAGAATATGAAGGATCAGTACTATGATAAAGTAAAGGTTAACCAGACCATTACTGCACCTATGGATTGCAAAACGCTGTATATTAAAATGGCGAAAGATGAAAACGGATTGGTGATGTATGATATCCTGGATGCAGACGTTCTGAGGGCATTGAAGACTGCCAAATAATCTTAGTACTGTTCGGATTCATTGGGAAAATCGCCAGACCTTACATCTTTGATATAATGTTTTACGGCATCGCTGATACTGTCGTAAAGACTCAAATACTGCCTTAAAAAACGAGGTTTAAATTCCTGGTTGATGCCCAGCATATCATGCATCACCAGGACCTGTCCATCACAATAACGACCGGCGCCGATGCCGATAGTAGGGATAGAAAGACTTTGAGAAACTTCCTTTGCGAGATCTGCAGGAATTTTTTCCAATACAATTGCAAAACATCCGGCTTCTTCAAGCTTAAGCGCATCGGCTTTAAGTTTTGCAGCTTCAGCTTCCTCTCTTGCCCTTACCTGGTAAGTACCAAATTTATAAATACTCTGGGGCGTGAGTCCAAGATGTCCCATCACCGGAACGCCGGAAGAAATAATTCTCTTAATACTTTCCAATACTTCGTTACCACCTTCCAGCTTGACCGCATGACCGCCGGTTTCTTTCATTATTCGTATCGTGGAACTCAGTGCTTCTTTTGAATTGCCCTGGTAAGCACCGAAAGGAAGATCTACCACAATCAGGCATCTTTTAACACCTCTCACAACAGATTGCGCATGATAGATCATCTGGTCCAGCGTAATAGGTAAGGTGGTCTCATGACCTGCCATAACATTGCTGGCAGAATCTCCAACGAGTATAACATCTATCCCCGATTCATCAATGATCTTCGCAAACGAATAATCATATGCGGTAAGCATGGATATTTTTTGTCCCTGTGATTTCATCATCATCAGGGTATGGGTTGTAACTCTTTTGATTTCCCTGTTTACACTCATATATTACAGTAAGGAGGGGTGATATGGCCAGGCTTAAGAGACGAAAATAGGTAAAAAGGCAGGAGATATTAAAATTTCATCATCTCCTCATAGAGGTTATGAATGAGACCGTCAGCCAATCCAATTTTAGGAACATAGATATCGGTGGAGTCAGCCCATCTCATTACATTGATATAGATCAATAGTGCAGGTACAATAACATCAGCTCGGTCTTCTCTCAATCTATACATTGTCATACGTTCTTCAACGGTGAAATTGCTGAGCTCTTTATGGTAATCCCTTAATGTATCCAAATTAAGTGGTTTACCTTCTTTCCGTTTTGACAGTGAGAACACTTTGTTGATATTACCTCCGGAACCAATACAGGTAACATGTTTGAATTGTTTTGTTTCGGATTTTATGGTCTCTTTCATTTTGTCCCAGGCCTGTTCCGTGACCATATTCTTTAATATCCTGATGGTTCCGATATTGAAAGAGTTTTTAAAGACCAGTTTTCCTTCGCTGAAAAATGTAAGCTCAGTACTTCCACCACCCACATCGATATATAAGTAAGAGTCATCCTTACTCATATTTTCAGCAATATGGTTTTCGTAAATGAGACTGGCTTCCTTATCTCCGGAAATGATATCAATTTCTATCCCGGTTTCCAGTTTTACTTTCCTGATAATTTCCTGGGCATTGCTCGCATCGCGCATCGCAGAAGTGGCGCAGGCTTTAATATGCTTTACACCATAAGCGCTGATCAGGTGCTTATAAGCTTTGATGGTTTGCATAACCATACCGATCTTTTCTTTGGAAATTTCACCCGACTCAAATACATCGAAACCCAGTCTCAAAGGAACCCTCACGAGATTCAATTTAATAAATTCAGGTTGCCCCGAATCCATGATCAGAACATCTGTGATCAGTAACCTTGCGGCATTACTTCCAATATCGATAGCAGCTAATCTCATCAGTTTAAATGGCAATATTATATTGAAAGCACTTAATCAGGCAGTTATATAATCCACAAATGTCAATAATTATTGGGCCTCTGACAGTTTGGTGGTCTTTTTAGTTGTTTTTGACAATAGATACTGGTAGGTTTCTATTTGCGATCTGGTTTTTTTGCCTTCCGTAGGAACATATTCATTGCTGAGATGGTTACATAATAACCGTGCCTTAACATTATCACTAAGTTGAATATTGACTATATCCTGCAATTCTTTTTTAATTGCGGGATCCGTGATGGGGCATGCCACTTCAATACGATGATCCAGGTTTCTGACCATCCAGTCGGCTGATGAAATAAACACTTTCTCTTTTCCTCCATTATGAAATATCATGATCCTCGCATGTTCCAGGTATTCATCTACAATACTGATGGCATACATCGGGGTTTTAAATTTTTTGATATCAGTGACAGCGCAAAAAATTCCGCGGACTACCAATTTGATTTCCACACCAGCGGTAGCAGCATCATATAATTTCTGAATCAAAATCTCATCTGAGAACGAATTCATTTTTAGTGTGATGATGGCTTTTTTTCCTGCCATAGCCTGCTTTATTTCTGCATTGATCAGTGCAAGCAGTTGTCTGCGCATGCTGGTGGGAGATAATAAAATTGTTTGCGCCAGGCGCAAATGTTTTGTTCCGGTTTTAGGTTTCTCCAGGTAAGAAAAAATCTTGTTCACATCAGCCATAATACTACGGTTTGCTGTAAGCAAACAGTGATCTCCATAAACAGTGGCAGTAGACTCATTCAGGTTACCCGTACTGATGAATCCATAGTGAACGGTGTGGTTACCTTTTCTTTTCCGGATTAGACAGATCTTTGCATGCACTTTCTGGTTAGGGATCCCTATCAAAACTTTTACACCCTCTTCTTCCAGTTGCTCTTTAAAAGCCAGGTTATTTTCTTCATCAAAACGGGCTCTCAATTCAAGCATCACTGTAACATCTTTTCCATTTCTCACCGCATTGACCAGGGCATTAACTACTTTAGAATGCCTGGCAAGGCGATATGCCGTGATCTTGATGGTAGTGACATCAGGGTCAATAGCAGCTTCCCGCAAGAGATCGATCAGTGGATTAAATGAATGATAAGGAAAATTCAGCATCACATCATTGGCCAGGATCACATCTGTTACTCTTGCAGTATTGGCAAATTGCGGATGTATAAATGGCTTTTTGCGTGTAGATTTTTGCGTGAAAACCTCTGATGGAAAATCAATGAAATGCCTAAAATTATGAATCCGTCCACCAGGGATAAGATGATCTTTTTTACTGAGACCAATTTTTCTGATCAGGAATTCCAGCAGTGCCGGATCAATTTCTTTGTCGTAAATAAATCTTACCGGTTTACCTTTTCTCCTGTTCCTGATTCCTTTTTCAATTTTGGCAGTATAGGTAGATGTTTCATCGTAGTCCAGATCATACTCTGCATCTTTGGTAACCTTGATCACGTGAGAACTATATTCATCATACTGGAAATAAGAAAATATCCGGGGCAAACAAAACCTGATTACGTCTTCAAGCAGGATAATATATTTTTCACCAGATTTGCCATCAGGCAGAATAACAAACCTTGGTACGGCCCTGGTAGGAACTTCGATCAAAGCATACTTCCTTTTGTAGGCAATATTTTTTCTTGCCATAACAACAGCCAGGTAAAGCGATTTATCACGCAAATAGGGGAGTGATGGAATGTTTTCAATCATCAGCGGAATAACATTCGATCTCACTTCATCATCAAAAAAACTATTTACATATTCAACCTGCTCTTTATTGAGTTCTTTTTCACTGAGCAGGAAAATTTTTTCTTTTTGGAGTTCAAGAAGAATGGATTGCCAAATGCGATTAAATTCACTCTGCTGTTGCAATACGATCAGTTGAATTTTATCGAGTATTAATTGCGGAGAATCTTCCAGATGCATATTTGCCACTGCACCAGCCTTCATCATTCGTTTAAGTGCGGCTACCCTTACCCGGAAAAACTCATCCAGGTTATTGGAAAAAATACCAAGAAATTTCATTTTTTCCCTGAGTGGAACAGTGGGGTCAGCTGCTTCCTGAAGCACCCTTGCATTAAAAGCAAGCCAGCTGATATCACGGGGAATTATTTTAGCAGGTTTCGGCATGTAATTATTGATTCAGTAAATGTAAGAAGAGATGCCAGATTTTATTAAAGTTGACGGATCGCCTGGATCAATGCGCTGGTGGAATACCCTTTTAACAACGGAACGATCTTTACTTCACCGCCATGCTGAATCACTTCTTCCGCTCCAACGATCTGGGACAGTTTATAGTCTCCGCCTTTCACTAAAATATCGGGCGACAATTTTTGTAATAATTCTAACGGGGTGTCTTCATTAAAAAGACAAACTGCATCAACCATTTCGAGTGAGGCCATCATCCAGCTTCTAAACCCCTCATCATTTACCGGTCTGTGTTCTCCTTTTAATCTTTTAACCGACGCATCAGTATTCATACCCACCACCAGGATATCACCAAAGCCAGCTGAAGTGGTAAGAATTTCCAAATGACCCCTATGCAGAATATCAAAACATCCGTTGGTAAAAACAATTTTCTTTCCTTGTTCTTTCCATTGATTAGACTGCTCAACAAGTTGTTCAGCAGAAAGAATCTTGTTATTGATGTGTTGCATGTTTTTCATGTTTTCTATTGCGGTTTACCAATGGGAGGATGAGCAGGCATAAAAAGCCAACACCCAACACCATCAGGGTTTGTACCAGCCAGAGTAGCCATCCAAAGGCTAATCCGTCAACTTCACTGATATTATATAACACTAACGTTTTCTGTACGGCAAGCTGATATGCACCAATACCTCCCTGTGTAACGATCATGGCAAGGCTTCCAAATGAAAGTATGGTAAAAGAAGCCCTCATACCAAGATGACTTACTGCATCCATTGCATAAAATCCGATTCGAATACTAAACAGGTACATTGACCAGATGAATATGGTATGCAGTACGAAAGCGGTTTTTCTTTTTACATGCCGCACACTGGTGAGTCCTTCCCAAATTCCACGAAATATGCTGCTTACTTTCTGGATAATACCTACATGGCTATATCTGTTGAAAATAAACCTAACCAAAACTATACCCAGCAAAACGATGCCTATAAAAATTATCAGTTTAGTAACATTGAAGTCACCAGCTTTTGTAAGGAAAAGTTTTCTTAGTTCTTCAGACGCAAACTCACCAACAATGTTGATCTGCAAAATGATCGTGATGAAAATGACCAGCAATAAGCAAATCACATCACAGGCACGTTCTGCCACCATTGTTCCAATCAGCTTATCCACCGGTGTTTTTTCATAACGGGCAAGGATAGTGCATTTCATTACCTCACCAAGTCGCGGAACAAGCAGGTTAAAAAAATAGCTCAACATGACTGCTATAAAAGTATTTACATTGGAAGGCTGAAAACCCAGTGGCTCCATCAAAATCTTCCATCTGAGTGCCCTGCTGTAATGTGCCGCAAGGATCAGGATCATGGCAGGAATTACCAAAAGATAATGGGCATTCATCAGCGAAGTCTTCATCATTTCGACTTCTTCCTTTGTGAGATGTCGGGTAGTATACCAAATCAGGAAGATGCCCAGTCCCAGAAAAAATATATACTGGAATACATTAATGATGATTTTTCGCATGTAATCTTTTGGGGGGTCTTCAGGTAATTTTGTTATCATCATTCGGAAATACTATCCATGGATTGAACTGGCGGGCTTTTTCAAAATCCATGGTAGCGTAAGATATGACAATAACAATATCTCCAACGGCACCGAGCCTGGCTGCAGGTCCATTAAGGCAACAAACACCTGATCCCCTTTTACCCTTAATCAGATATGTTTCAATCCTTGCGCCATTATTTACATTGACAACCTGAATTTTTTCGTGTTCAATCATATTGGCAGCATCCATAAGGTCTTCATCAAGGGTAAGACTTCCAACATAATGAAGGTTAGCTTCGGTAATTTTTATCCTGTGGATCTTCGATTTCAGAATTTCTATTTCCATAGGGGGCAAAATTAGTATTTAAATGCACAAAGACTAAACTGCCATCACCTTATTGTCGATCAGCCTCACGTCATCTAAAAATGCTGCTACCAGTACAACAACTGGTTCACCTTTCCATTTATCAATTGGCTGCAAGTCGAGTGCATGGGCAAATTCGAGATAGTCTATACGAAAACCATTTTGCGTTAACATTTCCTTTGCTTCCTGTTGTACCCTGGCGAGGTTATCGCTTTTGAAATATTGCTGGCAATATTGCAATGCATTAAATATTGCCCTTGCGGAAATTTTTTCTTCTTCTGATAGCCGCATATTCCTGCTGCTCATTGCAAGTCCGCCGGGTTCCCTGACTGTTTCACAAATATGCAGTTTTGTATCCCTGCCAGTTAGCACCAGGAGTTTCTTGATCACCATACATTGCTGATAGTCTTTTTGACCCATATAAAGGTTTACGGGTTTCACAATGTCCAACAGCCGGTTAACCACCCGGCATACCCCCTGAAAATGGCCCGGTCGGAATTTTCCTTCAAAGACCCGATCCAATTGTCCCAGATCGAAATGCACATTTTCGTTTAGCCCAGCGGGATATACTTCTTCCTGAGAGGGCAGGAATAAGATATCGCAACCAGCTTTTATGAGGCTTTCTATGTCTTTTTCAAGGGTAACAGGATATTTCTGAAAATCCTTAGGATCATTGAATTGTGAAGGGTTTATGAAAATACTGGCAACCGTAATATGGTTTTCTCTCTTACTGGCCTCAATCAGCTGTAAATGGCCCTGGTGGAGGGCTCCCATGGTAGGAACAAAGCCTATCATGCCCATTTCCCGTTGCCGGTTGAGAGTATCCTGAAGGGCAGCAATTTTCTTAAAAATGATCATGCAATTTGGCATTTATGCTAATTCTCTCAAGCCGTTTAGCCAAGATTCCTTAGTTTTGCAAACCTTTTCGAGCCTTAAAATAAATTAACATTAACGGGAATGCTAGCAAAGAAAAGAATTTTATTCATTGCCAACGAAATGTCCCCTTACCTGGAGCTCACTGAATTTTCCGAGATTGTCAATAAACTGGCAATTAAGTCGAATGATACAGGATTTGAGATAAGGTGCATAATGCCAAGGTTCGGAGTAATCAATGAGAGGAGACATCGTTTACACGAGGTGGTTAGATTATCGGGTATCAATGTTTCAGTTGATAATGATGATTTCCCCCTGCAGATCAAAGTTGCTTCCCTCCCCAATGCAAGACTCCAGGTTTATTTTCTGGATAATGAAGATATGTTCAAACGTAAATTTGTTTTCCAGGACGAAAGCGAAAAATGGTTTGAGGATAATGCACTGAGAAGCATATTTTTTTGCAAAGGAGCCCTTGAAACAGTAAAGAAATTCGGATGGCCTCCAGACATCATCCATGCATCTGGTTGGATGACCGGATTGATCCCCTTCTACCTCAAAACTGTATATAAAAAAGAACCTGTTTTCGGAAACAGTAAAATTGTATATACCATAGGACAGAATACGTTCAAAGAGAAACTCGGTGTTGATTTCCTTAAAAAAGCGCAGATACATCCAAGTATTAAGGAAAAAGACCTGGAACCATTTAAAGAGAATAATAACACAGCAATGTTCAGGGGTGGCGCAACTTATGCAGATGCCATTACTTTCGGCGCAGAAAAAGTGGATAAAAAACTCATTGATGAGTTCAGCAAAGTCAGGGGGAAGAAGGTTATCGCCTTCCATCCAGAGGCTGATTTAACAGAGTATTTACAATTGTATCGCGACCTTGCGGACAAATAAAAACACCACTAACCCTGATAAATAATTGCCGGTGAATCGGAACAAGTTTGTAGCAGGATTAACAACCGTATTGATCCTGTTTTGTTTTTTATATAGTTGTACAAAAATCAAAGGAACGGATATCGGATCTGATCTCCTTCCAGTGGTGGATAATATCAGCACTTTTGATACTACCCTGGAATTAGTTACAGAAAATTTTCTTTTTGGCGATTCAGCAATTCCAAGGACAGCTAAAACTTCTACTGGCCAGGCTCCTGAAATGCTCCTGGGATATATCAGTAATGATCCGCAGTTTGGAAAAACTACCAGCACATTGTTCTATGAAATGGCGCCAGTATTTTATCCATATCCTTATGAAGTAAAAGACAGCCTTTACCTTGATTCAGTTGTTCTTTGCTTACGGTGGACAGGAACTTTGATGGGAGATACCAATCTTATTCAGAAGGTTAATGTATTTCGACTTGATTCATTACCTAATGGTGACTCAGCTTATCCAATAACCGCTACAATTCCATATACGCAATTCCTGGGAACGAAATCTTTTGCTCCAAATATCCTGAACGACTCACTTTATCTTTTTCGCCAGAATGTCAACAATCAGTTGAGGATAAAGCTTGATAATTCTTTCGGTAATCAGTTGCTTGGACTGGATACAACTAATAAAGGACCACTTAACAATGACTCTTCATGGAACAGTTTCTTGAAAGGATTTGCCGTAGTTCCCGATGTGGCAGGCGGTCCAACCGCTAATGCCCTCATGGGTTTTGCGATAAGTGATACCAATACCTATCTGCGATTGTATTATCGTTATGATACAGCGTCAAAAAAAGATACTACGTTTAAAACATTCCGGTATAATGTTTTCACTGGTTTTGCAAATAATATTACCCGCGACTATAACGGATCTCAAATAGCCGCTGCTGTAGGTGCGGGCCCCGATAGCCTGGTTTACATGCAAACGGCTCCTGGTTCCTATAGCGTTCTCCATATTCCCGGCATGGAAGGTTTCAGGACTTTAAAAGGCAATGTAGTGATCAACAGGGCAGAGATCAGTATGCAACAAATTTACTCCCCGGGTCAGGGTGATGATATTTTTAATACACCGGTAGCACTATATATTGATTTTCAGGATACTGTTAATAAACTGCAGCTTCCTTTCCTCCGTGATGGATATAGTCTGGGTACCTATAACCAAACCAATCTGGGCGGTGCGAGAAAATATGTTCCGGGACCTTCCGGCCAGGTAGTTTCACAATACATTTTCAATATTCCCAGTTGGGTTCAGGGACTTGTTACACAGAATCACCCAATCTATCCTATCTATCTTTATTCACCTTATATAGCTGAATATCCTGAATTAAGGCTTGGCGCAAAAGTCAATAATATAGCCAATGGACGGGTAAAACTGGGCGGCGGCTCTAACCAGCAGCGTAAAATGGTGATGAGAATTATTTATTCTAAAATTTAGCAGGGATATTATCTTTGCAACCGAATTCAAAACAAACTGCAATATGCCTTATTTATTCACATCAGAAAGTGTATCCGAAGGCCATCCGGACAAAGTGGCTGACCAGATTTCCGACGCCCTTATTGATAATTTCTTAGCGTGGGATCCCGAATCTAAAGTTGCTTGTGAAACCCTTGTTACAACAGGGCAGGTAGTTCTTGCCGGTGAAGTGAAATCAAAAACTTATCTGGATGTTCAGAAGATAGCCAGGGAAGTTATTGCCAGGATAGGATATACCAAGAGTGAGTATATGTTTGAAGCGAATTCTTGTGGTATCATTTCAGCTATCCATGAGCAATCAGCCGATATCAACCGTGGTGTAGAGAGAAAAAAGAAAGAAGACCAGGGAGCCGGTGATCAGGGTATGATGTTTGGATATGCCACCAACGAAACAGATAATTATATGCCACTGGCCCTTGACCTGGCACATAAAGTTTTGAAAGAATTGTCGCTGATCAGGAACGAGAAGAAAACTAAAATGCCTTATCTGCGCCCGGATGCAAAAAGCCAGGTAACCATTGAATACGATGATCAGCATAAACCTGTGAGGATTGATACCATTGTTGTTTCAACACAGCATGATGAGTTCGACAAGGATGAAAAAATGTTGAACAAGATCAAAGAGGATATCATCAATATTGTTATTCCGAGGGTTAAGGCAAAATGTAAAAAAGAAGTTCAGAACCTGTTCACCAAAAAAATAACTTATCACGTAAATCCTACTGGTAAATTTGTTATTGGTGGTCCACATGGCGATACCGGTCTTACCGGAAGAAAGATAATTGTTGATACCTATGGTGGTAAAGGTGCCCACGGTGGTGGAGCCTTCAGTGGAAAAGATCCTTCCAAAGTTGACCGTAGTGCTGCTTATGCTGCAAGGCATATTGCCAAGAATATGGTAGCTGCCGGTATTGCAGATGAAATCCTTGTTCAGGTTTCTTACGCTATCGGTGTTGCCAAACCGATGAATATTTTTGTAGATACATATGGTACTGCAAAAGTTGACATGAATGATGGTCAAATTGCAAAGATTGTTGAAGACCTGTTTGATATGCGTCCTTATGCTATCGAGACACGCCTGAAACTCAGAAACCCGATATACAGTGAAACTGCTGCATACGGACATATGGGAAGAGAATCAGAGATCGTTGAAAAACATTTTGTGAATGGTGATGGCAAAAAGAAATCTGTGAAAGTTGAGCTTTTTACCTGGGAAAAACTGGATTATACAGATAAAATCAAAAAAGCCTTTAAATTGAAATAATTCACTGCCCGTATCAAGAAGGCCTCCTGCAATGGAGGCTTTTTTTTTGCCGTTACCGCCTAATTTTGCATCATGCACAAAAATCCATGGACCATTATATCTTCCTCACCCATCTATGATAATAATTGGATCAATGTGGTGGAACATAAGGTCATCAATCCGGCCGGTGGTGATGGAGTTTATGGCAAAGTACATTTTAAGAATCTGGCCATAGGAGTAGTTGCTTTGGATGAAGAGAGGAATATTTACCTTGTTGGGCAGTACAGGTTTACCCTCGATGCTTATAGCTGGGAAATTCCTGAAGGAGGTTCTCCATTGGGAGTAGATCCGTTAGATTCAGCCAAAAGAGAATTAAAAGAAGAAACCGGCATAATAGCTCGTGATTGGAAAAAACTTCTGGATATTCATCTTTCCAATTCCGTATCAGATGAAAAAGGATATATCTACCTTGCTACCGGTTTGGAATTTAGTGAAGCTGAACCGGAAGAAACAGAAGAATTACAGGTTCAGAAAATTGCTCTTGAACAAGCTTATCAAATGGTGTTGGATGGAACAATAACAGATTCTTTGTCTGTTGCAGGGATACTCAGAATAAAAATTTTATTAGCAGAAAAAACAACCTAAATGTTTAAAGCAGCCACCAAAACTACTTATATCATCGGTCGTCAACCAGTATTGGAAGCTATGAATGCAGGCAAACAGCTGGATCGTATTTATATACAAAAAAATATTGGAGGGGAGATCATTTTTGATATCAGGAAAGCAGCGCAGGCACTGCAGATACCCATTAACGTTGTACCTCCTGAAAAGTTGAATAGTATCAGCAGGGCAAATCACCAGGGTGTTATCGCAGTAGCGGGACTGGTAAAATATATGGATCTGCAGCAGGTCATTGATCATATCCACGACCAGGGCGAAACTCCTTTGTTCATTATGCTTGATGGTATAACTGAC
>Ga0207701_10003075_pt1 | contig 17225 bp, 15 predicted proteins | sample KBSSwiSSwithPhiX_FD_184294 | JGI IMG/M metagenome (GOLD analysis project Ga0207701, IMG submission 184294) | Switchgrass rhizosphere bulk soil microbial communities from Kellogg Biological Station, Michigan, USA, with PhiX - S5 (SPAdes) (version 2) | ecosystem: Environmental > Terrestrial >... | reverse complement strand
AAAGACCGGATTCCCTGGCAGGGCGAAGGCCCGCTCCCGCTCGACAGTATGTGCCGGAATACGCCTCAAGGTCCTCTCGAGATCCCTCTTCACCCAGCGGCAGCACAATACTGGCGCGAGCGCGGCTATTTGAGCTGAAGCTGTTACCGATGCGAGAACTGTGGAGAAATGATCCAGGTTTTTTTCTGTACACGGTGAGATGGACAAAAGAATACAAATAGCTTTGCTGCTCTTAGTTATTTCGTTCCGTCTCGTGGCGGTTGATGCATACGGCGCCACGCCGACTCCGATGCGCGTGTCCTATCCGGCGCCCACCGCTACGCAGCTTCCTCTCTGGGTCGCCAAAGAGGCGAAGTTTTTTGAAAAGCACGGCGTAGCAGTCGACCTCGTGTATGTCGGCTCATCGTCGATTGCGATCGCCGCGCTGTTCAGCGGACAGTTGGCCGTGGTTGCAGGCGGAGGCGTCGGTGGCATCGCCTCATACCTTCAGGGCTACCGCGACCTGGCGCTCTTTGGCAGTTTGAACAACCGCCTCAATTTTTTTATTTACGCGCACCCTTCCATAGTCGACGCCTCCGGCCTTCGCGGCAAACGGTTCGGGGTCAGCCGATTCGGCGGCGTCGGCGATTTCGCCGCTCGCTATTTTCTCAAGCGCGCCCGTCTCGATCCGCGCAAGGACGTGAGCTTCCTCCAAGTCGGTAGCCAGTCGGAAATGACCCACGCCTTGGCGCGCGGCGCCATCGAAGCCGGCGTCGTTTCCGTGCCGCAAAACTTTACGGTCAAAAAACTCGGCTTTAAGGAGCTGGCGGATTTGACGCAGAGCGGCGCGAGATACGCGTCGAACGCCTTTTTGGCGAAACGGCAGTTTCTCATCGACAACCAAGCGCGCATGGAGTCTTTCCTCAAGGCGCTGATCGAATCGATTCACTTTATCAAAACCAAGCGGCTCGAAGCGTTAAGCATACTATCCCGTTACACTCGGACGACGGATCCAGAAGCGTTGAACATTACCTATGACGAGTACGTGCAAAAGGTCTGGCCGCAGATTCCCGACATTCAGCCGGAAGACCTGACTGCCGTTTTGGAGCAGCAAGCTGAAACGAACCCGAAAGCATTGGAGATCAACCCTGCGAACCTTATTCACGATGCCTTGATGGAAAACATCGTAAGGTCGGGATTTGTCAAACAGGTTTACCGCTGATGGAGCAGGAAACAATTGGACAGAGGAGAGCGCGAACAGCGTTAGCTATCGTTGTCGCTCTAATCGCTTTTGGCGCGATACGCATAGCTGGCGCGGCCCCGGCTTCCTTACGCGTTGCTTACCCTGCGCCGACGGCGTCGTTCCTGCCATTATGGGCGGCGCATGACGCAGGCTTCTTCAAAAAGAATAATCTATCCGTGGAGCTCATTCAGGTTGGATCTTCAACCCGAGGAATGGCGGCCATGCTGGCCAATCAAATAGACGTGCTTGCCGGAGGTGGAACCGGCAGCGTGGTGGCGCAACTTCAAGGCTATTCCGATGTGGCGATATTCGGCACCAACGTCCACACCTGGGTGTTTTCGATCTATGCCGTTCCGTCGATAAAGGACATAGCCCAACTGCGCGGCAAGAAGATGGCGGTCACGCGCTTCGGCGGAACCATGGATTTCGCCACGCGCCATTTTCTCAAGGGACAGGGATTGGAGCCGGGGAAGGATGTCACGTTGATTCAAATCGGCAGCTCGGCGGACATCGTCCCCGCTATGGCGAACGGTGTGGTTGAGTCAGGGGTCATGTCGGTTCCGTATCTGTTCATCGCGCGCCGATTGGGACTGCGCGAACTGGCCGACTTGTCACAAAGCGGGATTCGCTACGCTCAAGCGGCGCTGGTGGCTAAGAGAAGCTTTCTAAAAGACAAGGGTGACATCGTCGGGCAGTTTATTAGGGCGATGGTCGAGGCGACCCACTATCTCAAGACTCGTCCGGCGGACGGCATGCGAATATTGGGCAGATATACACGCACGGACGATAGTGAAATTTTGAAGCAGGCTTACGACTATCATGTTCACAAGTTGCTTTCTCCAGCGCCCGAGATTCGCTCGGAGGATGTCAAATTATTGTTGGAGGAAGCGGCGCTGACCAATCCGAAAGCCAAAGGCGCCAATCCGCAGGACTTCATCGATGAGAGGCCGGTGCGCGAGGTGGTACGCTCCGGATTTATCGATCAGCTGTACCGAAAATGAGCTCAAGGGTCGAACCTCGCTGAAAAGAAGGTGCATTTATGCGTTGGATTTGGACGTTCGTAGGGTCGTTGAGTTTGCTGTCTTTGGCGGGTCTCTCATCCGGCGCGGAAACTCCTAAATATGGCGGGCGGCTGGTTTTCGCCATCCGCAATGACATCAACGGATTGAATCCGTTCGTGCGCACAACTTCGACTAACGTCTATGTGCGCCAGCTCGCCTATGAATCGCTGCTGGATTTTGACAAGCACGGCAAGCTCGTGCCAAACCTGGCGGAATCTTGGACCCTATCCCCTGACGGGAAAATCTACCTGTTCAAGCTGCGCAAGGGCGTCAAATTTCACGATGGCAAGGAGCTCAGCGCCGAGGACGTGAAATGGAGCGTCGATTACGCGATGGATCCGAACAACGGGACCACCGGCTTGAGCATGTTGAAAAGCGTCGAAAGAGTGAACGTAAAAGACAAGCTCACTGTGGAAGTCGTGCTGAAGAACCCGCACGCGGGATTTCTCAGTATGGTGGCGACGATCCGTCCGTTTCCGATCGTGCCCAATCGATCGGTGCCAAGTGGAAAACTCGATCTGCCCGGATTTCCACCGGGCACCGGCCCCTTCGCATTCAAAGAGTACAAGCCGGCGCGCGAGATCGCTTTCGTGCGCAATAAGAATTATTGGCGCAAAGGTCTTCCTTACCTGGATGAGCTTATCTTAAAACCGGTGCTGGAAGATCAAGTGCGTTTCACCGGAGTGCGGGCCGGCGATCTCGACATCATCGAGCGGACGCCGTATTCGTTTATTGCCAAAATCCTCAAGGGTGAATATCGCGATCTCAAGACCGCCGTCGCCAAGCACGCGGGTTATCGGCGGCTGCTGTTTAACGTCGCCGATCCGCCGTTTAACGACGTGAGGCTGCGCCAGGCGGTGCGCTACGCGATCGATAAAAGAAAATACATCGACGGCGCCTTCTGGGGTTTGGGCGAGCCGGCGGACCAGCTTTTTCCCGGCGGCAGCGCCTGGCGCGTGAAATTGCCCGAGATCAAACCCGATCCCGCCAAGGTCAAGGCGATGCTTAAGGATGTGGGCGTAGCTCCTGATTGGGAGCTTGAGTTGATCGGACAGAAATCCGAGGAAGAAGAACTTCAGGTGATCCATCAGCAACTGACCGTCGCCGGTATAAAAACCAAAGTGACCATTCTCGAAAGAGGCGCGCGGGTGACGCGCGAGAGCAGCGGCGATTTCATGATGGTGCTAAGCGGCGGGGATATTCCCGACGATCCGGCGGAAGAGTTCCAAAGCGAATTCGGCTGCGCCGAAGAAGAGGTGAAGACGAAAAAGCGCACTGAAAACTCTTCCGGACATTGCAATAAAGAGATTGACCGTGTGCTGGAAACGGCGATCAAGACCAAAGATGCAAAACAGCGCTATGAGCTTTACCGCAAAGCCATCCAGGCATTTCACGACGACGTGGTCGATATTCCTCTGGCTTATGTGCCGCGATACTTTGTTTTTCAGCAGAAGGTCCAGGGCTTCGAGACCGACGCCGACGGCAGATTCAACATGCCGGACGGAGGGCTTTCCCGCGTCTGGCTGGCGCGTTGAAAGGAGAAACAAATGACCGCAAGCGGAGATCGATTGATTGAAGAGCTTATGAGCAAGCGGCCGCCGCGCCACAAAGAACGGGCGATGCGAGTGCTGCTTATCAAAGGCTTGCTGACCAAACCGCAGGTGCAGATGTGGGTCAAGCAGCTCCATTATTATCGTGTCAACGTGCCGCGCAAGGAGCTTTATATTCTTGCCAACTGTCCGGTGAAAGAGATCAGGATGGAGCGCATCCAAAAATATATGGAGGAAGAGGACGATCGAGTGATCGGCGGCAACGTCGGTCCGCACGCTGCGTTGTGGTTGAAATTGGGCGAAGGGTTGGGAATCCCCCGTGCGGAGATGGAAGATTTTCGTGATTTGTCTTCCGAGTACCGCTTGCTGGTCGATTCATGGTTGGGCTTTGCGCGCGACCATAGCTGGTTGGAAGGGGCCGCGATGAGCTTCGACGAAGACGGCGGCACGGGCAGAGGAGGGGAAGGAATGAAGATGGCGGAGGCATTGGCCAAGGTTTACCAGGTCCCGGAGTGGGGGCTCGTACACTTTACGCTTCATTCCGAGCTCGACATCGAGCACGGCTCATCGACGCGCGATCTGATAAAAAAATATGCGTTGACCGAAGAGCAGCAGAATGGCGTGCGAGCGGCGGTGGCTTTCAAGCGGGCCTTTCATCGACTGGAAGACCAATGCATGTGGCTCGTGTGTAAGATAGATCCAAAATTGCACGCGGAGATTGATTAGTGATTCGTCATGAGGGCAGAGTTGCAGACGGCATGGAGCGTTAAGATATGAGCGACTTCGACAGATTGCTGGACGCGTTACAGCAGACCGGCTATCACCAGTGGATGAAAAGCGAGGGCATTCCCGTGGCGGTCGGTCATGGCTTGGAAGATGTCCGCGACATCAAGCTTGCTCCCTGGCGGCGCACCGGCGGCCTGGGCTCTTTCGTCCACCTGCACGGCATGGAAGGCATTACCGGCATGTACGTGGCCGAGATTCCGCCGGGCGAGGCCTTGCAACCGGAAAAGCATCTCTATGAAGAGCTGATCTGCATTCTCGACGGCATGGGCGCGACGGAAGTATGGCAAGAGGGAAAGAAAAAAAGTCTCTTCGAGTGGGGGCGGATGAGCCTCTTTTCGCCGCCGCTCAATAGCTGGCATCGCCTGATCAACGGCGGACGTGAGCCGGTAAAGGTCTTGGCCGTCACCAACGCGCCGATGGTCCTCGACGCCTACCGCAATCCCGAGTTCGTTTTTAACAATCCCTTTGTGTTCGCCGATCGCTTCGCCGGAGAAGAGGGATATTTCAACGAAGGCAAGAAACGCTACGCGCGCGGCAACACCCATGTGTTGGAGACCAACTTCATCCCCGACATTCTCGCCGCCCAGGTCGATGAGCACGAGAAAAAAGGCGCCGGGGTAAAGCTCACACAATTTCAGATGGCGGGCAATTCGATGATTGCCCATGTGTCCAACTGGCCCGCCGCCCGCTATCAAAAAGCGCATTATCATGGGCCCGGCGCGGTGCTCTTGGGTCTCGAAGGCGACGGCTACGTCCTCATGTGGCCCAAGGATCTCGGTCTTGAGCCGTACGCGAGCGGACGAGGAGAAGAAGTCGTCGAGTTGAAATGGAAAGAGGCCAGTATTTATTGCCCGCCGGGCGGATGGTTTCATCAGCACTTCAATACATCGACCCATCCGGCGCGGCACATCGCGCTGCGCTACAGCGGCAGAATCCATCCGACGGGTTTTCAACTGGCCGCCAAGCTCCACGAAGACGGCACGACGACTTCGCTCAAGAAAGGCGGCACGATGATCGAGTACGACGACGAGGACCCGGCGATTCGCCGGCGCTTCGAAGCCGAACTTAAAAAAGCAGGAATGCGCTCGGACATGCCAGAGGTCGCCGTTGCATGAATCCGCTCGATAGACGCCCAAGATTTATCACTCTGATAGCGGTTCCCAAGTGAGGTGCATAGAACGATGCAAGATCTACGAGACTGGCTCAAAGAAGTGGAAGGGCTGGGAGAACTCAAGCGCGTCAAAGGCGCGGACGCCAATTTAGAAATTGGTCTGATGACCGAAGTCAACGGGCAGCGCCGGGGAGCGGCGCTCTTGTTCGACGAGATTCCTGGTTTTCAAAAAGGTTTCAGAGTCCTCACCGGCTCTATGCTCAACGCCAGGCGGCTGGCTTTGACTCTCGGTTATCGCGATGTCGACAGCGATCAGCAATTGGTGTCGAGGTTGCAGGGAAAAATGATCGGCTTCGAACAAGCTGCGTCGCAGTTTCCGATCGAGGAAACGTCCACCGGCGCGGTGCTGCAGAACCGTCAAGTGGGAGCGGACGTCAATCTGCTCAAGTTTCCCGCGCCCAAATGGCACGCCCATGACGGCGGCAATTACCTCGGAACGGGCTGCATCGTGATGACCAAGGATCCCGATAGCGGCAGGATCAATTTCGGCTCCTACCGGTTGATGGTCCAGGATGAAAAATCGATCACTCTGCATATCTCGTCGGCGCACCACGGGGCGATCAACATTAGAAAATATCAGGACCGCGGCGAGCCGGCGCCGGTGGCGGTTTCGCTGGGGCACCATCCGCTCTATTTGATCGTCTCTGCTATGGGGATCCCGTACGGCATTTCGGAGTTCGAATACCTGGGTGCCATTGTTGGGGAAAGCGTGCCGGTCGTCCGCGGCGAAATGACCGGCCTACCGATCCCGGCGGCGAGCGAATTTGCTTTGGAAGGATTCTGTTCCTTCGATGACTTTCGCGATGAGGGACCCTTCGGCGAGTACACCGGATACTATGCTTCCGGCCGGGGCAAAGAGCCGGTGATCAATGTTCGTGCCGTCTACCATCGGGACGATCCGATCAATCTCGGCGCCCCGCCCGGACGCCCGCCGCACGATTATTCCTACGTCAATGCGCTGATGAAATCGATCAGCGTCAAGGAATCGCTGGTGAAGGACGGCATCCCCGACGTTAAAGGCGTCTGGTATCACGAAGCAGCGGGAGTCAATTTCTTCGTCGTGGTTTCGATCCGCCAGCGCTTTCCGGGTCACGCCCGCCAGGTGGGATTCATGGCGGCGCAGTGCCAAGCCGCGGGCAATCACTTGGGCCGATACGTGGTCGTCGTTGACGACGATATCGACCCGACCGACCTCAACGAAGTGATATGGGCGATTGGCACGAGATCGAATCCGGAGAAGGACATCGACATTATGCGCAACTCCTACTCGAGTCCGCTCGATCCGATTTATCCCGACCAGGGCAAGATTTTTTTTGGTTCCCGCGCCGTCATCGACGCGTGCAAGCCCTACGACTGGATTCGCAATTTTCCGAAGGTGGTGCAGTCGAGCCCCGAGGAGAAACAATCGGTGATCGACAAGTGGCCGGAGATATTCAAGTAACGCGGGTTACAGAGGAAAAATATTTGTGAGGAATCCAAATTTTGTCTTGTCTCGCCGGTTCCGGTCGGAGTTGCTCTTGGAGATCTAATCGACCACGCGCTTCTGCCGCTTCTGCTGAGAAACAGTACCAGACATCGATGACTTCGCAATCCATGTCTCTAAGGCACTGCTTTTATATTTTTTGAATAATACCCGATCGAGAGAGTCGATATGATCCGGCCAAAACTTTCAATGGCTCTGTCGTTGTACGACCGTCATATACCGTTTTTTGATGGCACCGTAGCAGTCAGGGATGTTGATCTCCAGGTTCTCGCTGTGGGCGAAGCTAATTCTCTTAGGGACGGGGGAAGACGTCATCATCGCATGTTAATCGATCGCGAATTTGATGCGTGCGAGGTTTCCTTGTCATCTTATGTTATGGCAAAAAGCCAAGGTCTCCCCGTTATTGCAATCCCGGTTTTCCCTCGCCGTCTGTTTATTCAATCAAATATTTGGACCCACGACGAATCAACGCTTCGCGAGCCGATGGACTTAGTTGGCAGAAAAGTCGGTCTCATTACTTTTCAGACGACGCTCTCGGTTCAAGCCAGAGGAGACCTGCAGACTGAATATGCTGTGCCATGGCGCGAGATTGACTGGTACGTTGCCGCTGACGAACCAATCGCGTTTGCCGACCCTGGAACTGTCGTTTTCAAGCGTATTCCTCGAGATAAAAAACTCGGCGAAATGTTGGCAAGCAAGTCGCTGGACGCAATCATCACACCGCGACCTCCTGGGCCCACTTCTAATACGAAATCAAAATTCCGCAGGCTCTTTCAAAAACCGCGCGACGAAGAGGCTCGTTACTTTCAGAAGCATGCTTTTTTCCCGGCAATGCATGTTATTGCATTGAAGGAGGCGACAGTTCAGAAGTATCCCTGGGTTGCTGCTGCGTTTCTTCAGGCTTTTCAGCAGGCGCATGATATTTGCCGTTCGTATTACACCGATCCCAATTGGACGGTTCATGCTTGGACACAGCACCTGAGTGAAGAAGAACAGGATCGTTTGGGGCGCGAACTGTGGCCTCTAGGGGTCAAGAACAATCGAAACAATATCGAATTATTTTTGACTTATTTGGTCGAGCAAGGACTCATTACGGGGAAAATGCCTCTGGCAAATCTTTTCGCCGACGAAACTGCTGGTTCAAAATAATGTGCCCGACCCCAGACAGCTCTGCAGGTGAGGTAAGTGTCGGGCCACGGGCAGAACATTAATTGATGGAAAGGTTTAGGCTCAACCGAGAGGTAGCTGTATGTTAAATGGTTTTCAAGTCTTTGACGCCGACGCTCATGCTCTAATGACTCCCGGCATGTGGGCCGACTTGCCGGATCGATATAAACTGCGTCGCCCGCGACCCGTTCGAGTGGCAGATTCAACAGACATGGGACGGTGGAATACCGGCTGGCTGATTGAGGGGGGGATGCATCCGCATCCATTTGGACCGGGTGCCGAAGCGGCAAACACACCCGCTATGGTTCTTCCCGAGTTTGGCGCCTCGCCGCAAGAACGCGCCGCTGTGGTTGGATTCCCGGTGCCGGTTGGTAGTTCAGATTTTTCCGATCCCGAAGCGCGCCTTCAGGATCTGGAACGAATGGGGATCGATATTCAGGTTCTCTTCCCGACAACTCTGTACGCGCGCATGACCGCCGACCCGGGTTTTGAAGCCGCGTTGTATCGATCCTATAACCGCTATATGGCCCAACGTTGTAAGTTCAATCCAAAGCGGCTCAAATGGGCGGGACTGCTGCCGCTGCGCGAAACCACCCAGGCGATCGAAGCGCTCGACGAGATGCAGTCTTTGGGCGCTACAGCGGCTGTCCTCTTCGGGACCGCGGGCGACCGGTTGCTCTCGGACGCGGTTTTTACTCCCGTATGGAATGAATTTGCCAAGCGAAAAATACCTTTGTGTGTACACATGGGAATGAGCTATCCGCCATTTGAACAGCTCTGCCATAGTTTCCAGGACGCCAATCTGATTGGCAAAGTGATTCCCGCCCAACTTGCTTTCGTGGCTCTGGTTGGACATGGCATGTTGGATCGTTATCCCGAACTGAAGGTCGGCTTCCTCGAGTTCGGCGCCGAGTGGATCTTCTATATGTTTGGGAAAATGGATCATTACGTCAAGGTCAATAAGCAACGCATGCCGCTTGGCGCGAGCCTGCCTCAACGGGATATCGAAGACTATTTAAAGTCAGGGCGAATTTTCGTCGCAGCGGAAGCTGAGGACCGGATGCTTTGCCACGAGATTGCACTTCTGGGAGAGAATCAAATTCTCTGTTCATCCGATTTTCCTCATGGCGAAGGCCGACAGAGTTCGATCGCACAGCTCCTGGCAAGAACGGACATTTCTAGGGATGTGAAGAAAAAGATCGTATTCGACAACAGCGTCGGACTGTTTGGAGAACCCTGAGGTCACACTGTCGTTACCGGGTTCTTTGTCGATGGGAACGATCATGATCCTACTAGTAGCGCGAATAGCCTCTCTTTTAATAGCTCTCATGAGTCTCGCAGCCGAAGCCGAAAGCAGAACGGTAAACTTGGCTGCTCCCGCTGCGAGCCTTTCGCAGATCTCATTTTATGTAGCTCAAGAAAGGGGCTTTTTTAGAGACGAAGGACTCGATGTCAATCTGATCGTCATGGGAGCGCCGGTCGCCAATCTTGCGTTGATCGGACAGAACGTCGATTTCAGCTCGGTGCCCACCGCTGCGCTCAGCGCTATGCTTCGTGGCGCTCCGCTTCGAGTGATTTTCAACGCGTTTTATCGACCGTTGGTATGGCTCTATTCGAAAGCCGAAATTCGCTCGGTCAAAGAGCTCAAGGGGAAAAGGGTCGGAGTCGCCGGGATCGGCAGCGGTCCAGATCATCTCTTGCGCGAGCTGCTGCGTCAAAATGGCATGGATCCGGGCCGCGATGTGACCATTCTTGGTCTCGGCGTCCAAGCCAATCTCTACACGGCACTATCGACGGGGAATATCGATGCCAGCGTATTCGTAATTCCCTGGAACTTTACTGCCGCTGACGCCGGTTTTTTTGAACTTGTTTCATTCGTTCATCAAGACACAGTGCAGTTCCAGGGGAGCATTGTGGTGCGTGACGAATTCATGCGCACTGACCCGCAGGTCGTGGAGAAATTCGTTCGCGCCACGAGCAAAGGCTTGTTTTACTCCAGAGCAAACCGGAGCGGAACCATCGCTATCCTGGTGCGCCATCTCAAAGTGGATGAAAAGACCGCGGCCAAGATCTACGATATCGGCAAGGCCGCTATGACGGTGGATGGTTCGGTCAGCGAATCGGCGCAGAAAAGAGCGCTCGAATTCGTCGCTAGGGTTCAGGGATCCAAAGATCCCGGGCCAACGGATAAATTCTTCGATTTCTCGCTGACGCGCAGGGTGAGCGAGCAGCTCCAAGCGCAGAGTTGGAAGCCGTGAACCGTGGTGAAACCGAATGATGGTTCTTCGAAAGAGCTGGTCATGGAATATAAAGACTTAACCCTGCCGTTGGATCACAACTGGATGCCGGACGAAGTTTTGCCTGTCGCGGCGCACTTCTATCTCGCCCCTAAATATCACCCGGACAAAGGGATCATTCTAGGCTCCGAGACCGGTACCTGTCTTACGCTGCCGGCTGCCTTTGCGGATTTCCGCGAGACCACGCGACTTCACGAGGTCACGATCGAGAAACTTTTCTTACGCGCGACCGCCATCCTCGACATCGCGGCTGAGGAAAGCCAAGAAATAACTGAGTCGGAGATGAAGCGAGCCATAGAGGTTTGCAAAGTTGCGCGAGGAAATGCCGTGCTTTTAAGAACGGGTTGGGGCGACCGGGGAACTCACGCCAAACCCGGAAGCCAATATATTATGGCGAGTCCTCATCTGTCTCTCCCCGCCGCAGAACTGTTGGCAACGTTTATGGCTGAGAGCGAAAGTGACCTCCTGCTCACGGATTTAGCCCTGATTGGGTGGCCTGATAAACATTTGTTACCGGAGTGGAATTCTCTGTTTCCACGGCCCGGCCCTTGGCCGTCCACGGAAGCGCAAATTTATCTCCACCTTTATACTCCGCAAAAGGCGAAAGCTGACTTTGCCGTAGAGCTCGCTCTCGCTCGGTCCGGTATCATGACAGTGAAGAGACTCATCCATTGTAAAGATTTGTTATCGGACCGACTTCGGGTGATCGTCTCTCCCTTGCATATCGTCCGGGGCGCCTCTGCCACCTGCCGCGTGATCGCCGTCGAGGGAGCCATGTGATGAAATTGATCGATCTGACCATGCCGGTATGGCCCGGCGCCGGTTATGGCGAGATACTGCCGTTTACCAATACCCCGGTGGACTTCGTCGAGTATATGGATTACGCGAAAAATGGCATGCGCCAGACGCGCATGAAATTGAACGGCGAAACGGGTAGTCCGCTCATGGTACCGGCGCAGCACGCGCCTTTTGACATGAACCCGATACAGAAAAATCCCCGGTTTCATTGGACGTTAGATGAGATTCCTATCGAAGAATTGGTTCTCCATGATACCGCGGTTTTGGACATCAGCGCGGGAGAGGGACACGAAATCAACGCCGATGAAATGGCAGCGGCTTTGAAGGCGGCAGATTTTCGTGAGGGCGATCACGTGCTGCTGCGAAGCGGGTGGGGCACAATAGAGCGGGCCTACGAAATGGGTATTGATTATTTGAGAAAGAGTCCTTCGGTACATTATGAAGCGGCTGTTTTGTTAGCAGACAAGATGGAAGAGTTAAATAGCCACATTTTTATGACCGACTGCGCTTTTGTAAACCCGCCGCGGGTTCAGGGCTATAATTGGTTTCTCGGAGATGCGCCTCTGACTCCGTTACCCAAGCCCTGGCCTTCGGCTGAAGCGCGAGAGCGACTGTTGGATATGGGCGGTTCGTACGCGTATGCGCATGCGAGCAAAGAACCGAGCAGTTATGGAGCGCTCATTAGAAAGGCGATCGGCTGTGGTAAGTGCTTGGTCAATTGCGGGCAGATCACAGAACGGCGAATTAAGATGATTATCCTACCGCTGAAAATCAAAAATGGCGGCGCCTCATCTTGCCGCTTTGTCGCCGTAGAATAGTTTTCTCGTATGAATCCCACTAGGAGTAGTGCCGGTATATCCCGTCGAATTTACCAATCTTGAACCGCACTGCGTAGTCTGCCATCTCACGAACGCGCTGTTCCATGGCGGGGGAATCCGTGAATCGAGCAATGATGTCGGAGGCCATCTTAATGTGGTCTTCGTCCACGGCCTTATGCACCAGGAAAAACTGCAACGCAGAGTCTCCCAAGTTGTAATACTTGCGCATGCAGCTATCGAATTCCTGCGAGTAACGCTGCACCATTGTTTCATCAACCAAGCCAGAAACCCGATTCTCTGCCGGCGATCCAAGCATCATGCCACGAATCGTTTTACTCGTGTGCGCGAAACATTCAAAAATTTGCGTCGCATTGGTAAAATCTTCTTCTTTGAGCCCCAAGGCGAAGCCGAATCGCTTTGCCAAGTCGGGATGGGTTTGTTCCTCGTTAAATTGGTAGGCGAAGTAGTTATACAAATCGGGAATGTGTGCGTTTTTCACCATGCATAGGGCGAACCCTTTGAGTAGCGCGTTATTGTGCAAGTAATGCTGAATCGACCAGCCCTGGAATCGTCGGATTGACAGCTTGCCTTGCTGAAGCTCAGCAAAAAACGGCGTACTCATGAGTTTTTCCACGCCGGGAGCGACAATATCGCGAATCACCGAAGCGACGAATTGACTATTCACCATAAACTTGGCTCTCCTTCTGTGACCGGTGAGCAATTTTTAGCTTATTTCTTGCCGGTTTTCTGTGCTGACGAGCTTCGCTCAAGTTGGTTTTTGCGTAGTTGCCATTTTCTTCACAATAGCACTCATGGTTGGTTTTTCGTTGGCGCAGGTCTTAACGCAAGCGGCACCGAGGATATTAGCGAGCTCCTTATAAATCAAGCGCTACGCGAAGTAGGTGAACCGACGGGCGGCGGTATGTCGCGAAACCGACTTTCCTTGATTACTCTGGCGCTCTCTCTTCTGAGGCAGGTTGTCTTCGCTTCGTGGGGTACGTCAACATCCACTTGACCGTAGTTTTTCGGTGGACATAGGCTCGAGTTGAAAATAGAGTAAGAGCAGATTTGCTTCGAGCCGATTAAAAAAGACAGCCCGATAAAAACACGATGCGGAAAGAACTAAAGGAGTTCCAAGGGTGAAAACGCGATGAGTCAAAAGATGGGTTTGTTCTCGATGGAGGTCATTGATTGATACCTTCGACCGCCGAGATGGAGGAAGCAATGGATCAAGATAGTTTCGTCGGTTCACTGATCAATGAGATCGTGAAACCCGGGCTTCAGAGTTTAATGCAAACACAGTACTTCGTAGAATTACGGCAAGGCACGCTTTCCACCCGTAGACTACAGGGATTTTCGCTTCAACATTACATTACCAACATCGCCCTAAACAAAGGCTTTGCCCTGTGCATGGTCAAATACGCCCACGACGCCGATTTGTACAAGCATTTCGCCTATCAGTACAACGAAGAGCAGTATCACCCCGATCTGGTTAAGCGATTCGGCGTAGCGTTAGGCCTCAAGGATGACGACTTCGAAAACGTGTCGTTTATTTTTGAATGTTTGTCCCATACCGGCGCCGCTCTAAGGGGCATGCTTGCGGGATCGCCAAGCGAAAATCGCACTTGGGCATTAGTCAATGAAAGCATGGTCTGCCGATATTCTGAAGAGTTCGCGACCTATCTACCGAAGCACTACCCAGTGCCGGAGAAGGCTTTGGAGTTTTTTAAGGTTCACTGGGTTGCGGATCAAGATCATACGCAACGCGCCATCGAGGTGGTAAAACGTTTTGCCAATTCAGCCCAAGAGCAAAACCGAGTACGCGAGATCGCCAAACACGCCGTTAGATTCAAAATCGCGAAGTTCGACGGCATCTATCGCGAATACGCCTGAATAGTGCATAGACGAGGATCGCGATTGGCTGAATGACCAATTTGATTGATTGGCCTGGCAAGGCAACGGGTGCCGCGTTGGGTGAACAGGGAGAGCAATAGCGGCATTACGAGGTCGAAGAAAGGGCGGAAAAGAAATGACGGAAACTGTGATCTGGTTTTTTGCTTTGTAGAGCGAAGACGCTGAAGCGCGCTAGAGAGGAAGAAAGGAGATAGTTCTCAATGGAATGTTCTCGCACCGCAATTGGACTTAAGCGGCGGCGATTCTACGGGCTGATCACGATTCTATTTGTGCTCACGTCTTCCTCGGGCACGAAAGCGGCGGACAACATCATCATGGGCATGGCGGGATTGAATTTCAGTTTTCTTCCCTTTCAGATCGCGATGGAGAAACGGTTCTACGAAAAATACGATCTGAGCGTAAAGCCCGTGCTGATGAGAGCCCAGGCCGCGATCCCGGCATTGGTTTCCGGAGATGTCGACTATGACACCCATTTTGGTTCTTTGGTCCGCGGCGCCGTCAGCGGTCTGCCGTTGCGGGTCATTTTCTCGACGGCAGAGAAACAGATGTTTTCGCTCGTGGTTCAGCCGGAAATTAAGAGCGCTGAAAACTTGAAAGGCAAGATCATCGCTATCAGTTCGTTCGGCGGAACGCAGCACTTGGTCACAGCGGGAACCTTGAGAGCCGTTGGTATCGATCCGGACCGCGAGATAAAAATGATAAATGTCGGCAACGAAGCCGTACGGGTTGAACAGCTGAGGTCAAAACAGATTCATGCCGCAATGATCAACCCGCCCATGAGCGTTATGATGAAGAAGGAAGGGTTCGGATTACTACTCCATGCCGCAGATTATCTCGACTTGCCTCTCACCGGTTTGGGGGCAACGACCAAGAAGCTAAAGGAAAACCCTGACCAGGCTAAAAGAGTCGTGAGAGCCCTGAACGAATCGTTGCAGTTTATTCGCGCCAATCGGAAGGAGACCATCGCCATTTTTGCCCGCTGGCTGAAGATCGACACGGAGATTGCGGCGGACACTTATGATGTCGCCGTCAAAGTTTTAAGCGCTGACGGCACCGCCACCGACAAAGCTATCGTCGCTTCGATCGAAGAAGCCAAAGACACCGGAAAGATAAAAGGTAATTTTACACCGAGAGATGTCAGCGATTTTTCCCTTGTCAGGGCAATCCTCACGGAGTCTAAACAAAAGAAATAGTTATAGGTCAATGCCATGCCACTTTCGGGAGATGGTTGAATCCCTCGCCCGAGTGAGGCTGCGATGTTGTCGACTCTATCCCCAATCGCTCCGCTCCGAGCTGGTAAGCAATAATCATGAATTCGTTCGTGAATAAATTTTCCGGCGCGGGCCTTGTGCTGGCGTTTCTAGTACTTCTCTGCCTTGGCGCGACGCGCGTACAGGCGGGGGATGCAACCGCAGTCGTGAAAATTCACCTACCCGGTTATTCCACTAGCTCGCTACCGTTTTTGATCGCCGATGAACTGGGCTTTTACCGGGAGCAAGGAATCCGGATCGAGTTTACGCGAATTCAAACCGGCTCGGGAATTCAAGCGCTGGTTGCCGGCGCGCTGGACGCGAGTCAGATCGTCGGTCCTACCACTTTGGCGGCGATTCTTGGCGGCGCACCTTTGAAGGTCGTCACTGTATTTAACGACAAACCGACCTTCAAACTCTACGTCAAGAAACAGTTCAGGCGCTTTGCCGATCTCAAGGGAACCCGGCTTGGCAGTACCACGCCCGGCAGCACCAACGATCGGTTATTGAAGGTCGTGCTCGAAAAGAACGGCCTTGACTGGCGTAAAGACCTGTCGCTCATCTACATCGGATTGTCCGAGGTTATGCTCAAAAGTCTTCAGTCCGGCGCCATCGACGGTACGGCGCTGACGCCGCCGGCGAGTTTTCTCGCCGAAGATTTTGGTTTCTACCCCTTATTTAATTTCATCAACGAGGTCGGCGCGCTGCAGGGTGGCGTTGCGGCAAATAGCGCATTCCTCAACGGCCGGCGGGAAACCGCGCATCGGTTCATTGACGCCACCGTGAGGGGGCTCAAATACTTCAAGTCCGAGCGCAGCGGCACGGTCAAGATCATGACGAAGTACATGAACCTTAGCGCCGATTCGGCCGGACGAGTTTACGATGAAAGCATGCCGAGCTTCGTCGCAGACGGGACGATTTCGGAAGACTTTCAGGAGCGCGTTCTCGATTTTGAGCTCAAGACGATCGGCACGGATAAGAAAATATCCCGGGATAAGGTTTTTGATTTCTCGTTAGTCACGATGGGCAAAAGCAGATAGCACAAATGGGCAAGGAGAAAATCATGATGGCGCCGCCGATGCCAAAATAGACTCTGCCACGGTCACTGATTTTAAGCTGCTTAAAGAGGTTATAAAAACTTCTCGCCAATGATTGCAACGGTCGATTTGGCGCACCTCAAGTAAAAAGGAGAAACATGGAAAATGTATAAAGTCGACGCGCTGATCGAACGGATTAAAACCATGGCCAATGAGCACCACCAAACGCCGGAAGTCCGGTATCTCTTCGCGACCCGATTTACTCCTGCGCGGGCGCGTGCTTGGACGATTCATCAGGCGTATTTCGTCCGCAACCGCAGGGATTGTTGGGCGCTGGCAATGGGGCAGGCACCGTTGGACGTCAAGCGGGAAATCTGGTTGCACGAACAAGAGGAGCTCATCAGCGATCCTCGCGCTGCCGGCGAAGACCACTACACGCTGACGACCAAAGAAGCCAAACTGCTCGGGGTGAGTGAAGCGGATATCGACCAAGCCGAACTGCACCCCTTTGTCGCGGCGGCGTTCGAGGCGTGGCTGCACTTAGGTAAAAAGACCTGGCTGGAGTCCTTTGCGGCGGTATCGATGGTCGAAGCGATTAATTCAAACACGATTGTGCCGACGGGTGGATTTTCCTATCGGGCCCGCGAAAGACTGGTTTCGGACCTGGGTAT
>Ga0207701_10003074_pt1 | contig 17226 bp, 17 predicted proteins | sample KBSSwiSSwithPhiX_FD_184294 | JGI IMG/M metagenome (GOLD analysis project Ga0207701, IMG submission 184294) | Switchgrass rhizosphere bulk soil microbial communities from Kellogg Biological Station, Michigan, USA, with PhiX - S5 (SPAdes) (version 2) | ecosystem: Environmental > Terrestrial >... | reverse complement strand
ACTACCAGCATGGCGGGTTCTCCAGTTACCTTAACGTTGGTTACGAATATGCGCGCGGCATGCACGTTAGTTCCGCCCAGTTCCTCTTCGATCCGGATGAGTTTGCCTACATTCGAGATCACTGGGTCTTCCTCGATCACGATCAACGTTTCACTGGCTCAGGCGGAATAGCCTACGCCTGGAACGATTGGACTTTTTCCGCCGATGCGCTCTACGGAAATGGATTGCGCCGCGGCTTCGCTAACACGCAAAAGAATCATCCCTATGAAACTTTAAACCTCGGGGTGGAGCGTAGAATTTCGCTAGGTGGAAAGCAAGCGATCAAAGTCCGGTTCGATGTCGTGAATCTGTTCGACAAAATCTATGAGCTGCGCGACGGAAGCGGCATCGGCGTGGGTGCGCCGCAGTTTGGGCAGCGCCGCGGATTTTACGGAACAGTTGCGTACGATTTCTGAACCATTGCAGACCACGCGGCCCGCGACTTTCCACAAAATATTGGCAAAGATAACAGGGGAATGAACAGCGATCCTGCAAAACTGACATTCAGGTGTGTGGCGCTCGACGACGGGATTTAAATTTCCACTATCTGTAATCGGTCGAGTTTAGGGCACCGGCAGAAATTTCTTGCGCACTAATTCACCCCGATGGAATCTCGGCGGCAGATGAAGGCGTGTGCTCGCGTTGGGATTAGCGTTTTGTTCGCCTTTTTTGTGGCGTTGACGGTTGCCAGTTCGGCGCAGCTGCACGAAAAACTGCACAAGCCCAGGGCCGATCATGAGTGCGCGGCGACGTTGATCGCGGCCGGTAATTGCGAGCACAGCGCGCCGTCACAAGGCGCGCCAAAGCTCGAAAATGCGCCGAATTCTCCGGCGTTCCTACCGCAGCGATTCCAATCCGTCATTGCCGCTGTTCCTTCTTCGATTCAAGAACACGCGCCACCCGCGTCTCACTAACGCTTCGCGCGTCCGCGACGGGCTGCGCACCTGTTTTTTTGCGCAGCGAATCTCACCGCGCGCTAATCGCACGCATCCTCGCCGGCAGGATTATCAGCCGGCACCGATCAATTTTTAATGACCAAACTCCAATTTCTAATTGCAATCTCAATCATCTTCAGCGGTGCAGCCCTGGCGCAAACACCTGCACCGACCGCCTCGGCCACTGCCTCAGATGTTGCCGCTCTGCGCGAGCAAGTGCAGGCCCTCACCGAAACCGTGCAACAGTTACAACAGCAGGTGAAAGATCAGCAAACCCTGTTGGAAAAGGCGAACCTTGCTGGAAATCAACCGCAAGCGGAAGTCGCCGCTTCACCGAGCGCATCTACTTCGCCAAGCGAGAATGAACCATTCCCAACGACTGATACTTCGGTTGTCGCGGCTGCGCCAAGTCCAGGGGCGAATGCAAATGGGACTCCAACCGCCGGCGGGTTTCCTACAACCGATGAATCTGTGGTCGCGTCGACGTCCACGGCGACGACAACCCCCGAGAATCCACCGATCACGGCTGCAACCAGTTCGCTCACCCAGCCGATCACCATCGGGGGTGGCAAAACTTACATGAACATCTCACTCGACAGCGTCTTCGCACTGGCGTATTCCAGCGCCGCCAATCTCAATGACATTGAGGTCGGCGACCACGATCCGCAACAGCGCGGTTTCAACGCGCGCAACACAGAACTGGCCTTTGACGGCGCAGTCGATCCTTACTTTCAAGGGTTTGCGAATATCGTTTTCCTTTTGGACAACGACAACCAAACCGAGGTCGAACTCGAGGAAGCCTTCCTGCAAACCACCAGTCTGCCTTACAATCTACAGTTGAAAGCCGGACAGTTCTTCGCCGACTTTGGCCGCCTGAATCCGACGCATCCGCACACTTGGGACTTCGCAGACACGCCTCTCGTCAACGGATTGTTTTTGGGCCCCGACGGGTTGCGCGGCGTCGGAGCGCAAGTTTCCTGGACGTTGCCTCTGCCGTGGTATTCGCAGTTGGTCTTCGCATCGCAAAACGGACGCGGTGAGACGGGATTCTCGTTCCGAAATCCCGGTGACAACGGAATGTTTTTTGATCGGATAACGACCGATCGTGAGGCGCGCGGCTTGCAGGATTTCGTCTGGATGCCGCGCTTTGAAAATTCTTTTAACTTGAGCGACACGCAAACGGTGCTGGCTGGCGTTTCGGGTGCGTTCGGCTCCAACGAAACGGGCGCGAACTCGCGAACTCAAATCTACGGCGCAGATCTTCTTTACAAGTGGAAAAGCTCGCACGCTGAAGGGGGTTTTCCGTTTGTGAAATGGCAGACTGAATTCATGTATCGCCGTTTCCAGGCCGGCCATGGCGCCGATGATTCTTTTCCTGTCGCCGAGACGTTTCACGACTGGGGACTTTATTCACAGGTCCTGTGGGGATTTAAAAAAGGATGGGTTGCCGGCATTCGTGGCGATGTCGTACAAATGCAGAATTCCCAGTATACCGACGACCTAGATCGCCAATCACGTTGGCGCATCACCGCGAACCTAACCTGGTATCCCACAGAATTTTCGAAACTGCGATTGCAATACAATCACGACTTTCTCGAATCGAATTTCTTCCTCAGCGACCGTCAGGTCGATTCCGTTTTTCTGCAATTCGAATTCATCCTCGGCGCGCACGGCGCTCACAAGTTTTAATCCCAATGCGTAGTCATCCTGGGCGAAGCAAACCGAAGTCGAAGGCTGTCGCTTGGGATGACTTGTGAATCTCATGAAAAAAATCCTGTTAATCCTGCCTGTTTTCTTCTGCGCATTTACGGTGCAGGCGAAGTTGAACGTCGTCGCCACCCTTCCAGACCTCGGCTCGCTCGCGCGGGAGATCGGCGGCGGCAACGTGAACGTGACGGTGCTGGCGAAGCCAACCGAAGATCCGCATTTCGTGGATGCGCGTCCGAGCTTCGTCGTTGCGCTGCGCAGCGCCGATGTGCTCATCGACGGCGGAGCGGAACTGGAGCTGGGATGGTTGCCTCCGCTTTTACAGAACGCGCGCAACGCAAAACTCGACGTCGGCAAACCCGGACGGGTGCAGGCGTCGCAAGGAGTTCGCCTAATGAATGTGCCGGTGAATGTGACGCGCGCCGCCGGCGATGTGCATGCATTGGGCAATCCACATTTCGGAGTCGACCCGATCATCGCCAAAGCGATTGCGCAGCACATCGCGCAATCCTTTTCCGCGCTGGATCCCGCGAACGCCGCAACCTACGACGCGAACTACAAAAAGTTTGAAGCCGCCATCAATGCCAAGCTCCAGCAATGGGGCGCGACCATGCTGCCGTTCAAAGGTCAGCACGTCGCCGCTTATCATGATTCCTGGCCGTACTTCGGTCACCGTTTCGGACTCGAGATCGATATTTTCCTCGAACCGAAGCCGGGTATCCCGCCTTCGCCATCACACCTGGCGGAAGTGATTGCACAAATGAAAGCGCAAAAGATCAAAGCCATTATTGTCGAGCCCTACCATGATCGAAAAATTGCCGAACGCGTGGCCAGCGCGACCGGCGCAACGGTTGTTGATTTCGCGCAGTATCCCGGCGCGCTCCCGAACACCGACAGTTACGTCAAGCTCATCGACGCGCTCGTTTCGCGATTAGCAGCAGCGCTGAAATGAAACCCAACCTCTTGGTAGGGCGGGGCTCTGTCGAACCTCGTATTCCGCACGGCTCCGCGGAGCGTCGCCCTACCGAGGCGTCGTCGCCGCGCAGAACTGAATGGAAAGCGCTGCCATGAAAATCAATTCACGTATCACTAATCACGATTCAAGTTTTTCAATATGTGGGAAGTAATGTTCTGGCCCATCGTGGCCTGCGTTCTTTTGCCGTGGTTACTCGTTTACCTGGGACTCCATGTCGTCCAGCGCGGCGTCATTTTCGTCGATATCGCCATGGCGCAGATGGCGTCGCTCGGGATTTGTGTAGCCTTGCTTTTTCGATTCGACCTTCACGGCTGGACCACTTTCGCCATTGCACTTGGGTTCACCATTCTTGGCGGTGCGATTTTTTCGCTCACCGGAAAACGCGCCAGCAAAATTCCGCAGGAAGCAATTATCGGCATCGCCTACGTGGTGGCAGCGGCAGCAGCCGTGCTCTTGCTCAGCCGCGCGGCGGAAGGGGACGAAGAAATCAAACAAATGCTGGTGGGGAATATTCTGCTGGTGACACCGGCGGAAGTTTGGAAATGCTTTGCCCTTTTTGTTTTCGTCGGCATTTTCCATTTCCTTTTGCGACGAAACTATCTACTCGTCTCATTCGATCGTGACCGCGCCTACCAGCAAGGTCTGCGTGTCCGTTGGTGGGATTTTTCCTTTTACGCCAGCTTCGGATTGGTCGTTACCATTTTTGTCAGAATGGCAGGAGTGTTCCTGGTATTTAGCTACCTGATCGTTCCGGCGGTTTGCGTTATTAATCTCGTTAGCGGCGTTCGCGCGCGACTCGTTATTGGATGGATCATCGCCACGATCGGCGGCATCGGCGGACTCTTCTGGTCCTTTTATGGCGATTTACCTTCCGGCGCGGCGATTGTCTGCACCTTCGGCGCCTTGCTCATTGGAGTCAGTGCCATTGGTCCCTTGCTCCACTCGAAGCGCGCTTAGTGTCGCAATCGTACATTTCGCCCTGAGGATTATTCGCATTCCGCACGCCTCTGCGGGAACGCGACGTTCTGGGCGGTCAGAGGACGCGTGCGCTCCACGGAAATCGCCGCTACGCTCCTGCGTGTGTCGTTTTCGTAATCGCGCCGTCGCGTTCCGCTGCGACAATTCCGATTCTGCGCGAGCCGCCGCAACATGGATGCAAAAATAATTTTCTGGCAGGTAATCGCGGCCTATGCCTTCGCCCTGGGCGGCGGCACCCTCAGCGCCTCTCTCCGGTTATCGCACAAGCCGCTGTGTGCGTTGATCAGTTTCGCCGCCGGAACGCTCTGTGGCGTCACGCTCTTTGTAATTATTCCCGAAAGCCTGGAAAACTGCACGTGGTGGGCGGTGGTGGTCGCAGCGGGAACCGGTTACACACTCTTTTTCTTTATCAGCAAATATGTTCATCACGTCTGCCCGGCGTGCGCGGCAAGCCACTTTGATGAGGATGCAGCGCGACGGTTTAACCAGATCGCGACGGCCTTGATTGTCGCCCTGTCAATTCACAGCGCGACCGATGGTATTGCGCTGGGAATCGGACGGGAAATTCACGTGGCCACGGCCGCGAACTGGTCGTTGTTCCTCGCTCTCTGCATTCATAAATTTCCGGAAGGATTCGCGTTGGGCAGTCTCTTAATCGGCGCTGCTTTCCCCCGTCTCTCTGCACTCGGTTGGGTTGCGGCAGTGGAAGCGGCCACACTTCTCGGCGGAGCGATTGGATTCTTCTTTCTCGCTAACGCATCCGTCTTTTGGCTCGGCCTGATCATGGCTCATATCGGCGGCGGATTCTTCTATCTGGCGGCACATGCCGTTCTAGGAGAAATGGTGAGGCACGGGAAGGGATTAGTGGTAACGAGCTTTTGCGCGGGCGTCGCGCTTATCGGAATTCTCAACATTTGCTTGAGAATGCTCGCCTCCTAGCGATTACCATTCTTCCTCGTGCATTCGTTTCACTACCGCGACGGCCACCTTTTCTGCGAAGATGTCGATCTTACCGTCGCCGCAGAGAAATTCGGCACTCCACTCTATATATATAGTGCCGGGACCGTGCTCGATCATTACACCAGGCTCGATGCCGCGCTCGCGCCGCTGGATCATCTCATTTGCTACGCGGTGAAAGCGAACTCGAACCGTGCCATTCTGAAATTGCTCGCGGAGGCTGGAGCGGGCTTCGACATCGTTTCCGGCGGCGAACTGTTTCGCGCGCTCAAGGCCGGTGCCGACCCGGGGAAATGCACCTTTGCCGGCGTCGGAAAAAGACGTGAAGAAATCGAGTACGCGCTCGACCGGGGCGTTTACTCATTCAACGTCGAGAGCGAAGCCGAGCTCGATTACATCAACGAGATCGCATCTGCGAAAAGCCAGCGCGCGCCGATTGCGCTGCGGGTAAATCCCGATGTCGCCGCGGAGACGCACGCCTACATCTCCACCGGCAAGAGTGAGAACAAATTCGGGATTGCGCTCGCCCGCGCCGCACAAATTTATGAGCGCGCGAGCAAAATGCCGGGAGTCGCCATTCGCGGCGTGCAGATGCACATCGGTTCGCAAATCACCGAAGCGAAGCCATTCGCGGCCGCGATCGAAAAAGTTGCGCCGCTGGTCCGCGAACTGAAATCGAAATACAAAATCCAATTCTTCAGTATCGGGGGTGGTATGGGAATCATTTATCGGCGCGCGCTCGAGAGCGGATCAGGTACATGGTGGCATGAACACGACGGCGAACCATCCGCGTTCAGTGTCCGCGATTATGCCAACACGATCGTACCGCCGCTGCGCGAGCTCGGCATTCGCATTCTAGTCGAGCCCGGTCGGTTCCTCGTTGGGAACGCCGGAGTGTTGCTGACGCGCGTCCTTTACATCAAAGAAACGGAACAGAAAAAATTCGCGATTATCGACGCTGGGATGAACGATCTGATCCGGCCAGCGCTTTACGAGAGCCATCACCAAATCGTACCCGTGGTTCAACCGAGCATGAGTAGGAATAAGACAGAGAAGATGGACATCGTTGGGCCGGTGTGTGAGAGCGGCGACTTTTTTGCCCAGGATCGGGAAATGCCGGAACTGCGTCCCGGCGACTTACTGGCGGTCATGAGCGCGGGCGCCTATGGATTTGTCATGGCATCCAATTACAATTCGCGCCCACTGCCGGCTGAGGCATTGGTGCGCGGAGACCAAGTCGCGCTCATTCGCAAGCGTCAGACGGTCGAAGATTTGGTCGGCGACGAGATCGATGCGTGAATGTAAAGGAGGGACGCGCTTTAATGCCAGTCCGGCTCGGACCGCGTCCAGGACACGCGGAAGCGTGTCCCTCTAACCGCCAGTTGCAGAAAACGGTGTGTGCATAAATAGTGCTGCTCCAAAATTCATGATAAAACGGTTTCTCCTGGTCGCTGTCCTATTCGCCTTCATCCGCCCCCTTTCGGCGGCGAAACTCCCGCAAGGCGAATGGATCATCGTCGTTGGCGGCGTTTCCATGCATCAGTGGGAGAAGTACAAGACCGAGCCGCACGATCATTGGTGGGCGAATTTCGTGCACGCGGCCCGGATTCGGACGGAGCAGCTTCGGGCAGAGTTGGGCGAAAATGCAATGATTACCTGGCTGGTTTACAAGCCCGGTTACCTTGCACGCTCAAAACAAGATGGCATGGACCTGATCGGAAATATCAATTCCGTCCGTGACGCTTATCATCTCAATCTCGTTTATTTCGATAATGGCGGGCAGGTGATCAATTACCTCAATAACGGGCAGCCGCGCACGGAATTAAAGATCGCCGGCTTCGAGTACTTCGGGCATTCGAACAAAGCCTGTTTCATGTTCGACTACAGCAACGTGGTCGACAGCTCCTCAAAAGCATGGATGCACGAGGACGATTTGAAGCAGATCGATCGCCACGCCTTCGCCAGGGGGGCATTCGTGAAAAGCTGGGGTTGCCATACCGGCGAACAAATGAGCCGATACTGGTACGACGCGACCGGCACCCGGATGTGGGGCGCAATCGGTAAAACGCAATTCATGGACGACGAGTTGCCCATTCTCACTTCCGAAGGTGGGAAATGGGTGAACTAAATGTCGAACCAACGGGTTCGATAGCGCCAGCTTGAGCGACTACCAACGCGCGTTATCGCAACCCATTGGCGAAGAAAATCCGTTCACGCTCCACTGCTGCGCCACGCGCAAGGAAGAATTCGCGTAGCTGCGGCGTGCAGTAGGCGCCAGACGCGCCCGGATTGAGCGCAAAAAACATCTTGCCTCCCGGAGCCACGTGCCGATCAACTAAATCCTCCAGAAGGAAATTCCATTCGCTCGGGCCCCAGCGCTCCTCGCCGTCCTGGACGGTGTCGAAAGCAATTGAGAACGCTGTAATCCAGTCGAAGCGGCGCCCGAGATCTGGCAGTGGTTCAAATGGTTTGATTCGCCACACAAGTCGCGGCACCCCGAAAAGCTCCGTCAGCTCGCCATACAGAGCATGCTGGCCGGTATCCAAGCCGAGAACGTCGTGGCCGAGTCGCTTCAAAATGTAGAGAAAGAATCCGCCCCCGCAGCCGAGATCAAGGACACGCTGCTGTGCCACTCGATGCAACTGCAGGTCTTGCACGCGTTCGCGATTGAGGCGCAGGTAACGATCGACATCAGTGTATTTCGCGAATCCGCGCGGCACCTCCCGATAGCGCGCCTGGATTTCACGCAAACGCGCCTGATCGAGGCCGGCCACAATCGGGCGGAGCGGCAAGGGAAAGAGATAACGTTGCGCGCGCCGCCAGGCACGCTCGTAGGTGACAGGATTCGCCAGTTTCCCGAGCTTGTGGACAATGATCATTAAGCAAATGTCAGCCTCTCAGTTTATCGATAGGGCCGCGTACTGAATGGTGAATGAAATTTTGCCCCTATCCACTGCGAATAATTCGTGGCGGAACGCCTCGTTGAACGAGATCGAAAATATCCACGGACCCCGCATCAGCGAAGGGCATTCCATCCCACGCGCCCGGATGCCGTCCGAACAATGTCCGAGCCGGACTGGCGTTGAAAGCCTATCTTCTAATGAATTTTACAGGCGTTTCGCTACGCTCAATCCGACGATAAACAAGATCAGGCACACAGCCAGGAACAGGAAAAAAAGAAACTTCGCAATTCCCGCTGCCGCCGTGGCGATCCCGGTAAAACCAAAGAGCGCCGCGACCAGCGCAATTACCAAAAATATAACCGCCCAACGCAACATAAAACTCCCCCCTTCTTCTGCGTATTCGTGTGTCCTCACGATTTTGAGCGCCCAGGCTGACGGGGTGAGCTCTGCAAATTTTCTATGTCTCGGGTCTGCAGCCGCGGTCGTTGGCCGCGGCAAATGATCACAATGTTGCGAGTTCGCGAATTAAATTCGGTCCGCGATAAATGAAGCCTGTGTAAACCTGCAGCAACTTCGCTCCCGCTTCGATCTTTTCGCGCGCCGAATCAATATCGAAAATCCCGCCGCATCCGATGATTGGCATTCTTGTCTTCTGCGCGATGTGCCGGATGATTGCCGTTGATTTTTTCTGCAACGGCGCGCCGCTCAGCCCGCCTTCTTCATCGTCCGTAATCGCGGAATGATCGAGCGTGGTGTTCGTCGCAACAATTCCCGAGGTGTTATTCGATTCGCAGACCGCAAGGAGTTCATCAAGCTTAGTTGGCTCGAGATCGGGCGCGATTTTTACTACCAGCGGAGTCTCGGCGCGCTCGGCATTGATCGCCCGCAACAACTCGTCGAGACGCTGACTTCCCTGCAATTCGCGCAAACCGGGCGTGTTCGGTGAACTGACATTCAGCGCGATGTAATCGGCATGCACACGCAGTTTGCGAAAAGAAAAAAGGTAATCTTCCACTGCGCCCTCGACCGGGGTAGCAAGGGACTTTCCAATATTGATCCCGACCGGAATACCCGGCCAACCGCCGCGCTCACGCAATTTCGTCAGCCGCTCGGCAACAATCTCAGCGCCGTCATTATTAAAGCCGAGACGATTGATCAGCGCATTTTGTTTGGGATAACGAAAAATTCTCGGACGCGGATTGCCCGGCTGCGCCTCCGCTGTCACGGTTCCGATTTCGACAAACGAAAATCCCAGAGCCTCCCACGCCGGCAGCGCCACACCGTTCTTGTCCAGACCGGCTGCAAGCCCGACCCGATGCCTGAAATTCAATCCGAATGCCGACACCCCAGTAGTCTTGGCAGTAGGTCTCGGACACAACCGTCCCGTGACGCGCAGGCACGCGAGCGCGAATTGATGCGCGGTTTCCGGATCAAGTGCAAAGAGCAGCGGGCGAAGCAGACGCTCGTAGATCATTTGCTGCGAATCATTCGCTGCATCGATTCATTCGGTCATTTCCGTTGCAAATCATTTGCCGATGCAAAACTGGCTGAAGATGACGTCGCGGACCGCTTCTTCGTCGCCGTCGCCGAGCAATTCTTCGATGGCGCGCTGCGCTTCATGCAAATCGATCGCAAACATTTCTGGTGTCGCTGCAGCGTCGATCGCTCCTGTCGCACGCGCAATGGCCTCCGACGCGCGACGCAATTCTTCGCGGTGACGGGCATTGATCGCGACCGGACTCTCCGCGCTTACCTTCGCTCCACCGATCCGCCGGTAAATTTCATCGGCCAGCTCCCTTAGACCGGTCCCGGTTTTGCAGGAAATCCGGATCGCATCCTTCTCCGACCAATCACCATACTCCGGCAGATCACTCTTGTTTAAGATGAGCATCTCGTTCGCATCCGTTTTGAAGTCGCCCGGCCGCGGTGCGTTGGCATCGACTATGTGCAAACGGAGATCGGCAGTTTCCAGCGCGCGTTGGGTGCGTTCGATCCCTTCGCGTTCCACCAGATTTTCCGGCGCGCGCAGGCCGGCGGTATCAAACAACCGCAGTGCAATCCCGCGCAGGTTGATTCGTTCTTCAATGGAATCACGGGTGGTGCCGTGCATCTCGCTCACAATCGCGCGATCAAATCCGAGCATGCGATTGAGCAAACTCGATTTGCCCGCGTTGGTCGCGCCGAAAATCACAACCCGCAGTCCCTCACGCAAAATTCGACCGGTCTCAGCGGTCGCGATTAGTTTATCAATGTCGCTTTGCAATGAGACGAGGCGGTCCCGAACTGTCCCGGTATCATCGGGCGAAATTCCTTCCTCCGGAAAATCCATTGACGCTTCAACGTGGGCGATGATTTCGATGAGCCGCTGTTGCAACCCGCGAAATTCGTCGCCCAATCGCCCGCGCAATTGTTCGGTCGCCGAGCGCAACGCCAGGTCCGTTTGCGCGCGAATCAGATCGATGACGGCTTCCGCCTGGGTGAGATCGATTCTGCCATTGAGATAAGCGCGCTCGGTAAATTCACCGGGTCGCGCCGGACGCGCCCCCGCCCGCAGACAGGTTTCCAAAACCCTGGCCGTGACCAGCGCGCCACCATGGCAACTGATTTCGATTAAGTCCTCACCCGTATAACTCTGGGGCGCGCGATGTACTGCCAACATCGCCTGATCGATGACGCTGCCGTTTCCAATGATTTGACCAAGATGTTGCGTGTGCGATTCCAGATCCGACGGCGGATGCTTCCCACGAAAAATTTTGTCCGCGACTTCTATCGCGTTTTCGCCTGAGATCCGGACCAGCGCTATGGCGGCCTCACCAGCCGCAGTTGAAATGGCCGCGATCGTTTCTCGCGGGACAGCTGAACGATTCACCTCAGGCCGATACGGAACGGAAATAAGTTGGCTTCCGCCGTCATAAATATCGATACAATACTGCGACGAGACCGCAAACGAGCTATGGCTGGGTATTCAGGCACCCCCCTTTGGAAGAAACTGGGCTACAAGACGGGAATGTCTGCCTACGTTGACGGCAGACCTAAGAATTACCGTTCGTTGCTTGCCTTGCCTGGCGACCTCCACGTTAAGTGGCTTACTCGTCCGAAATCAGATATCGAGTTCGTCCATCTATTTGCCACTTCTGCGTCTCTGCTGAAAAGAAAGCTGGAATCCTACCGAAAGAAGATTTCTCCAGACGGAATGATCTGGGTTTCCTGGCCGAAGAAATCTTCTGAAGTTAGGACCGACATTACTGAGGACACGATTCGCGACGTGGCACTGCCCATGGGACTTGTCGATATCAAAGTATGCGCAGTGGATGAAGTTTGGTCGGGATTGAAGTTGGTGATTCGAAAGGAACAACGCATCTAGCACAGGCTTCTAGCCTGTGGAGTAGACCGGGCATCTTGCCTGGTCATTGTGCTGCTGCCAACAACGGGCAAGATCCCCGTTGGCCCCACAGGGTCCAAGCCGGACTGGCGTTAGATGCCTGTGCTACAAGAGCACTTCGCGCAGGGCGGCGACGCATCTTCGGTTTTGCGCCATCGTGCCGATGGTGATGCGAACCCATTCCGGCAGGTTGTAACCTTTCATTGCCCGCACGATGACTTTGCGCTCGAGCAGTGCACGAAAAACCGAAAGGCCGTCGCCGACATTAACGAGAACGAAATTTGCCGCGCTGGGTATGAACCGCAGATTCATCGCAGCAAATCGTTTTTCAAAATAGCTGCGGCCTTCGTCCGTCAACTCTTTCGTTTTGCGCTGATGCTCTTCATCGGCCAGCGCAGCCAATGCGCCGATCTGCCCGATACCATTGACGTTAAACGGCTCTCTCGTTTTCTGGAGCACCTCGATCAATTCCGGTCGCGCAATCCCGTAGCCGACGCGCACATTCGCGAGTCCATGAATTTTCGAGAACGTCCGCAGCACGACAACATTTCGATCTTCATGGACGTAACGCAGTGTGTCCGGCATCCGATCGACGAATTCGTAATAGGCTTCGTCGAAAACGACGATGAGGTGTGGCGGCACGCGCGACATGAAGCGTTCAATCATATCGCCAGATAAAAATGTGCCGGTCGGATTATTCGGATTAGCGATGAGAATCATCTCGGTTCGATCGGTAACCGCGCCGACTATGGCGTCGAGATCGTAGCCGTAGTCGCGGCTCGGCGCTTCGATTGTTTCCGCGCCAAAAACGCGGGCGATGATTTTGTAAGCAACAAAAGCATGCTCGGAGGTGACAATGGCGTCGCCGCGCTCCACGAACGCGTGAGCGAGCAGCTCGATGATTTCGTTCGAACCATTGCCGAGAATGATGTGATCCGGCGTGATGTTTAGCTTTTTGGCAATGGCGTTACGCAAATAGAAGGCGCCGCCGTCGGGATAGAGATGCGCGTTTTCAATCGCCTCGCGCATCGCCGCGATCGCTTTCGGCGACGGGCCGAGAGGATTTTCGTTCGAAGCCAGCTTGATGATCTCTGTCGGTTCGCAGCCCAGCTCGCGCGCAGTCTCTTCGATCGGCTTGCCCGGCTGATAGACGGCGAGGTCGCGCAACTGCGCATTGGCCCGGTCCCAGATCGATTCCACCAGAACAGCTTAAACGAAAATGTTTGCGGGAAAAGACTCGCGACGGCTCGCGTTCTCCGGCAACGTCCCGCCATGCACAGCTTCTATTTGATTGTCGACGCGGCAATCGCAGGAGTTACCGTTAATGCCTGGAAAATTCTGGGCTGGACCGGTAACCTCGTTTTTGGCGCCCGCTTCATCATTCAGTGGGTCGCATCGGAGCGGGCCCGCAAGAGCATCATTCCGGTCGGCTTTTGGGAGTGCAGTGCACTCGGCTCGATCCTGTTACTGATTTATTTCGCCTTTTACCGCCATGATTCGGTCGGGGTGTTGAGCGCGTTATTTCCGTTGCCGGTTTACCTGCGAAATCTTTATTTCCGCTACACTCATCACCACCCGAAACATCCCGGGAACGAGCCGCGACCGGCGGAATGATGGATAGCGCACACATCGCCAGTCCGGCATCGAACGTTGGCTGCTAGCCGAAACGAGCTTGCTTCCGATTTAACGCCCGCTCGCGAAAGCCTTCGGAGTTGTAACTCTTTAACGAATCACGCGGCGACAGCCCACCCTATCTTGCCTTTTCCTCCGCCTCCAGCGCTGCCACCCTCTCCTCCGTCAGAGCCTTTATGAAATTCTGGGCCTCCGTCAGATTGCCTTCCGTGGCCGAAAGATAAATACTCGTCGCCTTCACCCTGTCGCCGGCCGCGACCGCGGCAACGATCTCCTCGCGCTCTGCTGGTTTTAATTCCCGTTTCATCTAAGACCACTGAGCCACAATCCGAACGCGCGTCCAGTCCCGTTTAATCGACGTGAACAAGAAATCGCTCTGCTTGCAAACCAACGCCATCAGCCTGGCTGCGCGTGTGCCTTTTGGGAAACCAATAATCAAAGCTCGGGTCGGGCATCTGACCACCAGGCGCATGCGGCATTACCCAAGCGTGCAACACGCCTGGCTTGCAACTATTGCCTCGCAGGTGACCGGCTGTGTTTTAGTTTCGCTTCATGACTCTCGCGCGACTCCGCACCATCAGCGGCGTCATCATCGGACTCTACGTCACGATGCACCTGAGTAATCACGCGCTCGGGCTCATCTCGATCAACGCGCAGGAAACAGCGCGGCCATGGGTTATGGCATTGTGGCATTCGCCGCCAGGCCAGGTCCTTCTTTATGGCAGCCTGGTGGTGCACGCATGGTGCGGGCTCGCTGCTCTCGCGCGGCGGCGACACTTTCACATCCCGCTTTGGGAGGGAACGCAAATGCTCCTTGGATTAGCTATTCCCTATCTCCTGCTCGTCCACATCGTAAACACCCGCGGCACCCGCATCCTTACCGGCATCGACATCAACTATCCATACGAGATCGCCAACCTCTGGGTCGATCCATGGACCCGATATCGGCAAATCCTTCTTGTTCTTCTCGTCTGGGGCCATTTTGCCGTCGGTCTGCATTTCTGGCTGCGCCTTCGCAGTGGCTATCGTCGCGCATTTCCCATCATCCTTCTCGCTTACGTGCTCATTCCCACCGGCGCACTCCTCGGTTTCGCCGAGGTGGGCGTGACCACTTCCGCTCGCGCTCAGTCCGACCCGGCCTGGTTCAAACAGATGAAAACGATGGGCGTCCCCAAAGATCCACAACATGCCATCGCTCGTGCGCAATTGAAAGAATGGGTCGGCTACTCCTGGCTCGGTATCGTCGGCATCGTTTTCTGCGCCGCGCAGATTCGTAATTGGCGACGACGCCATGAGCGTTTCACCGTCACCTATCCGGATAGCGTTTCTATCGAAGCTCCGATTGGTCTCTCTGTTCTGGAGGTCAGCCGGCGTGCGCGGCGACCACATGTTTCCGTGTGCGGCGGCCGGGCGCGGTGTACGACCTGCCGGGTTCGTATCGACAAGAGCGCGGACGAACTTCCACCTCCCAATGCTCTTGAAACGACCGCGCTTGCTCGCATTCACGCGCCTGCAGACGTGCGGCTGGCGTGCCAACTCCGGCCGCGAAACGATGTTTCCATTTATCCGTTGCTTCATCCCCATCTCTCAATTCCATCTTCTACCAGGCGCGGCCGGGAATTCGGAGAAGAACGTCGTGTCACCATCCTTTTCATCGACCTGCGCGGTTCCACTCGCCTGGCTGAAGCGCGCCTCCCCTACGATGTCGTCTTCCTGCTCAACCATTACTTCGCCGAGATGGCAGCCGCGGTCGAAACGACTGGCGGCCACTACTCAAATTTCACCGGAGACGGCCTTATGGCGCTGTTCGGACTGGAAGAGAAAAAGAATCACGGCGCCGCCTCCGCGCTCACCTGCGCTCTGCGTATGCTGCAAAAACTTGATGGGCTCAATGAACAACTCGCAGCTGAGCTGGCCGAGCCCTTGAGCATGGGGATCGGCATCCACACTGGCGAAGCGATCATCGGCCAGATGGGTCCTCCGAAAACTCCCGTCCTCACCGCGCTGGGCGACGCTGTGAACACGGCGGCGCGACTCGAGAGTGCGACGAAAGAGTTGCGAAGGCCGGTGGTCGTATCGCGCGACACGCTCGACGCCGCCGGCCTTGCTTCCCAGGCTCAGGAGATCCTTCTCCGTGGCCGCTCCGCCAGCATCGCCGTGGTAGCTCTCGACCGCGAGAGTTTACGCGAACTCCTCGCCAATCTCGCGTCCGGGTAGCGCGCGCGCGTGTCGCGTTTGTCCCGGTACGCAGTAGATTTACTCATGCCCGCCTCTCTTACTCGCCGCCAATGGCTCCGTCTCTCTGCCGGCGCGCTGTTATCGCTCGGTGTTTGGCCAGGCCGTCTACACGGCGCAGACGCTCCGGCCCATGACGATTTCACATTCATCGCCGTAAACGACCTGCACGCTCTCGAAGACGCCTGTCGCCCGTGGTTCGAGGAGGTGGTGCGCCAGATGAAAGCAAGCGCGCCCACGGCAGAGTTTTGCCTTCTCGGCGGCGACCTGGCCGAGAACGGCACACCGGCCCAATTAACTTTGATCAAGGATGCCTTTTCCGCGCTCGGCATTCCTTTTCACAGTGTGGTGGGCAATCACGACTACTTGTCAGCCACGAATAGGTCGGCTTATGAGCGGATCTTTCCCGAACAAATCAACTACTCGTTTACTCATCGTGGCTGGCAAATCATTGGGCTGGATTCCAGTGAAGGTAACAAAGCTAACGAGACACGAATATCCGACACAACTCTGGGCTGGCTTGATCAAAATATTCTCAAACTGGAACCGCGTCGTCCGACCATTCTCTTCACGCATTTCCCACTGGGCGAATCTGTCTTCGCCCGTCCCCTCAACGCCGACGATTTACTTCAGCGCTGCTATGGACTAAACCTCCAGGCCGTTTTCTGCGGTCATTTCCACGGGTTCACCCAACGCCCGTTCCGGAATGCGATCATCACTACCGACAAATGTTGCGCCCGCGTTCGCCCAAATCACGACGGTACGCCCGAGAAAGGCTGGTTCGTTTGCCAGGCCGTGAGCGGCGAAATTAAACGTCGCTTCGTTGAATTTCGGCCAAATAACACGAAAACGGCTTAAGCCGCTCGGGACGTACTCCACGGCCGACAAAAGCTCCAGTGTGAATCAGCAGTCCGCTGTCAGTTCAAAAAAGTAGGTTGCGCTATTATTCGCTTATCCCCGGTGACCAATGGAAACGTTCGTCGCTTTCACCAGCGCGAACACTTTATCTCCGGTCTTGAGTTTCATCTCTTCCACTGACCGCGTCGTGATAATGGCCGCGATTTCGCCGATCTCCGTTTCGACCAGGACTTCTGTGAGGACTTTATCGGAAACAATGCCCTTCACCGTTCCCGGTAATTGATTGCGAATGCTCTCTTTCATAGCGACAGCAAATTAGCAGCAATCGGCAGCCTCGACCACGATGGGAGGCGTGATCCATAAATATCACGTGCCTGGCTGCGTTCTCCCAGGCTGCACCGACCTGTGAACAAAACGAAGCGGTGCCGAACTTTTCCGAAAAGTAACGCGCCTGTCACCTGTTCGTATCAGAGCCGCGTTAAAATCACTGCGCTTAAGTACAGCTCCATCAGCACAGCGAGGGGGGCGCGAGCCTCCCCCGCTGTCGAGGACGGACGACAAGCACCTTCAACCCGGAGGAAGAATGCGATGGAAACAAATACGGCGGAAAAGAAGAAACGGCGG
>Ga0207701_10003073_pt1 | contig 17234 bp, 17 predicted proteins | sample KBSSwiSSwithPhiX_FD_184294 | JGI IMG/M metagenome (GOLD analysis project Ga0207701, IMG submission 184294) | Switchgrass rhizosphere bulk soil microbial communities from Kellogg Biological Station, Michigan, USA, with PhiX - S5 (SPAdes) (version 2) | ecosystem: Environmental > Terrestrial >... | reverse complement strand
GACCTCGGCGACTCGACGAATATTTTCGACCCGGTCAGCCTCGGTGAATCCAAGATCCCGATTGAGCCCATGGCGGACATTATCACCATCGAGAATGTAAGTGTGTTTGCCTTCGGCATGGAGGCGCTTTTCCAACAGGTTGGCAATCGTGGATTTTCCCGAACCGGAGAGACCGGTCAACCAGAGGCAGCGCGCTTCTTGATGCTTGATCATTGCCCGCGCGGGCTTGGTGACCTCAAGAGCTTGCCAGTGAACATTGCTGGCTCGACGTAGCGCAAATCTGATGAGACCGGCTCCCACCGTATCGTTCGTTAGTTTATCGATAACGATAAACGCGCCCAGCCGTTTATTATCGACATAGGGTAGAAACGGCACGGGACGATCGAAGCTCACCGTGACGGTGCCGATTTCATTCAAAGCAAGGGTTCTGGCGGCCAGGTGCGCGCCGGTGTTGATATCGAGCCGGTGCTTGATATGCGTGACTATCACGCTGGCAGATTTGTTATGGATGAGCGCGGCGTAGGGACGGCCTGGAAGCAGAGCGTGTTCGCTCATCCATAGGATATCTGCTTCAAACTGGTCCGCGCATTCGATCGGATGCGCGGCGCTTGCAATCACATCGCCGCGGCCGACATCCACATCATCCGCCAGTAGCAAAGTAATGGATTGACCGGCATTGCCGACTTCCCACGGCTCTTCGTAAAAAACGATCTTTTTGACCGCGCTGCGAACTCCCGAAGGACTTATGCAAACGGGATCGCCCGGCTTCACGGACCCACTGGCGATTCGTCCAGCAAATCCCCGGAACTCGTGATTGCGACGGTTGACCCATTGCACCGGCATCGCAAACGGTCTGCTGATTTCGCCATGCTCGACCGGAACAGTCTCGAGCCAGTCGAGCAGCGTCTTTCCCTCATACCAACGCATTTCAACTTGGCTGAGCTCGACAACATTCTGGCCTTCCAGAGCCGAAAGCGGGATTGCCGTGATTGTTTCGAAACCGAGATCCTGAGCGAAACGTCGATAGGCGAGCTCGATTTCTTCAAACACATTTTTGGCCCAGTCCAACAGATCCATTTTGTTGATCGCCAGCGCCACATGGCGGATACCCAGCATGGAAATGATCCGGCTATGGCGTTTTGTCTGCGGCAACACTCCTTTGCGGGCGTCAATCAGCAAAATCGCAGCTTGCGCCGTCGAGGCTCCAGTCGCCATATTGCGCGTGTACTGTTCGTGTCCTGGCGTATCGGCGACAATGAAGCGCCGGGTTGGTGTGGCAAAAAACCGGTATGCGACATCAATGGTGATGCCTTGCTCGCGCTCGGCCTGCAGCCCGTCGACCAATAACGCAAAATCCAAGCGCTCGCCTTGCGTGCCAAATTTTTGTGAGTCTTGTTTCAGTGCCTCCAGCTGATCCTGAAAAATAAGCTTTGTTTCATAGAGTAGGCGGCCAATCAGAGTCGATTTGCCATCGTCAACGCTGCCGCAAGTGATAAAGCGTAGCGTGTCCATCAAAAATAGCCTTCCTGTTTTTTTCGCTCCATAGAGCCGGCGCCGTCGTGGTCAATAATCCGTCCCTGGCGCTCGGATGTGCTCGCGCCAAGAGTTTCAGTGACAACCTGATCGAGGGTCGTGGCATTGCTGTCAATCCCGGCGGTCAGCGGATAACAGCCGAGGGTGCGAAATCGGATCATGCGCAGTTCCGGCTGTTCGCCGGGTTCCAAGGGCAAACGGTGATCGTCAACCATAATCCATTGGCCGTTACGCTTAACCACCGGCCGTTTGGCTGCGAAATAAAGCGGCACAATCGGAATATTTTCCTGTCGGATGTATTGCCAGATGTCGCCTTCGGTCCAATTGGATAGCGGAAATACACGGACGGTTTCTCCGGCATTGATCCGCGTGTTGTAAAGATTCCAAAGCTCCGGACGTTGCGACTTCGGATCCCAACGATGACCGACAGCTCGAAATGAAAAAATGCGCTCCTTGGCGCGCGATTTCTCTTCGTCGCGTCGGGCACCGCCGAACACGAAATCGAAGCCGTGGAGATCAAGGGCTTGCTTGAGCGCCTCGGTCTTCATCACGTCGGTGTGATATGCCGAGCCGTGGCTGACCGGCCCGATGCCTTCGGCGGCGCCGCGCGGGTTCGTATAGGTAATGAGTTGAAACCCGAGTTGCCCTGCCGTACGGTCGCGAAATGCAATCATCTCGCGGAATTTCCAGCCGGTATCAATGTGCATCAATGGAAATGGAATGGGCGCCGGATAGAACGCTTTCTGCGCCAGGCGCAGCATCACCGAAGAGTCTTTGCCGATTGAGTAAAGCATGACCGGCTTTCTTGCGGTGGCCGCCACCTCGCGGATGATTTCAATCGACTCGGATTCGAGCTCTGAGTACACGTCGTGGTTCATGAGAACATTTGAACTGAGAAAATCAGATCCTTATAGCGTACCTTCCTCAAAGACGTCCAGCGCCGATCCGTACGGCAGGTATAATTCCGTGCGCGGCTGATATTGCTCGGGTGCCTGGATTAAAACGATCTTTTGACTTGAAGAGGAGAGCGAAACTGACGTAGGTATGTTAGAGCTATTCGGAAGGCGCGAAGTCCCGGCCTGTATAGGAGGTGAGCGATGCTAAAAACCCATGGAGTGCTGCATTTTAGTTTGCCGGTCACCGATTTAGATCGCAGTCGAAAATTCTACGAGCAATTGCTCGGCATGAAAGTCGTCGAACAATCGCCGCGGATGGTGTTCCTACAGACCGGTGACGACTACTTAATCTTGGCAAAGGGAAGCGAGCCGCTGAAATACGATTCATCGAAAAGCACGCCGGTGCACCATGCTTTCAAAGTCAAGCCCGAGGATTTCGAACCTTCGATCGAGTTTCTGCGCAAAAACGGTGTTGAAGTGTTCAACATCGAAGACCGAAACCAGGGAGTCTTCTGGGGACCGCAAGCGTATTTTCTAGATCCGGACGGAAACAAGCTGGAAATCTATGCCGGACCGGGGGCGAAGAAGAGTTGAGGATTGCGATTCGAAGTACAAAGCTCTCACGTGGCGGAAAATAGAATCGCGGAAAGATTTTTCCCTGCGTTCGAAATGACCTTGACATAGCAACAGCAGCGTACTCAGTTCAAACACGCTGCTGCCAGTGACTGTTTAGTGCAGGCCGGCTTGACCAGTTCACTTGCCTCGGCTTGCAGTCCATTTCGCACTACCGCCAGCGCCCTCGATTGCATTCCCGTTGACGTTTCCAGTGTATTGAGCGCTACCCGCGGTGAATGTGATCTGGGTGCCGTTGAGCTTGCCATTGATTGGCGTTACCGTCGAGCCATTCTTAAGTGTGCCGGTAATGTTCTGAAAGCTTTGTTTGATCGTCAAGTCGCCTTGCGGCGTTTTCCAATTACCGTCTACTTTTGCCGGGACGATCCATAGGTGAGCGGTGCACCAGTTGGTGCAATTTTCGACCGTGGCGTCTTGATCGGGCTTCCAATCTTCCATATCAAAAGTGTTCGAGACGATCCGAGTGCCAGGTTTCAAATTCAAGAGTTTCGGCCGCAATTTCATATTGATGCTCGGCAGCAAGAACATGGTGATGACCTGAGCCTGTGAAAAGTCGCTCTCGAACAGGTCCGCTTTCATAAAGCTTGCTTTCTCACTTACGCCTTCTTTGGCGGCATTGCGCTTTGAGAGCTCCACCATTTCCGGATTGTATTCGATGCCCAGCGCTTTGGCGCCCCGCTTCGCTGCAGTGATCACCGTGCGTCCGTCGCCCGAACCGAGGTCGATTACGTAATCCTTGGGCGTCACGTTGGCCATATCAAGCATTTTATCGACGAGCGCCTGGGGTGTGGGTACCCAGACGACGTCTTTACCCGCTTGGCCGACCTCCGGTTGAAACTCCTTCGCCGGCTGCGCCTGCGCGAGAGCGGCCGCGAACAAAATCGAGAGCGCAGCCCAAAAATGATAAGCAAAATAATGTCGGTTCATAGATTCCTCCGCAATGAAGTCAAAACTGTTTATAACAAGCCCAGGAGCCGGACGGGAGAGGTCGGCAAAAAAATTTTAGCGCAACCCAATGTTTGCCGTCTCGGTGCTCTCTTCCACGCAATCGCCCAGACTATTTGCCGGCACGCGTGGCGTTCCATTGGGTCCCGCCCGCAGTACCCTCGATGGAGCGGCCGTTCACTCGGCCACTGTAAGCAACATTGCCGGCAGTAAACGAAAGCTGATCCCCGTTGAGTTTACCTTCGAACGGGATCACCGCATTGGCGGATTTGAGGGTTCCCGAAACGGTTTGAAAGGTTTGCTTGAATATGAGCTCACCCTGGGGTGAGGTCCATGTGCCATCGACCTTAGCGGGCACGATCCAGAGGTGAGCGGTGCACCACGAATTACACCCGGGTAGTGTAGCATTTTCGTCCGGTTTCCAATCGGCCATGTCGAAGGTATTCGAAACAATGCGCGTACCGGGTTTGAGATCGAGAATTTTTGGCCGGAGCTTTAAATTGATACTCGACAGTAAGAACATTGTGATCACTTGAGCCTGGGAAAAATCGGTTTCGAATAGATCGGCTTTGATGAAGCTGGCTTTGTCGCTCACTCCCTCTTTGGCAGCGTTCCGTTTTGAGAGCTCGACCATGTCCGGATTGTATTCGATGCCCAGCGCTTTGGCGCCCCGCTTCGCTGCAGTGATCACCGTGCGTCCGTCGCCCGAACCGAGGTCGATCACGTAATCCTTCGGCGTCACCTTCGCCATATCGAGCATTTTATCAACCAGAGCTTGCGGGCTCGGGACCCAGATCACGTCTTTGCCATCCTGACCGACTTGCGGCTGAAATTCCGTTGCCGGTTGCGCATGAGCTGTGTAGTCGAAAATTGATAAGCTCAGCGCGAACAGACTGATGCGCACAAAATTCTTTTTCAGCATCTCTCCTCCGAAAGTCGTAATTGAGAATTGTTTGGTAGCGAACGACATCTTGCATACTCTACGGAAAGCAAAATGTCTAGATAACGAGCTGGAGAAAGTTAGGTTTCGAGACTGCGGATCGTCGGCACGCGCCACGCGACAAACAACGCGAGCACAATCACGATGACGCCCATTACAGCAACGGTTGAGGGCGCGCCGATAAAGTGCGCCGTGGTACCCGCGAAAAGCGCTCCGACCGGCATAAAACCTCGATCGAGCATGTAAAGACTCATGACCCGGCCGCGGAGCTCATCGGGGACGAGCAACTGGAGGATCGTGGCCGTGCTGGCGAGAAAAAACATTTGAAACGCTCCAGCGATGACCAGAGTCACGAGCGCCAGCGAGAAGACCCGCACCTGAGAAAAGACAATCAGAAAAAAACCGAGAACCACAATGCTGCTCACCAGAAAAAGCCCCTGGCGCTTCAAGCGATTCGCGAGCGAAGCCAGCGTGAGCACGGCGATGACCGCGCCAACACCGGGCGCCGCCATCAACATACCGAGCCCGTCAGGGCCGACCTTAAGGACATCTTTCTGAAAAACCGGCATCAACGTCTGATAGGGCACGGCAAAAACCCGTGGCACATAAGCCAGCGTGAGGAGCGCGAGTATTGCCGGTGTCGACCAAATATATGCGAAACCTTCCTTGAGATTTGCCATCGCCGACGACTGGCGTGCCTCGCTCGATGTTTTTGGAATGTGCATTAAATAAATCATGACGAGCACGCCGATGTAAGCGATGCTTTGCACGAAGAAATTTCCTGCGGCGCCAAAAAGCGCAATCAGCGCGCCTCCCAATGCCGGACCAATGACTTTCATGAGGTTGAAGCCGCCGGAATTGAGCGCGATGGCGTTAACCAGATCCGCTTTCGGAACGACGCTCGGAATCATGCTCTGGCGCACCGGTTCCGTGAACGACCATGCGACTCCGGTAATCAAGGTGAAAACAAAAATATGAGCCACATGAAAGTAAGGCGATGCCACCAACATGCCCATTGCAAGAGCCGTGATAATCAAAATCCATTGAGTTCTGAGCAATAGCTTGCGGCGATCCATGCGATCGGCCGCCACACCGGCCATTGGTCCGGTGACCAAGAACGGCACGGCGCGCAAGCCGTTGAGCGCGCCGAGTAGCATCGAATTGCCGGTCAAGTCATAGAGCAGCCAGCCGAGCGTTACCTGCTGAACCCATTGACCAGCGCTCATCATCAGAGTGCCTGACCAGAGATAACGATAATCGAGGTGGCGAAGCGAGGAAAATGTATGAAAACGAGCCGGCTTAGACTGCAGCTCGATCGCCGGCGCTTCGATCGAGCGAGAGAGTTCTTCTTCCAAAAGCTTAAGTTCCTGTGAGGACGGTCGCGAGGTTAAGACGATTTTAGCAAGATTCGGCCACGCTTACCACGAATGATATTTTTGTGTTGGCGGACAAGCGGACACGGCTCTGGGACAGGCGCAGATTAAGCACGCTCACCCGCGCTCTGTCTTTTTTGCGCAAAGGAATATGCATCATACCCTTCATGAATCAGTTCAATGGTCTGATCCTTCGCCGGATCGAAATTAACCCCGATCGGGTCCTGGCCATTCTGCACGGCGCTAATCTGGTCGTGTAGAAGCTTACGAAACATAATAACGCCGCGGTCGGCTTCGCCTAAATGTTCGTCCGTACGATCGGCGATCGGGCCTTGGGTCTCCCAAGCCATGTGATCTTGGCTAGCAAAATGACTCAAATGAAATTCGCCGGTGTCGTCCTTCGTGGCGATGTATTCCATCGGCGGATCTTCCGGTTCTGCCGCAATGCTGCCGTCCTGGGTCGGACTGAAGCGAAACTGAAAAACTTGCGTGTTAGCATCATCGATGGGCATGCGAAAATGCATGGCGTATCCGGTGCGCACCGGAACGAAGAGAATGTTGGGGAAGATGAGCGGATGCGGCGCCTCGAGGCGTACGTTATCGCCGGCAAAAATTCGTTGCTTTTGGATTCCTGCCCAATTGGGCTGGATGACGAGCTCAAATTCGATTTTGTTCAGCTGTTGATAGTGAAACGGCACGTAGTCCTTGCTGCCCTTGAGTTTGAGCGTATGCGAATGGAGATAGTACGTATGTGTCGGATCGACCGAGTTCTCCATGGCTTGAAGCCAGTTGCAACGCAGCACTTCGCAGACATCGATCTTTTTGAGACCGTCGGATCGCACTAACAAGTCCCATTTGGGCAGGAGCGGTTTTTTCTCGGGCGGCCCCATATAAGCGAACAGTAGACCGGCAAGTTTTTCGACCGGATAAGCGGGGTGGCGGATTTTCTCTCGAAAACCGCTTTCAGGATTCTCGAAGGGCTGTTCAACGCATTTCCCGCAGGCGTCGTATTTCCAACCGTGATATGCGCAGCGAATGCCGTCACCTTCGACAAATCCGTAGTAAAGCGATGCGCCGCGATGGGAACAGCGCTCGCGAACAAGACCATAGCCGCCGCTTTGGTTCCGATAGAGCAACAGGTCTTCGCCAAGTACGCGCACTCTCTTTTTCGGCTTTTCTTGAGTGAGCTCGACCGCCGCAGCGATCGGATGCCAATAGCGCCTGAGCAGCCGCCCGGCCGGTGTTCCCGGCCCGATCCGGGTGAGAAAATGATTCTCTTCCTGAGTCAGCATGGTTCGGCTCCTTGGCGAATCGCGCGAAGAGGCTTCGCTTCGTCAAACAAAAATCACATTAATCGAACGGGCGCCGGAGTGTCAACGAAGCGCGTTCGCAGAGACTAGCAGGTAAAATCCCGCCGGCTATTTGGCATCGTGGAAAATGATTCCCAACGTGTAACGTTCGCCTGAATGGACGGTGCTGACGCCGTGCCGAAGGGTGGCGCGGTAGTAGCCCCGTACGCCGCGGACCGGACGATGGTGGACGGAAAAGACGATTGCGTCGCCGCGATCCGGGTCAAGCGCTTCGACGCGGGACTGCTGGCGCGGGCGTTGCTCGCAAAGGATAAACTCGCCGCCGTCAAAATGCTTGCCGCGCTGACTTAGAAAAACCGTAAGCTGAAACGGGAAAACGATTTCGCCATAGAGATCTTGATGCAAACAGTTGAAATCGCCTGCACCATATTTCAGAAGTAGCGGTGTTGGCCGTTTTTGACCAGCGCGATGGCACTGCTCGAGGAAATCCGAAAGCCGTTCCGGGTAATGAACATTGGTGCCAAGCCGTTCGGCCCATTGATTCGCGAGCGGGGCCAGCTCGGGATAGATCGAATTCCTGAGCTGCTGAACGGTCTTGGGGAGTGGATAGGCGAAATATTTATATTCGCCGCGGCCGAAAGCATAGCGCGCCATTTCAACGCGCGAGCGAAAACGGCGATCGTCGTCGTAGTAGCCGGCGATCTCGTCGCAAGCTTCCGGCGAAAGCACGGCCGGGATCAGCGCGAAGCCACGCTCATCGAGTTGCCCGCGCGCGGCCTCCCAGACCGCGCTCTCGCGATCGCTCGCTGAAAGTCTCATCGCTAACGCCCCGTCGACGCCGCTGCTTTCCCTTCGAGGGCTAACAGCGCGGCTTTGGTTTCAAGGCCGCCGGCGAAGCCGGTGAGCGATCCGTCCGACCCGATGACCCGATGACATGGCACGATGATCGACAGCGGATTTTTGCCGTTGGCGAGGCCGACGGCGCGAGATGCGCCGGCTGAGCCGAGCGCCTTGGCGAGCTCGAGATAGCTCCGGGTCTGGCCGAAAGGTATTTTTCTCAAGGCGCGCCAAACTTTCTTTTGGAACTTACTGCCGCGCGGTTCGATGGGTAGATCGAACTCGATTCTTGCGCCAGTGAAATATTCGTTCAGTTGGCGCTCAGTCGCGATCAGGATCGGATGCTCAGGCGCGAGCATCGGCGCATCGAGCTTCACGCGATCAGGGGGTTCTCGCTCCCAGAGCACCGCGACGAGCGCGTGCGCGCTCGCGATCAGCTTGAGTTTTCCTACCGGGGATTTCATTTCTTTATAAAATAAGGTCATGTCTCCGGCTCCTTTCTTCGTTTTGGAAAGCGTTTGCGCGAATGCTTTCCAGAGATACATCGCGGCGTACGACCGCCACGGTTTGACGGCTGGCAAATCCAGCTCGCGATGAAGCGCGAGCACGCGCTTGAGAATCAAATCCGTTCGTGGAAACGCGTCGGTATCGCCGATCGCGCGCAGGATGATGTATTCAGCCGACCATGCGCCGATCCCTTTGGTGTCGAGCAGCGCTTTGCGCAACACGGCGGGCTCTTGATGATCGGCGAGAGAAACGGCGCCTTTCAATACGCGCCGGCTCAAATCTCGAATCGCTTCGCGGCGCGCCTGCGTGGTCTTGACTGCACTCAGCTCGGCGTCGGCGAGAACCTCGGGCGTGGGAAACAGACGCGCCTTTTTTTCTGAAAAAGGATTGACGATCTCCTCACCGTAATTCTGCACGAGCTGGCCGATCAACATGCCGCGGTGTCCGGCGGACACCAATTGGCCCAGGATCGTGCAGATCGCGGTCTCGAAGGGATCCCAGCCGCGCGGCAATCTCAATCCGGGAAAACTCGCGCACAGTCTTGCCAAGAGTGGAACGCGAGCGAAAGCCGCCGTGATAAGCCCGGGATCGCAGTCCAGATCAAACATTTTTCGCACGCGGGTTTTTACTTCTGTCACGATGCAGTGACTGTCGGGAGCGACCCGAACTCTCAGACAATTTTTTCCGGCTTGAACGCGGACGAACCCTAACGTCCTATTGATGCGAAACAGCCTCTCGAAATAATCTCCGTTGACTCGCTCGAGCCCCGTGATCGAGTGCGATTGATAGAAGCGCAGGATGCTCTGCCAGTCATAAGGCGGCCGGTAGGGCAGATCGAGCTCGGCATAGTTTTGCTTGTGGATCTTTGCCTTCATTCGTCGATTTATGACCGCTTACTGCGCGCGTGATTTACAGTAGCCTAAACGTACGCCGGATGCCTTCCCAGCAGAATATTCTGGGCTTCGAGCCTTTTACGGCCGGCAAATTTTGCACGGCCGCAAGCCGGCCTGTCTCGCTTCTCCGGGATCGGCGAAAAACATGATCTTGGTCCGGTCCACTCTCGCAGTGGTGTGGCAGGTGCTTCGACAAAAAATCCTGGTGCCTTTGTGACCCCAGACCACGCTGTCGGGAAGTTTTTCGTCCGTTTTGCCCAGTGCAAAGCCTTCGCTGCGCAGAAGGCTTAGCTTGCGCGCGATGCCCCCGCCGTAGCCGCCGAGACCACCGTCGGAAGCGATCACCCGATGACAGGGCACATAAATCGGCACGGGATTGTTGTGCAGCGCATTGCCGACCGCCCGCGCTCCCTTGGGCGCACCCGCCGCTGCGCCCAAGGCTTGATAGCTCACCACTGCGCCGCGCGGAACCTCCTGGAGCTTATGAAGAATTTTTTTCTGAAACGGAGTCGGCGCCAGAGTTAGATCGGCATCGCGGCGCAATGCGTCGGCGTCGCCGGCCAGATAGCTGCGAATTTCCGCGCCGACTTCCTTGATCTTGCTCCGATCTTCCACGAGGTCCAGTGCAAGCCGAAGCTTGGCGATGGCGCTTTCGAGATCATCGCCGCCGAGCAGATAATGGACAAGCACGATGCCGCGCTCGCTCAACGCCACAAGCAAATCGCCAAGCGACGAATTCACCACGCCGACTGCGGCCTCGGGTCGGCGCATGGCTTTGAGCGCGTGATCGAGGCGCCGATGCGAGCGTCGCAGCAATTCTTCGATCGCTTGTTCGTTACCTTCGTTGCTTCCGCCGATAAGTTTTTCGAGCTTCATACGATCACCATAGAGTTTTTAGTTTTCGCAGCGCTTGTGACACGTTGGCCCGCGCCGCCGGTTGGGAACATTTCATAATTTCGGCTATTTCTGGATAATCCAATCCGCCGAAATAGCGGAGTTGCAGCGCCTCGCGCTGTTTTTCCGGCAGGGTCGACAGTAACTCGCCCAGCCGCACCTTGGCGTAGCCTTCGTTTTCATTATGTGAGGGACGAGTTTTGCGAGCTCTCTCCGCTGCGGAATTTTGTTGGTCGTCGGCGACGATCACGCGCACCCGCCGGGCGCCGTCGCGCGCCCGATTGCGACAGAGATTGACGGCGATTGCATACAGCCATGGCCTGATTTCGCGATGGGCCTCAAGACGTGGATAGGCGCGGTAAGCGCGCAGCCAGGTTTCCTGAAACAGGTCCGCGGCATCGTCACGATCGCCCGAGGCGCGCAGCAGGTAGCGCATGATCTCTCGTTCATAGCGGCGCAGGATCTGCTCGAAGGGAAGCGGCAGTTGTAATTTCGGTTGCGCCATACAGTCTAAAACCCCGCAGGTAGGCAAATGTGAAAAACCGTCGAATCAAATTGGCAACCCAGGATTCACCACGGTGGATTCGGGCGCAGCATGCTGCGCCCCTAACAATGCAGTGGCGAAAAACTAAGGAAGGTCGGTGTTGCGACTCCGGGCGTAGACATCGGCGCGGCGATTTGCAAGCAGCGGCAAGCGCGTGCGCGTTTCGCTGATCAGCTTCGAATCGAGATCGGCGAAATCCAAACCTTCTCGTTCCCCGAGATCCACGATCATTCGTCCCAAGGGATCGGCGACCATGCTATGGCCGATATAAATGTTACCGGTCTGACCGGGAGCAATGACGTAGCAGCCATTTTCCAGCGCTCTTGCTTTGATCATGGTTTGCCAATGGTCCAATTTTAAGTCGCCCTGAACCCAGCCCGCCGGTACGAGCAGTACATTTGCGCCTTGAAGGGTGAGCATGCGCGCCATTTCTGGAAAACGAACATCGTAACAAATCATTACGCCGAAGCGGCATTCGCCAGAGGTCACCGGCGGCGGCACCGCGTTGCCGGGCTCGAATTTGTCAGATTCCTTGAACCCGAACGCGTCGTAAAGATGGACTTTGCGGTAACTCATGGCGATATCGCCGAGCGCATCAAGCCAGACTGCCGTGTCAAACACCCGGTTCGGGTTGGGGGCGGTCTCGTAAATCGTCGCCAAAACGGCAATGCGGTTTTTACTCGCGGCTTCGCGCAGCGTGGAGATGAAATGGCCGTCGACGGCTTCAGCAATTTTCGCCAGGTCCTCGGGAGTTTGACTGGCGGGAGAAAACGCCATCAGAAACTCTGGAAAGCTAATCAGCTCTGCGCCGCCGCGGCCTGCCTGTTCAATCATTGAAACCGCGGTGCGGAGATTTTCCTCCTTGTTGATCGATGATTTGATCTGGGCGATGGCGACTTTGCTCATGAATTTCCGACTACCTGTGGAATAAACGATCAGTTCATTATGTCCAAGAACTCATGGCTGGTGATAGCGGCAAAGACGCCGACCCCGGTTGCGACTTCGCTCCATGGGACGCCGACGTGCGGAGAAAAAAGGGAACTAGGCTTAAGCCCCGAGCTGTGAGTCAAACGCGAGTCATTCGAGCTGCAGTTGGACTCCGGAGTGCTTGGCTCTGATTTTTTCCAACACCGCGGCGCCGAGCGCAACATCGGCGACGCCTTGGCCGGCGTTATTTTTGTAGAAAGTGATTTGCTCCGATTTGGTGCGGCCTTCCTTGTGACCGGCGAGAATTTCGCCGATTTCGATCAACTGGTCCCAGCGGATCACGCCGCGATTGACGGGATCGTAAATGTCAGCTTGCTCGTCTTGAATCGCTTGTTGGATCGAGACGATGCCATGGACATGACTGCGCGCTAACGTTGTGTCGTCGATTTCACGCCGTTTTGCCGCCGCAAACCCGCCTTTCACGAGACCGACATTGCTGCCGACAATCGTGGTTACATGCTGGCCCGGCTCGAGCCAATTGCCATCGAATACCGGTACGTTGGCATTGGTGGCGGTCAAGACGATATCAACGCCGCGCACGGCCTTCTCAGGCGAATCGACCGGAGTAATGTTGAGATTTGTAACGCGCCCCATTTCGTCGGCGAATGTTTCTCGGTTAACGGGATTTCGACTGTACACTCTCACGTCTTGGAGCCTGCGCACTTGCATCAGCGCCAGCAGATGATTTTTGGCCTGACCGGCGGCACCGAAAAGGCCGAGGCGCGACGCGTCGGGACGCGCCAACAAGTCGGTGCCCACCGCGCTCGTCGCCGCGGTGCGCAGGCCGGTGACCGCGATATTGTTCGGCAACTCGGCGGAGGTGATCTCTCCAATGATGATGCCCTTGAGCTCGCCCTCGGCGGAATCGTAAAGCACGATCACAGGATGGTTGAGGCGCGGGTAGACTTGCTCGTCCGCCATCGGCTTGACCCATTCACAGTGAGTCATCAGCCCGGTAGCTTTGGCGGCGGGTACGCCGCCCTGGTGGACGCTCACCCGAACGCCGGACGGAATGTGGATTCGGCGCCGCGGCGCGTTCAGCTGTGGGTTTTCGCCCCATTCGCGAAATCCCAAGCGCACGGCCTCGACCGCTTCCGCCATGGTGACAATGCCGCGAATCTCTGTCGGGTTTACGAGCAAAGTCTTCATCGTTCTTGTTGGGAAATTTTCATAATGTGGCGGCGACTTGTGGGCGCGCGATGAGGTTTTCCGCCCAACGTTTCACATTTGGATAGTTATCGTCGATCGTGACGTGGTAACGCTCGCGGCGAGTGTAGAACGGAATAAAACTCACGTCCGCCAAGGAATATTGGTCGTCAACGAGATAGTCTTTACCGGCCATCTCGCGATTTAAGTCGGTCAAATATTGCTGCAGTCGTTGCTGCGCTTTCTCAGGATTGCGGTCATGGGTGATATCGGAAGCGGCGGCGTGCAGCCGGGTACTGAAATAATCGATCCAGATGCGCGCTTTGGCGCGCTGCAATAAATCGGCCGGCATGAGCCGGACCTGAGAAAACTTTTCGTCAAGGTATTCGTCGATGATGGCCGACTCGTAAATAATCCCGTGGCCGTCGACCAAGACCGGCACCTTGCCGTAAGGATTCTTACGGGTCAAATCGTCGGGCTTATTCTTGAGATCCACTTCGATCAGCTCGTAAGGAATTTCTTTCTCTGCCAGGACAATCCTTGTCCGGTGTGCATAGGGTCAGGTGTGGCAGGAATATAGTTTCATCTGTTACCTCCTGTTGTGAGCTTAATTATCACTGCCAAATGGTTTAGGCAATTCTTAGGTGTTCAAACCGTTCAACTCGTTCAAACCGTTCTCGAACATTTTAACGTCGGACGTTTTGAACGGCTTGAACGAATTACCAGCGCTTTGCGGTTTGAATGCCGAGCCGATCCTGGAGGGCATCGCCGACGAGATTCAGCGCGAAGACGGTGAGCATGAGGGCGATGCCTGGATAGGTGGTGAGGTGGGGCGCGACGAGGAGAAACTGACGCCCTTCATTCAGCATTGAGCCCCACGATGGAGTCGGGGGCGCGACTCCGAGGCCCAAAAAACTCAAGCTGCCTTCGGCAACAATTGCCGCGGCCAGGCCAAACGTGGCTTGGATCGCAATTGGTGGCAACAGATTCGGCAAGAGATGGAGCACGATGATCCGCTGCGGCCGGCATCCGAGTGCGCGCGCGGCGCTAACAAAGTCTCTTTCGCGCAGCGAAAGAATCTCACCGCGAACGAGCCGCGCGTAGCCGGTCCAACCGATCAAAGCAAGTGCGACAATCACGTGATCGAGCCCCGGGCCCAGAACTGCGCTGAAAGCGATGGCGAGTAAGATACCCGGAAATGCCATCAAAATATCAATGAGCCTCATACACAGCAGATCGGCAATACCGCCGGCGTATCCCGAGAGGGAACCCACTCCGACGCCGATCAGAAGCGAAAGCGCTACGGTCGAGGCTCCGACGAGAAGAGAAATACGGGCGCCAAAGATAATCCGACTCAGCATGTCCCGTCCGAGCTTGTCGGTGCCAAGGAGATGCTGCGCCGAGTGGGTGATCAGATCCTGTTCGAGATTTTGCTGGAGCGGATCATAGGGGCTCACGAGCGGCGCAAACAGGGCTACGCTGGTAAACAGCAACAATAGCGCCGCTCCGGCATAGAGCCAAAACCTAGTTTCCATAGGTGATGCGCGGATCCACCCACCGGTAAATGAGATCCGTGATGAAATTCAGGAAGACATAGGAAAGCGCGATCGCCAAAACGCAGCCTTGCACCAGCGGATAATCGCGCATCTCGATCGCCTGCATCGTCAGACGTCCAATTCCCGGCCAGCTAAAAATCGTTTCGGTTATCAAAGATCCCGCCAAAAGGCTACCGAACTGAAGACTGACAATCGTGACCAGCGAGAGCAGGGCATTACGCAAGGTATGTTTCAGCCAGACCGAGCGCTCGCTCAAACCCTTGGCGCGAGCCGTTTGCACATAGTCCTCGCCCAGCACGCGCAGCAGGTTCGCCCGTAAGATACGAATCAAAAGCGCCGTCATCCCGAGTCCGAGAGTTAAGGCCGGCAAAATCAAATGATCCGGACCGCCGCGCCCGGATACGGGTAGCCAGCCGAGTTGGATCGAGAAAATGATCATGACCAAAGGCCCGAGCCAAAAATTGGGGATCGAGAGTCCAAGCAGAGAAAAAATCAGAGTGGCACGATCGCTCCATCTGCCGCACCGGGCCGCAGACCAGATCGCCAGCGGGAACGAAATCACGAGCGCGGTGCTCATTGCGCAGAGCGCCAGCTCGAGCGTTGCGGGATAGCGCGCGCGGACCATAGCGGCAACGCTGCGACCCTCATACAGCGATTGGCCGAGATCGCCGCGCAAAAAATTGATCAGAAAAGAGCGGTATTGCTCGGGTAATGGTTGGTTCAATCCAAGGATCTGGCGCAGCTCTTGGCGATCGGCTGGGCTGGCAGTTTCGCCCAGCATAATATCGACGGGATCGCCGGGAGTCAGATGGATGAACAAAAACACTAAAGTCAGCACTCCGAATAAGGTCGGCAACAAGAGAGCTAAGCGGTAAAGAAGATAGCGCTTCATTGAGTGTTGGCCCAGCGGGTCTGTTTCAATGAGATCATTTCGCCATCGGGATAGGGTATAAAATTTTGCACGGTCGGTTTTTTGACGATCACATTCTTCCACCACCAGAGTGGCACATAGGGAAGATCCTCAGCGAGAATTTTTTGCGCCCGGGCATAAATCTGTCGCCGTTCCTGTTGGTTGGTAATGGCTCGGCCCTGCTCGAGCAAACGATCAAGTCCGGGATTGCTATAGTGGCCGCGATTGTCGCCCGCTGGCGGAAAATTCGAGGAATGAAAAATCTGAAACAAAATATCGGGATCCAGGACGCCAACCCAGGCAAGCGAGTAAAGATGAAAATTGCCCTTTTTGATATCGCTGTAAAATGCCGCCCACTCGTAACTACGAACATCCAACTCGATGCCAACCTTTTGCAACTGTTCTTTGATGGCTTCGGCGACCCGCCGGCGCAAATCGAGATTGGTGGTTTTGAAGGACAACGTAAAACGGGGTAAGGGTCCGTCGCCGTCGGGATCAGGAAAACCGGCTTCGTCGAGGAGTTGTTTGGCGCGCTCGGGATCGTAAGGCCAATGCTGGAGATTTTCCTCGTACGCCCAATTGAGCGGTGAGAGCACCCCTCCGGCAACCGTTCCCATCCCTTTCAAAATATGCCGAACTAAACGGTCACGATCGATGGCGTACGCCAATGCACGGCGGACTTTCACGTTTTTTAGAATTGGGTGGGTCAGGTTGATACCAATGTATTGAAAGGTTGTGCCGAGATAGGTGCCGACATCCGCACCGGTATTTCTCTCGAGCCACGGCACCATGTCAGGCTCGATGTCATTCTGCATCAGGTCGATGTTGCCCTTTTTGAATTCCAGCACGCGCACCAGAGCATCCGGTATGATTCTGAATATGACCCCGGCAAGAGCTGGCGCTTGTTCCCAGTAGTGCGGATTTCTTCTAAGCGTGATCTGCTCGCCAGGTTCTGCCGCTTCCAACATAAACGGACCGGACCCTGGCGGAGCTTGCGTCGGCACGGCGGGATTTGCTGGCGAAGCCGCGGGTACGATTCCGAGGGTGAGCTGCTCGATGAAAGGCGAATGAGGCGCAAAGAGATGGAAACGGAGCTGGTAAGCCGCTGTCTGTTCGATGGCGCGAAGGGGCTTCAGATTGCCGCGTTTCGGCGAGCGATTCTTGGGATCCAATATCGATTCATAGGTGAATTTTACGTCCGCGGCAGTAAGCGGCTGGCCATTTTGAAATTTGACATCCCGGCGTAAGTCGATGCCGTAGGTGCGGTCATTTATCAGACGTAAGCTTTCCGCGAGCTCAGGCCGTAATCGGGACTGTGGATTAGCACGGA
>Ga0207701_10003072_pt1 | contig 17235 bp, 12 predicted proteins | sample KBSSwiSSwithPhiX_FD_184294 | JGI IMG/M metagenome (GOLD analysis project Ga0207701, IMG submission 184294) | Switchgrass rhizosphere bulk soil microbial communities from Kellogg Biological Station, Michigan, USA, with PhiX - S5 (SPAdes) (version 2) | ecosystem: Environmental > Terrestrial >... | reverse complement strand
CGGCCGCGCCGCTGGCGCCCGCGCTTCCGGGCGCGCCGCCGGTGCCGGTGGGGGCGACCGCGCCCTGCTCGTAGGCGCCGATGTCGAACGCGGCGCCCGCGGGCCGCGCCGCGCCCACCAGATCGGTGGCCGGCGCCGAGGCCGCGCCCAGGGTCGCCACGCCGTGGTCGACGGCGGCGGCGGTGGGCAGCAGGCGCAGGTCGCCGGTGGTCGGGGCGACGAACAGGGTGGTGGCCGCCGGGTTGGACTCGTGGGCGGCCGCGCTGCCGCCGGTGGTGCTGGAGATCAGGTTGTAGTCGTGCACCAGCCCGGTCACCGTCTGGATCTCCAGGCCGGTCGTCCGCGCGTAGAAGATGTTGTTGAAGATGATGTTGTCGTTGGCGCCGCTGGCGACCTGGATCGCGGCGCGCGAACCGGTCGGGCAGTAGACGGTGTTGTTGACGATCAGGTTGCCGCGCGAGGCCTGCGCGCCGTCGCCCTGGAACAGGGTGATGCCGCCCAGGGCGCAGTTGTAGATGACGTTGTTGCGCGCGACGCCCTGGATGGCGCCGTCCAGGTTGAAGCCGGCCGATCCGCGGCAGTTGCGCACCACGTTGCCCTCGATGCGCCAGTTGGAGATCAGGCCGTCGCCGCCGGTGCTGAGGTCGGCGTTGATCTGGATGCCGTTGGCGCCGGTGTTGGCCACGTCGTTGCGCAGGATGGCCGGGTTGTCGGCGGCGTTGGACACGTAGATCCCGTGCTCGCCGGTGCCGTCGATGCGGTTGTCCTGGATGGTCAGGTCCAGCGCGAAACCCGAGAACACCCCGTCGTGCCGTCCCGCCACCACGGTGCCGCCGTTGTCGTGGGCGTAGCAGTTCTGGATGGTCACGCCGCGGGCGTCGCTGCCGGTGTCGGTGTTGCCCAGGATGGCGATGCCCGAGCGCGGCGCCCCCGAGACCTCGAAGCCATCCACGGTGACGTAGCTGCAGGAGTTGAGCTGGATGAAGTCCTGCGTCGAGCTGGCCGACGCCGAGGTGATCTTGGCGCCCCAGCGATTGCGGGCCCGGATCAAGATGCGCGCCGTCGCGCTGCCCGAGGTCCCGTCGCACCCGAAGCCCGCGTAGGTGCCGTCCTCGACGGTCACCGTGTCACCCGCGCGCACGGTGCGCCAGGGACGCTGCAGGGTGCGCCAGGGCGTGCTGGCCGCGCCGGCGGCGTTGTCGTCGCCGCCCGGGCTGATCACGTAGTCCGCGGCCAGCGCCGGCCGGGCCAGCGCCGCCACCAGCGCCAGCATGAATACACCGCTCGCCAGCCCGCGCGCGCGAACCGCCGGCCGGCACCATCCAGATGACCAGGTCATTGGCCAGATCATGCCTCTTCCTTCGCCGCTGCGGGAGGTTCCTTGAGCTGGCACACCAGGGACGGGCGCGAGGCGAGGCGGGTGTGCGCCGGGGTGGGAGGCTCGGGCCCAAGGGTCCGGGCCTATTGAAGCGCGACCGTCACTCGGCGGGGCCCGGCGCGGGTACCGGTGCGCGCGCCTCCGCCAGGTCGCCGTGCGGATAGGCCTCCATGCCCAGCTCGGCGATGTCCAGTCCGATCAGCTCGTGCTCGGCGGTCACTCGCAGGCCCATGGCCTTCTTGAGGGCGTGCCAGATCAGCAGCGAGCTCGCGAACGAGAAGGCGCCCACGCAGACCACCGCCTCCAGCTGGGGGCCGAGCTGGCTGAAGCCGCCGCCGCGGAACAGGCCGTCGTGCGGCAGGCCGCTTTGACCGCGGACGCCGAACAGGCCGACGCACACGGTGCCGAAGATGCCGTGGACCAGGTGGACCGAGGTCGCGCCGACCGGATCGTCCAGGCGCAGCTTGTCGAACAAGCGGACCGCCTCGGTCACGGTCATCCCGGCGATGGCGCCGATGACGATGGCGGCGCCCGGGGTCACGTAGGCGCACGGGGCGGTGATCGAGACCAGCCCGGCCAGGCAGCCGTTGACCGTCATGGAGAAGTCGGGCTTGCCGAACCGCCACCAGGTGTAAAGCGTGGCCACCAGCGTGCTGGTGCACGAGGACAGGGTGGTGGTGACGGCGATGCGCGCGATGGCCTCGGGGTCCAGGCTCATGGTCGATCCGGGGTTGAAGCCGAACCAGCCCAGCCACAGGATCATGCCGCCCAGGAACACGTAGCCCATGTTGTGGCCGGGCACGGTGGTGGGCTTGCCGGACGCCGGGTAGCGGCCAAGGCGCGGGCCCAGCACGATGATGCCCGCCAGCGCCGCCCAGCCACCCAGGCTGTGCACCACCGTCGAACCGGAGAAGTCGCGCATGCCGGCGCGCGCCAGAAACCCGCCGCCCCACACCCAGTGGCCGGCGATCGGATAGACCAGCGCGGTGAGGATCAACGAGAAGACCAGGAACGAGCCGTACTTCATGCGCTCGTTGACCGAGCCCGACACGATGGTGGCCGAGGTGCCGCAGAAGACCAGCTCGAAGAAGAACTTGGCCTGCAGGGGAATGCCGGCCCAGCCGAGCGCGCCGAAGATGCCGTGATAGTGGTCGCCTACCGCCGGGCTGTTGTCGGCGCCGCCCAGCAGCCAGCCGCCCGTCGATCCCAGCAGGCCGCCGTCCGAGAACATCAGCCCGAACCCCACGAAGTAGAACCCCAGCGTGGAGATGGTGAACACCACGAAGTTCTTCGACAGGATCATGGTGGCGTTCTTCTGCCGGCACAGGCCGGCCTCGACCAGGCCGAAGCCGGCATTCATGAAGAAGACCAGGAAGCCGGTCAGCAGCGTCCACGCGGTATCGGCCGCGACCTTCAATTCTACGGGTGTCATGCCGGCGCCCGAGGGAGACCTCGAGCTCTACATCTACGGCCGCCCGGGTTTCCGGGGCGTATCGCCCCGGTAAATTCTGGTTGGTGCGCGCGGAAACACCGCGGAGGTCTCAGTCCTGGTCGGTCAGGCCGGTGCGATCGACGATCGAGCGGATGGCCGCGGCCGCCTCCGGGATCGATTCGAGCGCGCCGCTGGGCAGCGACTCCGAGAGCCAGCAGGCCGCCGCCGCGCGCCAGGCCCCGGGCCGGCGATCGGGCGCCCGCACCCAGGAGCCACAGACCGCCAGCGCCGCGGTCACCACCGGCAACGCCGCATCGGCCACCGGCAAGCGCCGCCAGTACCCGCGGTCGCTCATCGCCGCGCACAGGTGATCGCCGAGATAGCGGAGGCTGGGATAGCCGCGCAGCCGGAACGGGGAGGGGACGCGAGACAGCAGCCCGTCGAGCACGGCGCGCTCCAGCGTGCCTTCGGGCGCGAGGGGCCGTCCCGAGAACCGGTGGCTGAACGAGCTTCCCAGCGTGGCTCCGGCGTCGACCTCGGCCAGCACTTCGGTCTCGGCGACCAGCAAAGCCCAGTTGCGCAAGTCGTCAGCCCGGGTCGCGCCGCCCGCGCTGTGCTCGCGCCGGGCGGCCGCCAGGCACTCGCTGGCGAAGCGGACCACCTCCGCGACCGCCACCCCGCCGAGCAGCGCCTCGGCGGCACGAACCCCCGGCTCGGTCCCGGCGCGTTCCAGGAGATCGTCGCACAGCACCCGCCAGCTCGGGTCGACGTCTCCCGCCGGCACCGCCAGATCGGGCGCCGGTCCCAGCTGCTGCACGGCGGGCGCTCCCCGGATGCCCGCGGCCACGTAAGCGCGCCGCACCAGCTCGACGATCTGCTCCAGGCGATCGAAGCCGACCTCGCTGCCGTCTCGGCGCAGGAAGCTGCGCTGGAACGCGCCGTGGGTGCGAGGCAGCGCGGCGGCCGAGGCGTCCAGCGGCCTGGGCTCGAAGGTCGGTGGCGCCAGGCTCACCAGCTGGTCGCGCGGTGCCTGCGCGCTGACCCTGACCCCGGCGACGTCACCTCGGCCCCTGACGTAGGCGTAGCCATCGAGCGGGCACCAGGCCTCGATGAACCAGGTCATGGGTCAGCCGCGCTTTCCGCTCCGCTCCGGCGCGCCCGTCATCCGGCTTCGGGTCCCGGTGCGCGCCAGCAAGCCCTCGACCTCGCGACGCCGACCGCACCAGATCAGCTCTGCGACCGTCGGGGAACGCCCGCATCGATACTTGGTCTCCAGCGCCAGCCCGAGGGCGATGTCTCTGGGTGCCTGCTGAACTTCGGCGATGTCCGAACGCAACAGCGGCCGCGACAGACGCACCTCGTGGTCGGAGCGCGCGCGCAACAGCGCGTCAGGCTCACCCTTCAAGACCACCAGGTAGCCCAGCGGGGGCCCGCTGGCCGCGGTCGTGTCGCTGGTGCCTGCCGCGTACCGGCACAGATCCAGGGAACCCCCGTCCGGGCTCGCGCCCTCGCCGATCAGCAGCAGCAGCTGCTGCTGGTGGTGCTGGGCGCTGCGGTTGGCCTCGGCAGCGAGCAGCGCGGTGAGCACCAGGGGAGTCACATTGATCGAAACGGGAGGGTCCTCGGAGGTCATGGATGGTCCATCGGGGGGCGGCGGCGTGGGGCGGATGCGCGAGTCCTGTGGTTAACGAACGGAGCCGCAAATCTTTCGCCGAAAGCGACAGCAATCAGCGCCGGTGCGACTGATCCCTGCTGGCGTCGGTGATGGCCATCAGGCGGTGCGTGTTCGCGATCACCAGGACGCCGCCGCTGTAACGGATGATCTTCTGCACCGTCCATTCGCGCAGGCAGCGGTTCACCATCTCCCGCGTGGCTCCCATCATGCGGCCGAGCTCCTGCTGCGACAGGCGCAGCGTGATCCGCACGCTGTCGCCCGGCCCCGGCGCGCCGAAGCGACCCGCCAGCGCCAGCAGCGCCTTGGCCAGCCGCGCGCGCACGTCGAGCGCCGCGGCATCTTCGGTGCGGGCGCTCAATCGGCGGACGTGGCGCGCCATGACCTGGAGCAGCCTGACCGACAGCGCGGGCAACTGGTGCAGCAAGGGACGGAACGACGCGCGGGACACCACCAGCAAGCGACAGGGTTCGGCGGCGATGACATTGGCGGAGCGCGGCTCGTCGTCGAGCAGCGCGATCTCACCGAACACGTCGCCCGGACCCAGCACCGCGAACAGCACCTCTTGACCGTCACCGGCCACGCTGCCGACCTTCAGACGTCCCTGGACCACCGAGAACAGGTCACCGGAGCTGTCGCCCTGGCGAACCAGCACCTCGCCGCGGCGGCAGGTCCGCTCGCGCGCCACCTCGGCGATGCAGGCCAGCTCGCGCTCGCCCAGGTCGGAAAACAGCCACACTCGCCGCAGCAGCCGTTGTCGCTGGATGGTCGACGCTAGCGGCACGGCAGCGGGCAAGATATCACGACGCGCGGGGCGCTCGCCGGTGCGCGGCCACCGCGTCGTGCCAGCGCTTCTCCAGCAGCTCGCGCAGCTTGATCTTGGCGCGCCAGAGGCGCGTGCCCACCGTCGACATGCAGATCGCCAGGCGTTCGCCGATCTGGCTGTAGGACAGCTGCTGGATGTAGGCCAGCTCGAACATCACCGATTGCTCGGGCTCCATCTCGGCCAGGGCGTCGGTGACGTCCTCCAGCGAGATCAGGTCGTGGCATCCGATCTCGGTCGGCTCGACGGTGGCGTCCAGCTTGGCCATCTCCTTGAACGTCACGCTGCGCGCCAGGGCGTTGCGCCGGCAGTTGTCGGTGAACAGATTCCGCAGGATGCGGATCAACCAGGCGCGCAGGTTCGAGCCCGGTTTGAACTGGCCCGCGGATCGCAGCGCGCGTTCCAGGGTCTCCTGCACCAGGTCGTCGGCGGTGGCCCGATCGTGGGCCAGGATGCGGGCCTGCGTGGATAGCCCGGCGCGATGGGCCAGCAGCTCGGTCACGAAGGCCGCGGGTGCGCAGTTCATCGATCCCATAAGTGCCCCTTTCCGCTACGGGGCCGACCCTAGGGCAGGCGGTGGATCCGCGCTGTGAACCTGTTCACACCCGGGCGGAAGAGCTCAGACGTCCCGGGTGGAGACGTACTCGACCAGCTGCCGCAGGAAAGCAAGGTCGGTGCCGCCGGCGCTGCCCTCGAAGGCGGCGGCCAGCTGCTGGCGCGCCCCCTCGGCGAAGGTTCGCGCCACCTCGCGGGCATGCTCGATCGCCCGGTGTCGGGCCATCAACTCGTAGACCCAGGCCACCTCGCGCGCCACCCGCTGCTTGCGCGGCTTGCCGAGAAAGCCGCGCAGCCGCTCGCGTTCGGCGGAGTCACAGGCGCGGAACAGGTGGGCCAGCATCACCGTGCGCTTGCCCTCCCAGATGTCGCCGCCGATCTCCTTGCCATAGCGCCGGCGATCGCCGACCAGGTTCAAGATGTCGTCCTGGATCTGGAAGGCGATGCCCAGGAAATAGCCGAACTGGTTGAAGCGATCCAGGTCGGCGCCGCCCCCGGTGGCCACCAGCGCGCCGATCCGGCACGGCTGGATGAAGCTGTACCAGCAGGTCTTCTTCAGCGCCATCAGCAGGTAGTCCTCCTCGGTGGTCCCGCACTCGTTCTGCCGGATCCAGCCCAGCTCCATGGCCTGTCCTTCCAGGGTCTCGATCATCATGTGATCGAACTCGTCGAGCACGCGCCAGGACAGCTCGGGTCCGATCAGCGAGGGGTTCCGGCGCAAAAGACGCATGCCGAGCGCGGTCATCGCGTCGCCGGTGTTCACCGCCAGGGCGATGCCCTGCTGCATGTGCATGGTCGGCAGGTCGCGGCGATACTCGCTCTCATCCTCGATGTCGTCGTGGACCAGGAAGGCGTTGTGGACCAGCTCGAGGGCGGCCGCCGAAGGCAGCACCCGCTCCGCCTCGCCGCCAAAGGCGCCGCAGGCCGCCAGGCACAGCGCCGGGCGCAGCCCCTTTCCCGGTCGAGCCAGGTAGGCCCGGATCAGATCATAGAGCGCGCGACTCGGCTCTCGCTCCGGCACCGCCGACAGCAGCACCGGTTGCACCAGCCCCCGGTAGGAGGCCAGCCTGGCCGTGAAGTCGGCGGGCGGCTCGACGGCCGCCGCCGGCTCGAGGGCGGCGCTGCTCATGGTGCCGGGGTGATGCGGACCCGCCGCAGGTTTTGCAGGGAGGGCGCCTCGCGGGGGCTGGCTGGCGAGGCGTCGCGCTGGTTGTCCTCCGCCGGCCGAGGAGGAGGGGAGATCGCGTCCGCCGACGGCACCGCCGCCCGCTCCGGGGCGACCACCATGCGCTGGGCGATGCCCAGCATTCCCTGCAACCCCTCGGGCGCGGCCGGGGGCAGGGGCAGCTCGCCCTCGCTCGCCGGGGCCTGGGAGCGGAACCGGCTGAGCAGCTCGACGGCCGACTGAGCCACCAGCATGGCCTGCCCGTCCCAGGGCAGGCGGCGGCGAAAGCGCAGGCGATCGTAGGCGCGCAGGGGCAAGAACGGCTCTGGCTCGTGCAGGTTGAACAGCTCGCAGCGCGTCTCGTTCACGCCGCTGGCGTCGAGGATGCCGTTCACGGCCCGGCGCGCTGCCTCGTTGGCCGACTCCATGGTGGCCAGATCGGTGAAGGTGCGCACGTAGTCGGACGCCAGGAAGAAGTTGGGGATGCGGGTGGTGGCCTCGGGCCGCAGGCGCCAGGTGTCGACATAGTTCACCAGCAGCGGCTCGACGTTCAGCTCCATGCCCGGCACCAGGGGATCGGTGTCGACGATGTCCTGATCCAGGAACCAGCGGTGCAGCATGTCGTCGCGCAGCACCATCGCGCCGCCGACGTTCAGGCTGCGCTTGAGCTGTTCCCAGACCTCCTGGGCGATCTCCTCGCGCGAACACTGCTCGGCGCGCTTTCCGTTCAGCCCCGGCCGGTCCCAGTCGGAGATGTCGACCGACAGGATCCCCTGCACGTTGCCGTCCTCGTAGTCACTCATGCGGTAGCCGCGCCAGAACTGCGGCTGCGAGACCGAGGTCAGGGCCCAGGGCGAATCGGCGTAGATGCTGTGGCCGTGGGCGATGGGGACGTCCTCGGTCAGGTAGAACTGGATGCCGTTCATCCACTCGACGTAGTCGCTCAGCTCGCGCAGGTTGACCAGCGAAGGATCGACGGCCAGCAGATCGTCGGACAGCAGGCCCGCCATCCGCTCGACCGGGATGGCGGCCACGAAGTGATCGCCCTGGACCTCGAAGGTGCGCGCGCCCTGCGCGATGGTCGCGCTGCGGATGGCGCCGCCCGCGACGTTGATCGATCGCACCTCGGCGTCGAAGTGGTAGCGCACCCCCTGGTTCTGCAGATGCGCCAGCCAGGGCTCGATCCAGACGTCGTTGGTGGGACCGTTCAGGACCCGATCCGAGCTGATCCCCGGGGTCAGGATGTCGAAGAATATCTGCAGGAAGATGTCGCCGATGGTCTTGGTGCTGGCGCGCTGAGCCTTGGCCGCGACCAGCGAGCGGGTGATGGCGTTACCGAAGAACTTCCGGTACGCCTCCGAGCGGCCGCGCGCCTCGATGAAGTCCCACCAGCCGATGCGCTCGTACTCGGTGAGGCGGCGCTCTTCACAGGAGCTGAGGATCTGCCACATCTTGCCGCCGAAGAAGGTGATGTCCTCGAAGGGAATGCCCAGCTGGCCCCCGAGGACGCTCACCACGGCCATCAGCGACGCGTGCAGATCGCCGCCGGTCCGGGGAAAGCGCGCGGGCAGCAGCAGCGGCGGCTGTTCGAAGCGGGCCATGTGGACCCGGGTGGTATCGACCAGGTTCTGGGCCACGTGGCCGCCCTGCGGCAGCGGGATGTTCTCCATCGTCTTGACGACGTGCCGGTAGAAGCGGGGAAAGAAACGAAAGCCGTGCTCGCCGGGCAGCGAGCGGCGCGGCCGCCGCCCGAGCGCGCGCCCGGACGGTGTCGGCCCCGCCTCGGAGCCGCGCCGGAAACTGGAGGGTTCGACCACCGGCAAGCTGCGAGCCTTGCCGCCGGGGATGGCGCGGCGTTCGAACACCTCGACCTGAAACCCGCAGCGCGCCAGCTCTTGCGCGGCGCTCATGCCCGCCACCCCTCCGCCCAGCACCACGGCGCGCAGGTCTCTCACGACGGTCTGCTCATCGCGGCGCCGCCGGCTGCTCGCGCGGGCGCAGCGCAAAGAGATCGTATTCCAGCCGGCGCTCGCTCATGTGGACGAACCCCGCCCCGATGCACTGCAGGCGGTTGAGCCACAGGTAGCTCGCATGGCCGGTGAGCAGCCGCGGGGCCATCACCACCGAGGGCGTGGGCGGAAAGATCCCGGCCACCGCCTTGGGATAGCCGTCCTCGCCCAGATCGAGGTTGCCGTAGTACTCGGCCGCCAGGGTGGCCCCGTCGCGCGTCTCCACGGTGGCCCGCACCTCGATCACGGCGATGCCGTCGCGCCGCACGATGAGGTGGTCGCCCGAGTGCGGCAGCAGCCGTCCATTGAGCCGTGGCCCGATCAGGGTTCCGCCGATGGCGAAGAAGTTGATGCGGAACCCGAGCGGGGTGTCGCCCACGATCTGCGGCGGATCCAGCTGCGCGGTGACATGGGTGAGGTGCTCCAGCTCGACGCCGAAGCGCGGGGGCGCGGCCGGCCGTCCCACCGGGCGATGCCCTCCTGCCGGCTCGGGCACGGCGGCCGGCTCGGGCGCTGGATCTTCGAGCTTGAAGCTGGAAGGCAGCCGTTCCGCCTCGGGCGTGAGCGGCACCTGGCGTCCCGCGCAGGTCGCCACCGGGCAGTAGCGGACCCGCTCGCCGGTCACGAAGCGGGGAAAGGCAGCCCGAAAGTACTGCACGTCGTGGTCCTGGTCGGTACGCAGCTCACGCGCCGGCACGCTCTGCAGGCCGCCGTCGTCCACCCGGTACAGCACCTTGACCACGTTGACGGGGTTCGCCGGGCTGACCGCGACCGTGACCCCCGCTCCCACGCGCGCCACCTCGTCGTCCGCCGGCGCCGGCGCGTCCGGCGTCCCGTACCAGATCGAAAGCCCGTCGCGAGAGAAGTTCACTTGCCCGCCTTGGCGGCGCCTCCTCGACCCACACCGCGCGGCGGCGACTTCGACCGACGCTTGCCTCGATCGGCCGCCTTGCCGTGGGGGCCTCCCTCTGACGCTGCCTCGTACGTGTCCGTCTCCCGAACCCCGAAGTCTTTCCGTGCAGGCGCTCCGGCGGAGTGGGTCAGGGTTGGGCTCCCCTCGGGGTGCGAGGATTCGATCTCGCGTTTCAGCCTGGTCAGCTGGCCGGCAAGGGCGTGCGTCTCGGCGCGCACGGTATCGATAGCTGTGCCGACCAGGTTCCTCTCCTTGGTGAGAAAGGCCGCTTCTTCTTCGAGCCTGGACTTCCTCATGTTCCAGAGGTCGGCGGACAGCTCGCCTCGAAAGGGATCCTCCCTGGTGATGCTCTCGACGTTTGCGTCACCTTCGACGACAGTCTTGCCAATCGCGGCGATCTGCTCATCGATCCGGGTGATCCTGCGGGTTTTCCACTCGATCTCCGTCTGGTTGCTCTGCCACCGCCCGCGCATCGCTTCGTACTCGCCCTCCAGCGCGCTCATCTTGGCTTTCCACTTGGCCAGCTCGGCTTCGATGGTCTCGAACGTTTCGTTGGACATGGCGAGCTCCTTGATCAGTCGTGCAGAACCGCGATGCCCTGCACGTCCTTCACCCGCAGCGCCACCTTCTCGGCGACGCGGAACAGGTATCTCGGCTCGGGCGTCGCCGACAGGAAGGTGACGTTGAGGTCCGAGGCGACGACCAGCTCGACGACGGATGGATTCAACGCGACCAGCACACCCCAGTAGCCCGGGATGGCGCTCGACCGGTGCATGGGTCCGCCCAGGAACGGCAAGATTCGATCGCGCGGCATCACCATGCTTTGGGTCGGCGTCACCACGTGCTCGAAGAGGAGATGCGACAGCACCAGCGCATACGGACCTGGTTGGCCCGCACCGTCGAGGTCGGCGATGCCGTTCATGATGGCGCGGACCAGATGGACTTCGCTGAGCGGGGCCTGGATCTGCCGCGAGAACCTTCCAGCTCCCCTGGGCAGATAGTTCAGGGGGTTGGCCGGATCCACCGGCATCAGGCCCTCGACCCGAGGCAGCCCCGGGGGATCTGCTCCGGTGACCTCGACCACCGCTTGGGCGGCCGCTCCCACGCCGATGGGCGGCATTCGATTGGGCGCTCCCGCGCGCCCGTTGAAGATCAGCGCGTCTTCGACGCGCGCGATGTGATTGGCGGCGCGGCGGAACATGGTGAGCGCGGCGCTCAGCTCTGGATCGGCTATCTCGTGGGTGCGCAGCTGCACCTGGGTTTGAATCGTGGTCAGCGGCAAGAAGGGGTCGCTGTCCACCTCCATGCGGCTGGCGGGCGGCTGGTTGGCGGGCGGGTTCGCCGCGGTGGTGAGGGTCAGCGGCGCGATGGCGCGCGTGGCGGCGTCCACCGGCCCGGCGAGCGGGAGAAACTGCGCCGCCAGCCTCGCGCGCTGGGCCTCCTCGGTCACCGTCCGGATCACCCGGTCCCACTGCTCCTCGGTCCAGGGCACTACCGCCGCGTGGCTCTCCATGTTTTCTCCTCTGGCGCTCGATCGAGTTGGTTTGCTGCTCGGTCACATGACGCTGAACACAACCACCGCTCTCACTTCTTTCATTCCGCTGACCTGGACCAGCCCGGTGTAGATCCCGGGAGGTGCCTGCTGCGGGATGGAGAGGGTCACGGCGGCCACCACCTCGCCACCGGCTGGCACCGACAAGCTGTGCGGTGAGAACGAGATCCGCAGCGACGGGATGTCGTAGCCGTTGTCGCTGATCAGGTTGCTGCAATAGAAGTTGACGTCGGTGGCGTCCGACGACTCGTTGGTGATCCGCATGTTCACGGTGGCCGGCGTGCCGGCGCGCGCGGGCGCCGTCGCCTTGAGCAGCGGAACCACCTCGCCGCCCGCCACCTTGGGGCTGAAGACGCCCAGGAAGGTCTCGATGAGATCGTGGGCCGACCGGCGCAGTCGATCGATCTGATCCGGTCGCTGATCCGGTCGCTGATCCGGTCGCTGATCCGGTCGCTGATCCGGTCGCTGATCGCCTGGCAGGTCCCCTTGGCCCAGCAGGCCTGCCGGCGGCGCGCCCAGCGCCGGCAGCACGGCGCCCGCCGGTCCCGCGGACGGCATCCGGTCGACAGGCCGTTGCTGGCCCAGGATCGACGTCGCGCGAGCGAGCAGATCGGTCGCCGCCGCCGGAAGATCGCCTCCCGGCAGGCCGGCAGTCAGCCCGCGCGAGGCGAAACCCGATGCGGCATCGTCGAGCGACGGCTCGGCGCGCAGATCCCGGGGACTACGACGCTCTGGCATCACCCGATGCCGGGAGTTTCCTCCGCGGCCCCCCTTTGGCTTGGTCCGTCACTATCGCTTAGCCCCCATGTGAAATCAATGAGCAACCCATCGCGAACACGTCTTCAACGAGCGAGAGAAATTAACTTCCCTGGTGTCTGAAGATGTCGGGCGCGATTGTTTCGCGCTCCTTTCCGTTCGAATGATTTTTGTTCGAGCTGGCGCGGGCTTGCTGGCGCGCTGGCTTTGCTTCACTATCCGCACATTCTGCGGCTGCGCGTCCTGCGCGCGCCTTGCGGTGAGGAAAGGGATCGACGGCGAATGCGTTGTGTATCCTGTGGGGGTGACAATCCGGATCACGCGCGGCACTGCCTGCAGTGCGGCACGAAGCTCCCGCCGGCGCCGACCCGCGCCGAGCGCCGCCCGGTCACGGTGCTGTTCTGTGACCTGATCGGCTCGACCGAGCTGTCGGAAAAGCTGGATCCCGAGGACTTTCGCGAGCTGATCCAGGAGTTTCAATCCAGCTGCGCCGACGCCGTGGGCCGCCACGAGGGCCACATCGCGCAGTTCCTGGGCGACGGCCTGCTGGTGTACTTCGGCTACCCGGTCGCGCACGACGACGACGCCACCCGGGCGGTGGCGGCCGGGCTGGACATCGTTCGCAGCCTGGGCGCGCGGCGCGGGGGCCAGCCGATGCAGGTGCGGGTCGGGGTCCACTCCGGCCTGGTGGTGGTGGGGCAGGTGGGCGTCCCCGGCAACCGCACCCAGCTCGCCATCGGTGAAACGCCCAACGTGGCGTCGCGCGTTCAGGGCGAGGCGGCCCCCGACTCGGTGGTGATCACCGACGCCACCGCGCGGCTGGTCGAGGGCTTCTTCGAGCTCGAGGAGCTCAACCCGCGCGCGCTGCGCGGCCTGTCCCGTCCGGTCAAGCTGTTTCGCGTGGTGCGCAGGACCTCGGCGCGCAACCGCCTGGAGGCGTCGCGCGCGGGCGGGCTGACCCCGTTCGTGGGCCGCACCTACGAGCTGGGGCTGCTGCAGCAGAACTGGGACGAGGCGCGCGCCGGCCGAGGCCGCATGCTGGCCATCCGCGGCGAGGCCGGCGTCGGCAAGTCGCGCCTGATCGCCACCTTCAAGTCGCTGATCGCCGAGCGCCCGTTCGAGCTGCTCGAGGCCAGCTGCTCCGAGCATCTGCGCAACAGCACCCTGCATCCCATCACCGGCGTGCTCGAGGACAAGCTGGGCATCTCGGTCACCACCACCGCCGAGCAACGGCTGAAGTCGCTGCAGCACTATCTCGAGGAGCGGCGGCTCGACTCGCCGGTGGCGCTGCAGGTGTTCGCCGATCTGCTGTCGGTCCCCGTGGCCGACAAGGGGCCGCCGGCCAAGCGGCCCCGCCAGGTGCTGCTGGAGCAGCTGGTGAGCTGGCTGGGCAGCCTGTGCGCGGCGGCGCCGCTGCTGTGGATCGTCGAGGACATCCAGTGGGCCGACGCCTCGACGCTGGAGCTGATCGAGCGCGCCGCGGAGAGGCTGGCGTCGCTGCCCATCTTGCTGTTGCTGACGCTGCGGCCAGAGGCGCCCGCGCCCTGGCGGCTGCGACCGTCGCTGGTGGTGTTGCAGCTGGGGGCGCTCCGGCGCGAGGAGACCCTGGCCATGGCCATGAACGCCGCGCACGGCAAGCCGCTGCCGCGCGAGGTGGCCGGAAAGCTGGAAGAGTGGACCAAGGGCGTGCCGCTCTACATCGAGGAGTTCACCAAGGGGCTGCTGGAGAGCGGCGTCCTGCGCGAGGCCGCCGACCGCTACGAGCTGTCCGGGCCGCTGCCGTCGAGCGCGATCCCGCAGACGCTGGCCGGTCCGCTGCTGGCTCGCATCGATCGTCTGGGCGAAGCCAAGCCGCTGCTGCAGACCGCGGCCGTGCTGGGCAGCGAGTTCAGCTACGGGATGCTGCGCGCGGTCGCCGAGCTGTCCGACCAGGAGCTGGCGGTCTCCATGCAGCGGTTGTTGAGCTCGGAGCTGGTGGTGGAGCGCGCCAGCGAGGGCGCGGACAGCAGCTACGGCTTCCGGCACGCCCTGATCCGGGAGGCGGCCTACGACTCGCTGTTGCACGCCGACCGCCGCGAGCGACACGCGCGCATCGTGCAGGCGATCCGCACGCACTTTCCCACGGTGGCGGAGAACCAGCCCGAGCTGGTGGCCTACCACTGCACCAAGGCCGGCGTCACCGAGCTGGCCGTCCTGGAGTGGCGGCGCGCCGCGGAGCGCGCGCTGGCGCACGCCGCGAACTGGGAGGCGCTGGCCTACATCGAGAGCGGTGTGGCGGAGCTGGAGAAGCTGCCCGACTCCGCCGAACGGTACGAGACCCAGCTGGCGTTCGAGCTGATTCGCGGCCCCGCGCTGATGGCCATCCGCGGCTTCGCGGCGCCCGAGGTCAAGGACACCTACCGGCGGGCGCACGATCTGTCGCTGAAGATCGGGGACCTGCCGCGCCTGTACGCCGTCCTGTGGGGACAGTGGGCCAACCGCTTCGTGGCCGGCGATCTCAAGCCTGCCCGCCAGCTGGCCGAGCAGGTGTTCCGCCTGGCGGAGACCACCATGGATCCGTCCCTGCTGGTGCCCGCCTATCACGCGCTCGGCTACACGCTGTGCTACGTGGGCGAATTTTCGCGCGCGCTGGAGCTGGCGCGCGCCGGGATCGATCTGTTCGACATGACGCGCGAACAAGCCAACGTCAGAAAGTTCCAGTTCTCCTCGACGGTGGCCATGCACCACTTCGCCGCGCTGGCGCTGTGGATGCTCGGCTTTGCCGACCAGGCGCGCGGCCAGGCCAGCGCCGCCATCCGGCTGGCGCGGTCGCTCGACAACCCGCCCACCCTGGCCTACGCGACCAGCGCGCTGACCTGGGGGCTGCCGTTCCTGCTGGGCGAGGCGCACGCCGTGGTGCGCGCCGCCGAGGAGGCGATCCGGGTGTCCGAAGAAGCCAAGTTCTCGCTGTGGCCGACCCTGGTGCGCACCTTCCGGGGCTGGGCGGTGATGGTGGAAGGCAACATCGCATCGGCGCTGGAGGACATGGAGACCAACTTCGCCGCCTTTCGCATCATCGGCGGCGGCATCCTGCAGACCACGGTGGCCGCCTTCAGCGCGGAGGCGACCTGGAAGGCCGGGCAGGCGCCGCGGGCGCTGGAGCTGATCTCGGATGCCCTGGCCACCGCGGTCGAGAGCGCCGACCACTTCTACGAGCCCGAGCTGCATCGCATCCGGGGCGAGATCTTGTGGCGCTCGTCCGCGGAGGGGCCGGCGCTGGACGCCGCCGAAGCCAGCCTGCGCAACGCCCTGGAGGTGGCCCGCGGTCAGGGGGCGCTGTCGCTGGAGCTGCGCGCGGCGCTGTCGCTGGCGGCGCTGCTGGAGAGCCGAGGACGCGGCGAGGAAGGCCGCAAGCTGGTCGCGGGCGTCTACGGCAAGTTCACCGAAGGGTTCGACACCGCCGAGCTGCGCGCGGCGGCGGTCCTGTGCGGCGCCGGCGAGCGCGCCTGACTGTGACCGGGGTCGTGCGCGCGCCGGCTACTCCACGGCGGCGGTGAACCCGGCCAGCCAGGCGTCGATCCCGCTGGCGGCGGGCACGGTCAGGGTGCGCTGGGTGGGCGCCGCGGTGGGGTAGCCGCCGACGTCGTTCTGGCTGTTCACGAAGCGTCCGGTGCCGGCCTGGAAGCCGGCGATGATGCGCGTGTCGACCGCGTCGCGCTCCCTGGGACGCGCGCCGGCATGGGCCAGGACCCAGGCCACCGTCTCGCTGGCCGGGCGCGCCACCAGCCCGGCCGGCCAGGAGGGGCGGGTCGCCAGCACGGTCACCGTGGGCGACAGGATGGGCACCGCGCGGCCCATCACGTCGCTGGCCAGGTTGTCGGCGGCGTAGGCGGCGCCGCTGGAGTTGGAGCCGATCATGGTGAGGGTGGTCGGAGTGTCGGCGCCGTGGTGCATGACGTTGCCGACCACGGTGATGTTGGGCGGCAGCGGGGTGATGCCCGAGGTGGTCCACTCGCTGAGCACGGCGCCCACCCGCACCGCCCACACGCCGGGGTTGTAGATGACGTTGTTGACCACCACGCCGGTGCCAAAGGCCTTGAACCAGGGGTTGCGCTCGTTGTTGTGCGCGTACAGGTTGCCGATGATCGCGATGTCGGTGCAGTAGTCGTGGATCAGGGTGCCCATCGAGTGGATGCCCTTGCTGTGGATCGAGTTGTAGAGGCCCTCGGCGATGATGTTGTTGCTGAGGGTCACCGTGTGCGAGGTCCCGGCCACCCCGTCGAAGCGCGGTCCCGAGATCGACAGGTTCTCGTCGACGCCCCAGGCCACCGACACGTGATCGACCACGATGTTGTAGGCCTGCGGTCCGTCGGTGGTGACGTCGGGCTCGAAGCCGGACGCCGGGGCCTGACCGGCGTCGCCGATGCGGAAGCGGATGTGCTGCATCAGCACGTCGTGGGTGGTGATGGTAAGGCCGCCGCGGATCAGGGTGATCCCGGGCGCCGGCGCGGTCTGGCCGGCGATGGTCACGAATGGCTGGGCGATGGTCAGCCGCGCCAGGTTGAGGTCGATGATGCCCCCGACCTCGAACACGATGATGCGCGGCCCGGTGGCGCGCAGGGCGGCGTCCAGCGAGCCAGCGCCCGAGGCGGCCAGGGTGGTGACCTTGATGACGGCGCCGCCGCGTCCCGCCGGGGTGTTGGTGCCGAAGCCGGGCGGGATGCTGCTGGCGCTGCTGCCGGCCCCGCCGCCGGTGCCGGTGGTGGCGCCGCCGGTGCCGGTGGTGGCGCCGCCGGTGCCGGTCGCGGTGGTGCCGCCGGTGCCGGTGGTGGTGGTGCCGCCGGTGCCGGTGCCGGTCCTGCCGCCGGTGCCGGTGGTGGTGGTAGCGCCGCCGGTGCCGGTGGTGGTGGTGGCGCCGCCGGTGCCGGTCGCGGTGGCGCCACCGCTGCCGTTGCCCCGGTTGCCGCCGGTGCCGGTCGTGGTGGAACCGCCGCCGCCGGT
>Ga0207701_10003070_pt1 | contig 17236 bp, 15 predicted proteins | sample KBSSwiSSwithPhiX_FD_184294 | JGI IMG/M metagenome (GOLD analysis project Ga0207701, IMG submission 184294) | Switchgrass rhizosphere bulk soil microbial communities from Kellogg Biological Station, Michigan, USA, with PhiX - S5 (SPAdes) (version 2) | ecosystem: Environmental > Terrestrial >... | reverse complement strand
CCACTATGCGAGCGCGTCCGCGCGCGGTCAATTAGTGGACAGTGACGTGCTAGCCAAAATCTCAGAAAAATTGCCTCGACCGCGCGGTCAGGTATCGATGTACGTCGATGTGAGCAACGCCTCCGTTCCGTTTCAAAATCATGACAGTTAGCGGTTTGGAATTCGACCTAGGCACACCCGCAAGCGAGCGCCACGGTAAGACGCGAACAACCCTGCACGGCAAACGGTCATAAATTACGGCTAAACCAATGAGTGGCAGCATCGGCACTCAGGCTCGCTGGCCACCTTTCGGAACATCTTCAGGAACTTTGCACCCCGTTTTCCGGAGAAGATGATGAAAGCAACCCCTGGTGAAGTCCTTAAGAGTATCTCTGGTCGTTTCTTTTGCGTGTTTATCGCACACGTTCGCGGTTTTACGACCGCTTTTGCCGATCAAGCCAGAGCCACCATTTGCAAACACAGATCGTAAGCAATGAACCGCCCAGCCCGCAAAACCGATATCTGGATTTTACCACAGGGAACGCTTTCGCTCGTTAGGCCGCTTACTCAGCGGGCCAGTGAATGGATTAGACGACATTTGCAAGGTCACTCTCAGTGGTTTGGTCCTGCGCTCCTCATCGAACACCACTACATCGCAAAACTATTGCCCGGGATGATCGAGGACGGCCTGCACGTGAGGCAGTAATTGCATATGAGGAGCAGGCGCCGGACCTGCAGTTCCAGAACTAATTGATCAGGGCACTTTAGCCAGGATCTTCTCCATCTCGGACGCGGTGAAAGCACGCAATGTCTGGGTGCGAATGTTACCCAGCATATCCGCTGCCAGTAACACGCTGGCGGCAGTCTCGTCGTCCGGCGCGTCGAAGACGCACACTTGGTCATACTGACCCAGTGTCCAATACATTTCCCTGATGCTTACCCCTTCCGACTGGACCTTGGCGGCCCAGTCGGCTACTCGCTGGGTCGTGTTTTTTGCAGCCTGGATACCCTTATCAGTGAATTGCACCAAACTGATGTACGTCGCCATGATGTTTATTCCTCAACCGTTCTCGGGGTCGGTTTCTTCGAACGAGGTAAATCCAAGAGTCGCGCTACCGACTCCGAACGTCAAACGTTAAGGAACAGTCCCGCTCAATTCTCCTGTTCCGGATGCGAAAGGAATCGCTCGACCAGATACTGGCATCCCAGATAGATTGCCGCAGCATGCCTAAGCTCATCATTAGCGGGACGACGTATGAACTTGTTGACGATCTGGTCACAATCGGACGCGGCCCGGACAACACGATCGTCATTAACAATCCTTCGGTCTCAGCGCGGCACGCGCAGTTGCAGTTAGCGGGCGAAACGTATCGGTTGAAGGACCTCGGCTCGACGAATGGCACCCGTGTCAACGGCAAGCCGGTCACTGAAACGTTGCTAAGCCTTGATGATCGAATCCGATTTGGCGCGGCCGACGCCAGCTACGAAGGAGACGCAAGCGGATCGCGGCCGCTCCCCCAGCTCGAGGAGATCAAAGCGAGACCTGCAGAATTGAGCGCGGCACCTGCCGATTTTACCAACGTGTCTCCGTTCCGACGCCAAAAACAACAGACCGACCCGATTCGCAATGGAATTTTTATCGGTCTGGCGATTGTTCTGCTGGTATTCCTGGGAAGCATGATCGCGGTGCTGATGATGCACGCGCCGGGCCCTTGAGTAATTTCGAGCTCGCACGCTGCCGGCCTAGAGAAATTCTTTCGGGCCAAGGACGAAGCACCCGCCTTCGCCCGGCTACAGCGCTGCAAGCAAATGTCGAATGACGAAACCCGAAAATATGCGGGACATTCGTTATAAAAACCTTTCACCATTTGACTCCGAAGATGTTCGCGAGTTGATCTTTGTCATTCACTCGTCATTCGTCATTCGGATTTCGTCATTTTTTTGAGTATGAGAAAAATGCAAAAACGTCTCCTTCTTTTCGATATCGACGGGACGCTGATTCACTCTGGCGGCGCGGGTGTGCATGCGCTTAGATCGGCGTTCAAAGAACGTTTCGACATCAATGACGATCTGCAGGACATCGAAATCGCTGGGATGACCGACTCGGGAATTGTGGTCAGCATTCTGAATAAGCATAAGATTCCCGCCACGAACGAGAACGTGAGCGCTTTCCTGGACAGTTACGTCCATTTTCTTTCGCGCGAATTGCCCCGTCGCAAAGGCAAATTGCTTCCCGGCGTTCTGGAATTGCTCCGGTGTCTTAAGTCGCGGCCGCATGTCGTGCTTGCTCTTCTCACTGGCAATGTCTCCCGCGGCGCACGGCTAAAGCTCGAGCATTACGGGGTCTGGCACTTTTTCGAATTTGGGGCGTTCGCCGATGATCATCGAGACCGAAATCGACTTGGACCGTTCGCCCGCGCACGCGCGAAAGAAAAGCATGGTCGCGAGTTCTCCGCGTCGGAGATCGATGTGATTGGCGATACCCCGCGCGATATTGCTTGCGGCAAAGCCTTGGGCGCCCGCACCGTTGCCGTGGCGACCGGCACTTGGAGCCGCGATCGACTCGCAGAATATCACCCGGATTTTCTAATTGAAGACCTTTCAGATGTGGACAGCGTAATCGATACGCTCGGATGGTGATCCATTGACGAATGAAGGGTTGATGAAAAAGAAGGACGCGTCCCCACCTGCTCCGAAGCCGCATCGAGACCGCCCCAACGTGCTGCCGCTCAAGGGCGAAATCGACCTGCACGTTTCTCCCATAGTCACGGCATCACTCGTCGCAATGATCGAGAAAAAACCGGAACGTTTGGTGATCGATCTTTCGGATGTCACTTACATCGATAGCGCAGGCCTGGCGGCCCTAATTCAGGCCATGCAAAAGGTGGAAGCTTACGGAGGAAAATTTTCGCTGGCTGGTTTGCAGGAAACCGTGCGCTCCATTTTTGAGATCTCGCGACTCGATCAGGTGTTCCAGATTTTCCCAGACGCCGATACCGCGCTGGCCGCCACGTGACCCAGCCTCGAGAATAGAACAAGCGGACGGATCGCGCGTGTCCGGCAGCAATACAATGGAGGTTCGCGCATACTCATTAGGCCTTGGGGTCATTCGTGTCTGTTGGATCATCTTCATAATAGTCTGGTCACTGGGAGTGGCCTGGACTAAACGTACGATCTGCCGCGAAAGCAGCGCGGAACGAGCACGGTATTGGCTAGTACTCATAATCGGTTATTTTTTAGTCATCAAATCGAGCGCGTTGCCGGCACCGTTCAACTGGCTCGTCGTTCCGCACAAAACATCAAGCTCGTGGGGCGGGGTCTTTCTCTGCGTCAGCGGCCTTGTGTTTGCCATTTGGGCAAGATTGATACTAGGGAGAAACTGGAGCGGCGTGATCACGCTGAAGGAAGGCCACGAACTCATTGAACGCGGGCCTTACCGTGTTGTGCGTCATCCGATTTACACAGGGATCCTCGCCATGTTTGCAGGCACTGCCATCGCCTTGGGATATTTCGGCGGCTTCCTGGGGTTCCTGCTCGTGTCCGTCAGTTTCTGGGTCAAACTCAAACGCGAAGAAGATTTGATGCTAGAACATTTTCCGGTCAAATACGCCGCGTATCAGCGCAGAGTAAAACGCATCATTCCGTTTCTCATTTAGCCGCGCCGAGCAGAATCGCCAGCGTCTCCCTGGTGTTTCTTGAAATGCCGAACTGCGCTGCAAGCTGCATGTTTGTCGATCTGGCCGCGGCGCGGCGCGAAGGATCGGACCAGAGAAGAATCGCATCGCGCAAACCGGGGAGATCGCCCGCGTGATCTACAATCGATCCGTGGACTCGGTTCTCAATGATTTCACTGAACCCATTGGAACCGGTGGTGATCACGGGCAAACCGCAAGCGAGCGCTTCCAGACAGGCATTTGAAAATGGGTCGTAAATCGTGGGCAAAATAAAGATGTCCGCAGCGGCGTAGACACGCAGCATATCCACAACTTCACCGAGAAATTTCACCGGCTCTTCGCGCCAAAAGCGGAGGCGTTTCGTTTTATAGAGCCTTGCATTTCCGCGACCGGCAACCAGCAAACGCATGTTGCGGTCTCCACAAAGCGCTGCTGCCTCGATAGCAAAAAGAAGCCCCTTGCGCTCCCATCCAGAGCCCGCAAACAACAGTGCGGTTTGTTCTGGCTTTATTTTCAATTCCGCGCGCGACTTTTCACGAAGCTGCGGATCGAATCGGAGTTTCTCCAGCGGAACACCATTGCGAACAATGTCGATCCGGTCAGCCGGATAACGATAAAAATTGACGATTTCATCTTTGACCATCTGCGAGCCAGCGATCACACGCCTGGTGTTTCGATCGGAAAAAAGGGATTGTTCCAGGCGCAACAGATCCTGATGCTTCGAACTGAGATTCCGGACAAACCGTTTCAGAGGCAGTTCGAATTTTCTTCGCCGATCCAGCCAGGCGCGATGGACACCGTCCCCAGCGCGATAAACGTCGCAACTCCAAATACGCTCAAGACTGAACAGGACATCGTAGCGAAGCTCGGTGCGCATTCGTTCGAGGTCACTGGCAAATCCGATCGGTGATTTCGCATTCACGCGCGTGATCGATCCGAAAGGCCAGTCGGCATCCGGCCAGTCATTCGTCGTTACAAGCCGCACGTCATGCCCAGCTTCGATCACTCCGCCCGCGAGGCGCTTTAAGTACGTCTCCGCGCCACCCGTCGGCGAATAACCGCGTCGGACAAAGACGATGCTGAGTCTTCCTGTCATGTTGGGATGCAGCAAGCCCCCTATTCTATCCCGTATACTGAAGGGCACTTTACTTGCTGCACGTTCGCCAGAATAGTTGTAAGCCGATGCCGGGTGAAACCTTAAACGCTCCGCCGCCAGTACGCTCCGTCTCGGCCACCGAGCGTACTTTGCCCAGGCATTTGCTGTATTCCATTTTTGCACGCATCGGGGGCTCCGGCCTGGACACCGATGCATTTGAGACCCTGCGTGCATCTTATCGCGGGGGATTTCTGGGCAAAGCGATTGCTTATGATAACAGGCAGAAGGAAATTCCTGCTTCGTTGATCCATTCTTTGCGCTGGCATCCGGTGCGCCTTATCTCGTTTTTCGACAGGCCCTACTATTACGGCGCGAAAAAAAAGTACCTGGATTGGATCGCATCCCGTCATCTTGCCACCGGTGGTTACGATTTGTTTCACAGCTGGTCGGGCGACTGTTTGCGATCGCTGCAAGTAGCTAAACAGCGCGGCATTCCCTCGATTGTTGAGATACCCACCTGGCATCGTGACGGCGGCAAAAACAAGGCGCTACGTCGTAAAATTGCTGATCCGGCAGACACGAGACGTGGCCTTGAGAAATGGAAAGCCAGACTGTTGCTCGAGCGAAAGCGTTTCATAGAAGAATACCAACTGGCTGATCTCCTGCTTGTCTTATCAGAGAGGGCGGCTCACACATTTCGCGTGCGTGGTTTCCCGGAGGAAAAACTCTTTTACCTGCCCCGCGGCGTAGACGTGGAACGATTCAAGCCGGGAGATCGACCTTCAAAGTTTCGTGCCGTTTTTTCGGGCGCTCTAATTAAACGCAAAGGCATCCAGCATCTGCTCGAAGCATGGTATCGTCTCAATCTGTCTGATGCGGAGCTCTGGTTGGTTGGCCACGTGCACGACGAAGCGAAGCCTTTTCTCCAACAATTTTGGCGCGATAACATCCGAGTGGTCGGATTTGTACGCGACCCGGAGAATTATCTTAACCAGGGTACGATACATGTTTTTCCGTCGCAATGGGAAGGCAGCGCCAAAGTGACATACGAAGCCGCAGCGTGCGGACTGCCCCAAATCACCACGCGTGAAGCGGGCGATGTAGTGCGTAATGGCGTGGAAGGAATTATCGTGAAGCCGGGTGATGTCGACGCAATCGCAGCGGCCCTCCAGCATCTGCACCGGCATCCTGAAATCGTTCAGCAAATGGGCAGCGCCGCGAGACGTCGTGTAGTTGAAAATTTCACGTGGGACCATTTTCGGACGCGATTACTGGACGCATACGAAATGGCCATGCGAATGGCTCGATGATTATTTGTAGCGGCGGTCTATGATCGCCGATTGTTTTATTTCGGCGCGCATAGAGCGCCGCTACGGTTTTGGCGCTCGATGAAAATTCTTCTCCTGCAACTCAAGCGAATCGGCGATCTGATCCTGACAACTCCCGCGATCGCGGCATTGCGCGAACGCTTCCCAGAAGCGGACGTGACGATGGTTGTTTCCAGCGAGTGCGCTGATCTGCTGCCCGCCATTTCGGGTGTCGATCGCATTTTGATGGCGCGACGCAATCTGAGTGATCTCGCCGCCTTTCTCGCCGTCGCAGGCAAAAAATTTGATTACTGCGTCGATTTCACGCGAAACGATCGGTCTGCTTTTCTGGCGTTTTTGTCTAATGCCCGGAAACGGATCGTCTCATACCGGGTGCGCGATCAGTCGAAAAGCCGTGCCCTTCTCTACACCGATTTTGTCAACATCCGTATGCGCGACCTGCACACAATCGATTACAATCTGTCTTTGCTCGAACCACTCGGCATCAAGGATGTTTCCTCCTCGCTGCACTTGCGGTTGCCGCAATCGGCGCACGAAAAAGCCGATGCGCTCCGGCGCAGTTGGAACATCAGCAAATCTTACATCGTTTTGCATCCAGGATCGGCGCGCCAGGAAAAGCTTTGGGATACCGGGCGCTGGGCGCAAGTAATCGAGCGATTCGGCAGAGACAATGGTCCGGATCTCATTCTGACAAGTGGTGCATCGAAGCACGAGCAGGCGCACATCGCGGCAATTAAGAACCAGACCAAAATCATCGATCTTTCCGGGAAGACAGATTTGCTTACCTTGTCGGCGTTAATTGCCGGGGCACGGCTGCTGGTGACGGTCGATTCCGCTCCGATGCATCTCGCTGCCGCGACCCATACACCACAAGTAATCCTGTTTGGTCCAACCAACCCGTTTCACTGGCGACCGAGGGAAAGTCCCGCACTCATTCTGCAGGGGAAAACGCCCCAGCCGATAACTGAGTTTTCCCCGGTCCAACCGCGCCTTCCCATGAGTCAAATCTCGACGGAAGCCGTGATTAGTGCTATGGATTCCCTGCTGTCGCAGCATGCGGCGGCCCGAATTTCATGAGTGGCGCAAAACGGGCTAAGAAAAAGCAATCACTGTGGGAAACGTTACGTGCGGCCTCCGGTACGTACGGGCGGCTCTACGGTTATCTCAAGCCGTATAAGGTTCGTTTTATTCTGGGTCTGGCCCTGGGTCTTGCCTACGGCGGCGTCACTTCACTTTTGCCTTGGGCGACTGCCCGCGTCGCCAGCACGATTTTCCACGGTGCCGCTCCAAGTCCGATGGCCATGCGCTCGAATCTTCATGCCCTCGATACAGGCCCAAAAATCAATTCGATCGTCCTGATTTGCCTGGCCATTCCGGTGATCATGACCTTGCGCAGCCTCTGTTCCTACGGCAGCACCTATTGCACGCAGTGGGTGAGCAACAAGGTCGTCACTGATATCCGCACTCAGCTTTTCAGCAAGATGGTCAGCAACTCCATGGACTTCTTTAACAAGGCGCGTTCAGGGTTTTTGATGTCGCTTATCACGAACAACACCCGCGTCATGCAGATGGCTTTACAGACCGTCGGCAGCGACGTTTTTAAGCAACCTATCACGATTGTAGGCGCAATCAGTGCCCTACTTCTGATGGACTGGAAATTCACTGTAGTCACGCTGGTTCTTTTCCCTACGTGTTTGCTGCCGCTTCGCATTTACGGGCGCCGTGCCAAGAAGGCGGTGCAAGACGAACAGGCTGGCATGGCCCAAATGGTAGTGACGATGCAGGAAACGTTTTCTGGCATTCGTGTGATCAAGTCATTTGCACGTGAGGCCCACCAGGAAAAGGAATTCAAGCGCAGTAATCAAGCGCAGTTTTCCCAGATGATGCGCATGATCAGGGCAATGGAAGCTGTCGGTCCGCTGGTCGAGACCATCGCCGCGATCGGTGTAGGAATGGCATTGCTTTACGTTTACGCAGCGAACCTGAGCGCCGGTCGATTTTTAGGGCTGATGACCGGAATTTTCATTCTCTACGACCCGATCAAGACGCTTAGCAGGCTCCATATCGTGATGCAGCGTTCCATCGCGGCTACGACTTCTATTTTCGGGCTTCTCGATTCAAAACCCACTGTTCAAGACGCGCCAAACGCACTTGCGCTGAGTTCGTCACAGGGGCGGATTGACTTTGAGGATGTGACATTCCGTTATGCCAACACGGTTACGGATGCGATCAGCGATCTGACTTTGCATATCGAGCCCGGAAAAACCTATGCCCTCGTCGGCGCCAGTGGCGCCGGTAAGAGTACGATTCTTTCGCTGATCTTGCGCTTATACGATCCGACATCCGGAGCTGTAAAGATTGATGATCGCGATCTACGCTCGGTGACACAGAAATCGCTGCGCGAACAAATCGGGCTCGTTACTCAGGAAACGTTTCTGTTTCACGATACAATCTTCAGCAATATCCAGTTCGGCCGGCTCGATGCGACGCCGGAAGAAGTTCGCGAAGCGGCGCGAGCGGCCTACGCCCACGACTTTATTATGGCTCAACCGAAGGGCTACCAAACGGTGATCGGCGATAAAGGATGCCTTCTGTCCGGCGGTCAGCAGCAGCGTCTTGCCATCGCGCGCGCGGTGCTGAAAAACGCGCCGATCCTCTTGCTGGATGAAGCCACTTCATCACTCGATTCCGAATCGGAACAGCAAATTCAAAAGGCCCTCGCCGAACTGGCGACTGGCCGCACGGTAATCGCAATCGCGCATCGGCTTTCCACTGTCTTATCCGCCAATCAAATCATCGTGATGGACGGTGGCCGCATCAAGGAGGTCGGCACACACGCCGAGCTTCTCGAAAAATCCGGGTACTATCGGCGTTTGTACGATCATCAATTCAATCGCGTTTCGGAGGAATCGGCCGCTGAGCCGGCCTTTGCTGTTGAGGAGCTTGTTTAGCAGTTAAAAAGTTGAAGAGTTAGATGGTTACAAGGTCGCTTTATTCAGTCCCCTTTACCTTTATAACCTTGTCGCTTTTTAACTTTTTGACCGTGCGCTTTAGCCATGCCCTTTAACATCGACCTGCATACACATTCTTTCTTTTCCGGCGACGGTGTCTCCAGTCCGGAAGACATGATTGCAGCCGCTCGCGCCAAAGGCTTGCATGGCTTCGCGATTACCGATCACAACACGTGTGATGCGGTCAATTACCTGCTCCAAAAAGGCTTGATGCGACTGGACGGACTGCCGGTGGATGGTTTTCTGATTCTTCCCGGAGTAGAAGTAACAACCGCCGATGGTCATCTTCTCTGCATCGGAGCAGAGCTGCCTTACCTGAAAGGAAAACCAGCGCGCGAAGTGTGCGAAATAATCCATCAACGCGGCGGGCTGGCCATTCCTCCTCACCCATATGACTTGTTTCGCGCGGGGATCCGTTTTTCCACTCTTGAAACGCTACCTGTTGATGCCGTCGAGGTTTTCAACGCCGCCACCACGCTTCGCCGCTATAATCGGTACGCTTTCAAGTACGCGCAGATCCGTGGTTTGCCCATGACTGCGGCCAGCGACGCGCACCATGCAGCAGCCGTTGGAACGGCTTACACAATCGTCAATACCGACGATTTTTCCGTGCGAGGGATTCTCGCGCAGATCGTCAAGAGCAACGAATTGACTCAAAAATACCAGACTCCGCGCGACAGCATTCGCAAAACGTGGAACAACTGGCTGCGGTTGCGGCGGCGGAAAAAGATCCCTGAGTTAGCCGAGAAAGATAGAGCCCACAACGGCCGTTAGCTGCAGTGAGCTATCAACTATAAGCTATTGGAACAATGCCCGCCTATATCATCGTTGAAATCGACGTCGTCGATCCTGTTGGGTACGAAGAATACAAAAAACTCGCCGGCGCGACCGTGGAAAAGTACGGCGGCAAATACATCGTCCGCGGCGGTAAAACGGAAGTGCTGGAGGGCGACTGGAAACCGAAGCGGATCGTGGTGCTCGAATTCGAATCAGCTGATCGCGCCAAGGAATGGCTCAACTGCGAAGAGTACCGCGAACCACGGAAGATGCGCCACCGCACCGCGAAGACAAATATGATCCTGGTCGAAGGTCATACTGCGCCGTAGCGGGAACTAGATATCGCTGTAGCCACGGCCCTATGGGCCGTCCTCCCGTTTTGGAACGTGACGCTGAATGTGCCGACTGGAAAGTTGGCTACGCCTTGCCATGCAAAATAAGATTAGGATTGCTTTTGCCTGCAGCCTTTTGCGAATCTCGCATTTCGTATGCGACTGCTCTTCGAAATACTAATTATTGCTGTCTTGATTTATCTCGGCTGGAATAGGCCGTTCAAAGAATGGGCTGCTCAGGGAGGCGCAATGGCAACCTCTAAAATCCATGCGCCAGCGTGGGAGGACCATTCGGCTACGCCAACGCCCCCCGTAGCAAGAAGAAACCCACGCTGATCGGAGCTTATCTCCCTAAGTGGGAGTGAACGTTCACTGCAGCTAGGAGCAAAGGTCAGAGACTTAGAGCCGCGCCGTGCCTGGCGCAAACTCTTTCGAGTAGATCGCAATGAATTCAGCGGTAGCTTGGAATGTTGGTCTCAACTAGACGAGCTAGGTTCCCACACAACAAGAGAGCAGGGCGACTGACCACTCACCGCGTCTGCACAGACAACTGCTCAGTCGCGATCTTAATACTGACGAAAAGCGTCGAGTTGCAGACGTTATGTTTTCGCGTGAAGGCTTTTTTCGGCACCAGAGCGCTTTTATCGACTGGTAGATAATTTTCGTACCGCACCTTTCCCAAGAGTTTCCTCTCTTTCCCGCGGAGCGGTGGAAGCTGGGATGGTGGTGGTCCCACCCGAAGATGTCTCCCGTTTGGAGTGCAGGCACCTTTGTACTGTCGTGCTTGCCCGGTAAGTCCACTCTCTAAGTGGCGTGTCCCACCCCAAAGAAATTAGTGTACCGATCATAACTATTTCAACCATTAATCGCATACAAAAGGATGAGGTTCACAAAACATCTTAGGTAAAAGCAAGTTCGTGAGTTACTCATTTACTACCTCGATCTGCTTGTCGATCACTTGACCGGTAAAGCGATCAATCGCCACGTGGACCCAGTAGTGTTGTTCACCTTCCACTACGAAGTCGTTTGGGAGACTGCTAGCATTTGGTTTGTAGTGACCTGACTGAGCTACAACATCGATTAGAAAGGACCATGTACGCGTTTGGGAAACAGAAGCCGTTGCCCGAGCCACGACTTCTCGCCTGCTTTTAACCCTTTGATCGTGGACTGCTCCAGAAAAAGGCACTGGCAGGATAGATGTGGGCAAGGTGGAACGCGTGATTAGCTCAGAACGATTCTGCATCCGAGTGGTCGATGTGGCATTCACAACATTGGCCGCTAAAACGGGGGCGTCTGTCGCACCCGTACCTGTTTTGTTGACCGTCGTTGAACTGATCTCATCCAAGATCGTGCCCGCGAAAGCTGACTGAAGATCAGAAGCCTGCGTAGTATTTAGATTGACCTGCCCAGCGACTATCGTCGGAACAGCCATGCCAATGATGTTGCCGTTACTATTCACTACTGGGGAGCCGTCGTTGACGCAAAATGCGTCTAGAAGGCCTGCATCCGCGCTTTTGTCGGTGAAAAAGTCTAACGTTTTCCAAGGCAGATCGCGAAATGCATAGCCTAGCTCAGCCACGTTTCGAAATGGGCGATTTAGGATGATAGGATGGTAGTCTGCCGATCCTGACGTTGTTGTTGCATAGTACGGTGTTGCCGACCCTGTCGACGATCCGGTTAGGGGGGCCTCTGTAAAGGTAACATCAGCAGGACGAATCACTCCGTCCACATCTGCATAGCCCGTTCGCGTAGCGGTGCTTCCTGCGTTGTTGATGCAGAGCGTGGCCGGAAAATAAATTTGGTTACCGCCTCCGGAGGTGGAGAATCGACGAGGTGCGTGCTGCACTGGTCCGCCGGGGTCGGCTATGGTGCCGCCATAGCCGTTTGGATAGTTCGAACTGCCAACCAGCCAAAGAGCATCTTTAAGACGCGGAGTCGTGTTAGACAAACTTTGCCTAAACTGGAAAATGCCGAATCGAGTAGCTCGTGGGTCAGCCTTCATCAAACAGTCAGGAAGAGGAAAATCGCTGGTAAGTCGATTGCCAGCGTTGTTATCGAACGCGTCGCCCGAGCTAGGTCTTCCGTTGAGGCTACTGGCGTTTCGGACTGGCACAGTATCGCCATTAATCCACGAGCTGGAATCATTAATCCCAATAAAGTGATTATAAGGCACCCAACTGGTAGTGCCTGAAATGAGGTACTCCATTGTTGCGTTAAACTGATGGGCCACGTCTGTCCCGAAGTATAAGTTCAACTGTGGGTTGCTGCCCGAAGCGGCCGGCGTTAAAGGATAATCCGGTAAAAGCCGCAACCCGACGTAATTAGTTAGACTGTTTCCCCCACTTCCCGGCAACCTTTCGAACCCGCACTGGGCGCTAACCGGAACAGAACCGACTGCTGGAACGGATGCCACTCCAGGGGTGCCAAGTGGTATCGGAGTTGGCGTCGGCAGAGTCGGCGGCAACACACCGGCGGTTAATGGCATGTTCTGTACCGAATTTAGTCCTCCGTTAGCGACCATCGTTTGCTTATCTGTAGCCGACGCCCACGTCTGCCCGTTGCCTCCAGTGAACATGCCGATACCACCGTCCGCGCGAATCCGTACTTGCGGCGCGGTCGGCGATAGAGCTGGCCCTACATGGGGATTCCAGAGCTGAAAAAGTAAGTAAGTTGCCCATTTTGTCGGATCGACGGGGCTAGTTCCGGCGATGGGATAGATTTGAGTGATGTAAGGCAGGCTCTCTACGCCATATGCAGTCCACCATGGGCTCACAATGGTCCGCCTGAACTGAATACGCGTCGGAACCGAATCGAGATCGGCTTGGTCGATAATGCATGCGCCAATCGTGAGAATATGGAGCGCCTTATTCGACATGTGTAAATCTGGAAAAACTTTAGTAGGGTCCGGTGGGGTTACGCCTGTGACGCCTCCTCCTGTGTCCTGACCTAGAGATCCGTCTAGGATTGTCGCTCTCAGTAGCTCAAAGAAATCGGGTTCGCGGTTCTCGGAAACAACGACGTCGAGCCGTTTGATATCTGAGGCAGGATTGCCACTCGGATTCGTGAGCGGGTCGAAACTGCCACCGGTGTTGGCCGAACTTGGCGAGTCGTACACCCATTGTTGCCCAATAGGTGGATTTGCTCCAGGCAGATATCCGCGCGAGTCCCAAACTAAACCAAAACACGCTTTGATATTCGCGGCGGTTCCAGCTCTCAGATAGCTCGCCGGAATCCAATAGATCCATTGTAACGCCCACATGTCGTAGTTAGGATCCGTGGTTAGAAGTACAGGCGACTGGGGCGGTAGAGTTCGCAGAGCGCTTGGCCCCTGGTACGTAATCCAAGCCAGTCGGCTCAAAGGAAAGCGCGTCTCAACAAGGGGTTCACCCACTACGGAAGTCGTGCCGTCAAACCGAGTGAAGCTTGTGGCCACACGTATAGTCAAGAAGTTCGGGTTAGTAGCAGTCGGAGCAGGTGGTGAGACCGAAGGCGAATTAGTTTCCCGTGAGAAGGTGTTCAGATATTGCAGAGCATTCACGTCGAATTGAGACGTACCGGCGATAGGAGTCCCGTTATTCGTGTTTGGTGTGCCGCGATATGCGAGTAGCTCCTGTCTCTGGACAAACATTTGATCCGAACGCCCGTTGGATCCGAGGGCTGCAGATGGACTTAGGAAGCCAGTTGGGTTATTCACCACGTAACTGTAGTAATTGGTTGCGGGAACAGAGCCACCCTGAAAATTCCTCGCAAATGCCTTGCTTGTGGGCTGACTATCGGGAAAGTTATTATTGTTTGTGTCTGCCTGGCCAGTGGTTGCGTAATTCCGCCACCCAACCAGCCTATCTACTTGATAAGCAGAGCCGGCCTCGCCATTATGGATCGGATAATTGCCCAAAGCGGTTAGATCGGCATAGGCAAGAGATCCTTTACGACCGACGCGTTGAGCTGGTGTTGGAGCAGTTGACGGATCTGTAGGATAACCTGCGACGTTGACGTCTAGCAAGGCGCCTTCATCGTAGACGGCATAAGCATAACGACCAATCACCGTCTGATCAGGTCCAGTAATGATCTTTCGCCCGGCGGTTTGATTGTTAGGATCGCTGGTAACGAAGACCCAGTCCGGCGCCGTAAAGCCAGCTACCGGGTCAGTGCTATCGTCACCGGTATTGGCTTTAGGCACGAGATAGTGTCTGTTCCAGCGGGCCCTTGTGACGTCCCCCCGTTTCGGATTCGCCGGGTCCGCCGGCGCCGAATTCACTCCGGATGCAAAGCTCGGCAGACCTGGAGACGCAATGTTATCGGGTGAGACGCTGCGCCGAACAAGATTCGGCGCGATTGCTGCGTTTCCGCTGCGCTGGGGAACCATATTGGCGGCGCTGGTTGGAGCGTAAACGTTATAGATATTGTTCCCTGATCCGTACGTTGTGCGGCTAGAACCGTTTGCAACCTCCTGGCGCAGGTCGCCGATGATGTTGTCGACTGCGCTTGCGACCATTTGGTCAGCCTTGGACTGGTTGAAACTGCCGTGGGCAACCTGACGATCGCTCGTTGTTCGAGAAAGATAGGCCACGCTCACCCCAGTCAGTAGCACGACGAATGCGAGCACTATGAGTAGTGCGGCGCCCCGCTCAGGGCGAGTAACTGCTTTGCGAACCGGATCCATTTTAGGGAAATGTCCTTAGATCGAAGGTCTTGCTGTAAATTCGAATTGCCTTTGCTGCTTCTGCCGGAAGAGCGAATCCGTTGCTAGTTCGGCCCGCAGCGACGTCCGTAAGTAGCGACGTCTGCCAGGAGGCTTCCATGTCGCCTATATTCTTTTGTCCTCCGACACCTCTGCCCGGGGATGTTCTGAAATCCGCCAAGTCGGATCCGAGATCATCGAGGCTGTTAGGGTCGGCAGCATCTATCAGCGCCCGACCTGCGGAATCTACCACAGCAATCGCCATTGTAATGGACTCAACGTCGGTCAAGCCGATGTTTACAGGGTTGGTAAGCGATGTCTGGCTTGGCCTGGCCTCCGTATCCCATGGTACATCCGTCAGCTTTCCATTTTTAAGGAGATAATAATATTCAAACCGGAATACCCCTGGACCAATGACCTCGTAATTTGAGTCGTTGCTACGGGTAGCGTTGTCATTGCAGATTGCAGCTGACCACGGACCTGCCCAAGGTCCGATGGTATTTTGGTTGTTACAGCCAGCGATCTGGCCCGGTGAAAAAATAATCGGATATCTCCCGTTCTGGTTTGTCTGGGTATCGACGCCATTCCAAAGCAATCCCTTGCCCAGTCTTTCGAGCTTTAAGTAGGCAGCGTTACTAGAGCTGCCTTGGTTCACGCGGTATGCGACAAGGGAAATCGGGCTTTGAGATGCTGTTGCTGGGTAATAACCAGGCACCTGACTGTAGAAGGCAATCTGATCACTCCCTTGCTGACCAGTTTGCCGCCTTCTTCCCCACCCATGGCCATTGCCGTGTCCGGTGTAGTTTGTAGGTCCTTTAATATAGTAATCGATATCGGTCCGCTTGAGCATTTGTGCGAAGTCCACCGCCATGCGGTCAAACACGGTTCTTGCCTGGGTATCCGTTGTAATGTGCTTATTACCTGTGTTGGTAATGGCCGCTGCGTTGTTCATCAGTTGCGCCACCAGGAGGATGATTATGGCAAGGATAAAGACTGAGACGAGTAACTCGGCCAACGTAAACCCGCTGGTGTTGTTATACTGACTGAAGGGAATCCTAACGCCTGCGCACCGCTGCCTTGCGATAACCGATGATTTCCTGGTCATCGGTTGATGGCGGCAAAGCTTTCGACTTTTCCAGCGCCCTTGGAAAAGTCGGGCTGTCCAGTACCTCCGTTGATTGGTATACCAGCTGCCGGCCAGCCAACAGTGATAGCTGCCAGCGACGTCGTCTCCGTTGGTGGTTGCAGATAAGTGACTGCCGCCATAAACACAGCGGCCGTCGGAGGCGGAGTCTGGTTGATGGAGTTGGGCACAACGGTGCCATCCTTTGCGAAATATAGAATGTCGGGAGTTAGCGCCTCGGCCCAATGTCCGTGCAGGTTGAACTGCTTAGACCGTTGTCCGGGCGGGAGTCGAAGAGCGGCGCTCAGATCAGCAACGATTTGTGAAGCGACGGAATTCGCGGTGGTCTGTTGGATGCTGGCTTGCTGGGTCTTCAAAGCGACTGGTATCAATGCGAATACTGTAACCAAGCAAAACGCAGCAATACCGATTGCAAGGGTCACTTCGATGAGGGAAAACCCTGCAGTGTCTCGCAGAAACCGTTTCGCTACTGGCGTGTTAAAGGAAGTTAAAGTATTCATCGCCGATAGATTTTCACGTCACCACCGACCCCGGTGAATTGAATGGCAACAACGTTGGCAGGAATGGAAGCAGGCGCTGTAGCTCCGTGCGTGGGTTCGATTGCGATTTCAGCCGCTGTCTGCAAAGGACTGCTGTTATTACCGATCCTAGCTTCCCCTCTTGGGCTGAATTGGATCGCTTTCACGAAAGTGTATTGTACCGCCGGCGCCGGATTCCCCACCGGATATTGAAACGGAGTCGCGGAATTTGGCGGACTCGAATTCCCAACGCAGAACGTGGATGCAACGTTGGGCCGGTTAGGAAAATCTGATCCTGTCCCAGTCGGAGTATCCGTGTGCGTCCAGAGATGCACATTGTCGACCTTGGTCAGCCTGCCCACTTGGATTAGTCTGGTCGCGCCAATCTGGGTGGGGTTGCTGGGATCATATATGATGGTCCCGTCCTTAGAGGCAACGATCGACATCACAACTCGCCCAGTGCCAGCTGTGGCCGGGGTGGTTGACGGTTGCGACACATCTTCCTCGAAAAAGCCGACCCAAGTGTAAGTGTTGTTTGCTTTCGCGTAGGTGCGGGCAGTGTCGAGCACGCCCTTGATCGTGTACGCGGTGTTCGTGACGTCGGCCCCGCTTTTAATATTTGTAAATGCCGGCGCCACCAGCGCCATCAACATCGAAATGATGCCGACAACGATGAGAAGCTCCAGGAGCGTGAAA
>Ga0207701_10003068_pt1 | contig 17240 bp, 13 predicted proteins | sample KBSSwiSSwithPhiX_FD_184294 | JGI IMG/M metagenome (GOLD analysis project Ga0207701, IMG submission 184294) | Switchgrass rhizosphere bulk soil microbial communities from Kellogg Biological Station, Michigan, USA, with PhiX - S5 (SPAdes) (version 2) | ecosystem: Environmental > Terrestrial >... | reverse complement strand
CGTTTTCTGCGGCCTTCTGCGTTGCGGCCGCGAAGCGACCGCCTGCGAATTCTGCGTCGCTGTTGGACCCCGCGATGAACTGCGTTACAGCATCACCGGTGATGGTGACCGCCGCCTAACGCGTCATCCATTGCGTTCACCGGTCGCGCATTGAACACCGGACTCTCACCGACGCGAGACGCCGCGCGTATGGCGTCGAACTACTGCGCGAGCTCGCCCGCGATTCGGTCGCACGCAGAACGCAGGGCGAAGCAGCCGAACGCCGCGCAGTAACAAAAACGAACGCGCTACCCAACCAAATTCGGCTCGGGTCTGTCCAACGGGCATCACCCTGAGCAATCGCGAGTCAATGCTACTCCCATTGCTGGCCATCGGCGCGATCAACGTGATCGCGCCGATGCAGGATTCGTCATCCGCGCGATCCGCCCCCATGAACGCGGCGACAGCCACTGCTGTCCGCGCGCGTCAGGCACCTGCGATTGATGGCCGGACTGATGACGCCGTATGGCGAGAGGCACCCCGGAACACCGAGTTCATCCAGTTCGAGCCGCGGGTCGATGCGGCACCGTCGTTCAAGACAGAATTCCAGGTGTCGTACGACGAGAAACACCTCTACGTCCTGGTGCACATGTTCGATCCGTATCCGGACAGCATCATGCACGCGCTGTCGCGGCGTGACGTGCGCGGACCATCGGACCAGGTCATCCTCGTCATCGACTCGTACGACGACAAGCGTAGTGGCTTCGAGTTCGCCGCGAATCCGGACGGCGTGAAGCGGGACTACGCCGTGAGCAACGACACGAACGAAGACGAATCATGGAACGGCATCTGGGACGTCGCGACCGCGGTGGATGCGACAGGATGGACGGCTGAGTTCCGGATTCCTCTCTCACAGCTTCGCTACACGGATGCTGCGAGTCATACGTTCGGCTTCGGCGTGAGACGCGACATCGAGCGCTACAAGGAGCGCGTGTCGTGGCCGCGGTTCCTGCCCACACGCAGCGGCTTCGTATCGCAGCTCGGCCGACTGTCCGGGTTGAACGGCATCTCGACGGCAAAGCGACTCGAGTTGACCCCATACGTCGTCACGAAGAACGTGCTGCGCTCGCTGCCTAACGATAACTTCCATCGCAATCAGCAGATCACGGTCGGCGGCGATCTCAAGTTCGGTATCACGCCGAACGCCACGCTCGACGCGACGGTGAATCCGGACTTCGGGCAGGTGGAGTCCGACCCGGCCGTCCTGAACCTCACGGCGTTCGAGACATTTCTCGCCGAGCAACGGCCGTTCTTCGTCGAAGGGACCGGGCTGTATCAATTCCAGCTCAACTGCTACATCGTGGTCGACTGCAACACCAACGAAGGCCTGTTCTACTCGCGGCGCATTGGCCGCACGCCGACACTCCTGGAGTCGAACGGCGATCTCGACACGCCGACGTCGACGCCGATTGCCGCCGCCACGAAGTTGACCGGCCGCACGCAGCGAGGTCTGTCGTTCGGCCTGCTCGATGCGGTGACGCCGCGGGTGAACGGCGTCGGCGACGCGACAGTAGAACCGATGACGAACTACGCGGTGCTCCGCGCGCAGCAGGACCTTCGCGGTGGAGAGAGCGGCGTCAGCCTCATCGTCACGGGGGTGAACCGGTCGCTCGACGACCAGAGTCGGCCATACCTCCACAGCGGCGCGTACACGACCGGCGCAACGTTCCGGAGTCGCTTTCACGACCAGCAGTATGAAGTGGCTGGCCAGCTCGCGGCCTCGCAGGTGACGGGATCACCCGAGGTCATCGCGACCACGCAGCGCAATGCCGTGCACTATTACCAGCAGCCCGGCGACGACTACGAGGTCGACACGACCCGCACATCCCTGTTCGGGCACGCCGAGCAGCTCAAGTTCGGGAAGTATGGTGGCGGCATCACGCGATTCGAGACGAGTATCGTTAGGCAGTCGGCGGGCTTCGACGTCAACGACCTGGGCTTCCTGCGACGCGCGGATCTCCTCAACTGGAGCACGTGGGGCGCGCTGACGTTCCACAACGCGCACGGCATTTATCGCTGGCTGCAGATCAACGGCAATCACTGGGAAGGGTGGACCACCTCCGGCGTGCGCACGGACAACGCGTTGAACTTCAACGGCCACATGGGTCTCAAGAACAACTGGGACGTCCACATGGGCGGTACCGTCAGTCAGCTGTCGAAGTCGTTCTGCGATCGCTGTACGCGTGGCGGCCCACTGCTCCGCCAGTCGCGCGGCTTCTTCCCCTGGGGCGGCGTCAACACCGATAGCCGTCGCGTCGTCTCGGCCGGCACGTGGGTGAACCTCGGTTTCTCGGACGAAGGCGAGTCATCGAACTGGTCGATCAGCCCGTACGTGAACCTGCGCTTCTCGACGCGCTTCCTGGTGAACATCGGGCCGAACATCTCGCGCGATCACCACGACTCGCAGTGGTTCGGCAACTTCGACGACGCCGCCGCGGGGACAACGCACTACTCGTTCGCGCACCTCGATCAGCGCACCGTATCGATGAGCACTCGGCTCAACTACACGCTGACGCCGAATCTCACGTTCGAGTTCTACGGCCAGCCGTTCGTGTCGTCAGGGACGTATTCGAATATCCGAGAGGTGAGCGCGACACCGGACGCGCCGAAGTACGCGGACCGGTTCGTACCCTACGCACCGCCACCGACCGCGCAGCCGCGGACGTTCAAGTACACGTCCCTGCGCACGAACACCGTGGTGCGCTGGGAGTACCGGCCGGGCTCGACGCTTTTCGTGGTGTGGACGCAGGGACGCGAGGACGACGCGAACCGCAATCCGGAGCAGTCCTGGGCACGCGACTATCGCGACCTGTTCGGGCTGCATCCGGACAATACGTTCCTGATCAAGCTGGCGTACTGGCTAAACAGGTAACTGGATTGGCGACGGGACTCGGCAGGATTTGCGCGAGGCGATGACAACAAACAGGAACAACAGCAACAACAACGGCAGGACAGGATTGACAGGATTGACAGGATGACGGCTCGCCAATCGCTCTGGCGCGGCGCAACAAGCCATGGGCACAATGGGAACGGCCGCTCGTACGCCACTCTCCTCGAAATGTGTTCCCAAGGAAACCGTTAGGCCCTGGCGCCACGCTTCCCGACGTCGAGGCAGTCATCCTGCCAATCCCGGCAATCCTGTCTTTGTTTTGCTGTTGCTGTCGGTGGGAAAGAGGCGTGGATCCCATGACCGCGCTGCGTCGAGACTGATTTCGACCCCTACTTCGGGAAAATCGTCGGCAACACCGCGTTCGTCGTGAAGATGCAGCGATCGTTGTGGCCGCACTCGGAGACGATGATCGCGTTGTGCTTCGCGCCAAGCGTCTCGTTCAGGTATTTGACGAATGCCTCCCCCCGCGCTCGGCGGGTTGGGCCTTGCGCCATTGCCGTCGGGGACGAGTCGAATCCGCCGAGCGGCAACACGTCCACCTGGCCGAGCAGGTAGGTGGTCGGGCGCTCGACGAGCTGCTTCCGCAGCTGATCGGCGTTCATTCCAGCCGTGTAGCCAGTCAGGTTCTGCATCCCCGCCGGCCAGCGATCGAAGTTGGGGGCCTTCGTCGTGTCGAACGGACCGTACGTGAAGTTCGTGTGCACCTTCTCGCCGTTCTCGCCTAACGCTTCCTTGTACGCATCCGTGGAGTCCGCGTCACCAGTCGGCAGCGGCCTCACGCTGGCCGGCCAGGCGTAGCTCGACGGGTTCGCCACGACGTACGTGATGCTCACCCCGGGCGTGTTGTGGACCTTGTTCGCCATCGCGTACCGCGTGGCGACCTGGCCGCCAGCCGAATGCCCCGCGACCACGATCTTCGTGAGGTTCGGGAATGTCTTCTTGTCGGCGAGCTTGCGCACCAGCTCGTCGATGAAGTCGAACGAGGAGAGCGTGGGATGCGACGGGGACATGCCGCCGGCGCGCCAACTGACGTTACCGTTGGGCCAGACGACTTCGTTGGGCGCGGGCTTGTCGGGTGACGCGATGAGGCGCGGAGAGAGGATGATGGTGTTCTCGAGTGCGCCAGCCAGAAATCCCGCGGCGGTGGCGGTCTCGAAATAGTGGTCCGCGTTGCGACCGGCGCCGTGAACCATGATGAGGGCACGGGTGACAGCCGTGTTCCGGGCGCCGAGCGGATAGGTCGCATAGACCATCGACCGCCCGGGCCCGCTGCCGTAGGTGATCCATCGCTCGCACGGCGTGGTGGGCGTGGTGCACGGTGCCGCGGCGGTCGTTGCGGGAGCGTGGCCGGAAGGGAGCGAGGACGCCAGCGTTGCGGCGAGGGCGGAAAGGACGAATATGCGCATGAGGCTATCGGAGGCAGATCGGTAAAAACGCCGTGGACACGTTGGTTGGTGCGGCAGGCTCGGCAGCCCAACTTCTTTCACCCCTAATCTTACGCGCGCGACCCCGCATTCGATGGCGGGTGCCGAACAGGGAGACCGCGGTCTCACCAGGACCCTGGGTAGACGTTAGGCACGAGGCCAGCGCGCTCAGGCTCTAGCCGCCTGACCAGCCACGAGTTACCGTCACCGTCGCGCAGCCTCTCGAGCCGCGACCCGCTACCCACGCCCACCCGCCGCACACGAGAATCGTGATGCCCACCGCCATCCGTCGCCTGGTCGCCTGCTCCTTCCTCCTCCTGCCCGCGGCTCTCGGTGCACAGGGCGCGACCGACCCGCGGCTCGACCGTTTCAAGACCGAGATCGCACGCGCGATCGACGGCAAGGCGAAGCTCGCCCAGCAGATGGTCGACCAGGTCTACTCCTTCGGCGAGCTCGGGATGCAGGAGACCGAGACGTCGAAGTACCTCACCGGCATCCTCGAGCAGAACGGGTTCAAGGTCGAGCGCGGTGTCGCCGGCATTCCCACCGCGTGGGTCGCGAAATGGGGCAGCGGCTCGCCCGTCATCTCGTTAGGCTCGGACATCGATGGCATCCCACAGGCGAGCCAGAAGCCCGGCGTGGCCGGGCGCGATCGGCTGATCAGCGGTGCGCCGGCGCATGGCGAAGGACACAACAGCGGCGTCCCGCTCAACATTCTCGCCGCGCTCGCGGTCAAGGATGTCATGACCCGGGAGAAGATTCCCGGCACGATCATGCTGTGGCCCGGTGTCGCCGAGGAGCAGTTGGGCAGCAAGGCGTATCTCGTGCGCGCGGGGATCTTCAAGGACGTCGACGCGAATCTCTTCGCGCACGTGAGCGACGAGTTCGGCATCTCCTGGGGTGACGAACCGTCCCTCACGCTCATTTCCGCCCTGTTCAAGTTCACGGGCCAGAGCGCGCACGCCGCGGGCGCGCCATGGCGTGGCAAGAGCGCGCTCGATGCCGTCATGAACATGGCGAACGCGTGGGAGTACCATCGCGAGCACATGGAGCTCGCGCAGCGGTCGCACTACGTGATCACGGACGGCGGCGACCAGCCTAACGTGGTGCCGAGCACGGCGGCCATCTGGTTCTACTTCCGCGAGCGTGATCCGGAACGCGTCACGAAGATGTTCGAGGACGCGAAGCAGATTGGTCGCGCCGCCGCCGCAGCCACGTTCACCACGCTCGACACGGTGCAGGTCATCGGCTCGGCCTGGCGGCCGCACTTCAACAAGCCGATCGCCGAGGCGATGCACGCGAACGCGGTACGCGTCGGGATGCCCGCATGGGACGCGAAGGACCAGACGATGGCGAAAGCGGTGCAGCGGATGATGAGTCAGCCCGACAGCGGCCTGCACACGACGGTTCCGCCGCTACGCTCTCCCGAGGAAGCGGCGAAGGCCAGCACCGGCACGGGCAGCGACGACATCGGCGATGTGACGTGGAACGTGCCGTCCGTCACGCTCTACTATCCGGCGAACATTCCGGGGACGCCGGGCCACAACTGGGCGGACGCGATCGCCATGGCGACCCCTATCGCGCACAAGGGCGTCGTCGCGGGCGCAAAGGTACAGGCGATGACGTTGCTCGACCTCATGCTGCAGCCGAAGGTCGTCGCCGACGCGAAGCGGTACTTCACCGACGTGCAGACGAAGACGGTGAAGTATCACCCCCTCATGGCACCGAGCGATCAGCCGGCGATCTGGCTGAACGAGGAGAAGATGGCGCGCTACCGGGACCAGATGCGCAAGTTCTACTACGATCCGACCAAGTACGACACGTACCTGCAGCAGCTCGGAATGACAATGATTCGTGGTGTCAGCCGTCCGTCGCGTGACCCTGATACCTGAAACCTGCTGCTGAGGACTGGGCCGCTCACCACTGGCCATGCTGCCGAGACGAAGCGTTGTCACACGCTGGCAGCAGCCAGCCGCGCACCGGCCTGCCCCGCGACATTCGCCGAGTAGAACCGCCGAATGTGCATCGCGATATAGTCGAGGTGTTCCTCCACCGCGAAGTGCCCCGCCTCGAGACGGTGCAACTCCGCACTCGGCAGGTCCGCGAGGTACGCGTCCCCGCCCTCACGCGTGAAGAAGATGTCGTCCTGTCCCCAGAAGATGAGCGTCTCCGGCTGACGCTCGCGCAGGAACGTCTGCCACGCGGGGTACAGCGGCACGTTCGTGCGATAGTCGTAGAACAGGTCGAGGTTCAGCCGTACCGCGTTAGGCCGCTGCAGGAACGCGATGTCCGATTCCCAGTTGTCCGGGCTCACGAGCTCCGGACGTTTCGCGCCGTGCAGGTAGATCGTGCGGATCGTGTCGCGGGTGAGGAACCCGAGCAGCGGCTGCTCCGTCTCCGGCGTTCGCGTCTTCCACAGCGCGTTTCGCAGGCCATCCCACGCCGCCGTAAACCCGACTTCGTACGCATTCGAGTTCTGGATGATCAGCCACTCGAGCGCGTCCGGCTGACGGGCGACGATGCGGAAGCCGACCGGTCCACCGTAGTCCTGAACGTACAACCCGTAGCGATGAAATCCCTTCAGCTCGAGAAAGCGCTCGACGACCTCCGAGAGGCGGTCGAACGTGTACGGGAACGTCGCCGGGTCAGGGATGTCGCTGAGCCCGAAGCCGGGATAATCGGGCGCGATGACGTGGAAGGTACCGCCTAACGCGCGGATCAGGTCGCGGTACTGGTGCGACGACGCCGGAAAGCCATGCAGCAGCACGAGCTTCGGATTCGCGGGATTGCCCGCCTCGCGGTACGCGATGTTCAGTCCGTCAACGGGGATGCTGCCGTACGTGACCGTGGTTGCTGTGGACGACATGTGAAGTTCCTTGCAGTCGCCACGGATGGGCCGCCGTCATCCGTGGTGTGTCAGGGCCTCACTGTCATCGCGGCCGCCCGAGGATCGTTCTCCCCTGTTAGCGGCGCGAACGCGCGAAGTCTTACCCCTCGCCCAATTGTTCGTCCGAGATTTCGCTCGAGCTCTCCTGATCAGCCAGCTCACGTAACACGGCGAGCAGGCTTTCCGTGTCCTCACGGCACGTCGTGCAGTTCCCGAGGTGCGTGAGGAAATCCCGGAAGCGATCGCGATCGACGTCGCCGCGCAGCACCGCTTCGCAGTAGACGTCGATCACGTCCAGTCCAGCGTCGCATCCGGGGTCGTGATCAGCGGTTCCGAGGAGTCGGTGGAAACGCGGGTCGGTCACGATGCACGCTCCGCGTGACCCGCGTCGGTCAACTCGCGCCGGAGTTTGGCGCGGGCATCGTGAAGCATCTTGTAGATCGCCCCTCGCGACGTTCCGAGCCGCTCGGCCAGAACGTCGATCGGCACATCATCGATCGTCACGCTCTGGAAGATCAGCCGTTGTCGGTCGGTGAGATGTTCGTCGACGGCGCGATGAAGCGCGGCCATGAGCTGGTCATCCTCCAGTTGTTGAAGCGCGGGGCGAGTGGAATCGGGCAGACGATCCCATATGCTGTCGTCGAGCTCGACCCGCTTGTGCCGCCACGCATGGCGACGGAGCCGAGTGGACGTCTCGAAGATCACGAATTTGCACGCCCACGTCGTGAAGCGTGCCGTGCCCCGATAGGTGTCGAGCTTGGCGAGAACCGCCATGAGCGCATCGTTCGCGGCCTGCACACACAGATCATCGACGTCCTCGATCCCTCGACTGGGCAGCGTGGCGCGTCGCCGCGCGCCTTCGCCGCGCGCGACCCGAAGGAGCAGCGCGTGGAGCCGCGTGATGGCCGACTCGCGCGCCTCGCTGCTCCCCTGGAGAGCACACAGCCAATCGGCTGAATCTCGATCGAGACCGATAGGATCCATGCAGAGCGTCAATCCGTCGGCAATCCGACCGGTTCCAAAGCGTTCATCTGCCCATTGGAAGGTAGTGAAGCGTCAGTCGCGTGACCCTGACACCTGGTATCTCCAACTCACGGCTGGGGCGCTGACTACTCGCCATGCCGCCGCCGAAGATCGTAGCACTCGGTATCGAGTGCCGCGATTGGGCCCCTAACGACAAACCGGGCCCCGTGCATTCTGCACGGGGCCCGGTTTGCTGCTCGCGTGAAGCAAGCAGATCAGGTCGCGACGTTCGCGAGGTTGCGGATTGCGCCTGTCAGCTTCTGCACTCGCGCGCCATCGCACGAGCTGCCGGCCTCACCCTCCAGCTGTGTGGCCAGCGTCGACAGCGCGTCCTTCCGCTGTGCGCCCGCCGCCTTCTCAGCCGCGCTGAGCGCCTGCCTGACGCTCGAGATCCGCGACGCCGAGAGGCACTTGTTCCGCTCGAGCTGGTCGACGTACGCGCGCGCGAGCGAGAAGCTCGGCGGCCAGCTGAACTTCGGCTGACCCTGCGCGTTCAGGTAGTCCATGTGCACCGTCTTCGCCGCGTCGATCTCGTTCTGGGAGATGAACTCGCTCGGCGTGAGCTCGGTGACGTCGAGCCCGCGCGCGATCTCGGAGCTCACGATCGCGCCGTTGTACCAGTACACCGACCACGAGCCGCCCATCTGCATCTTCGTCGAATCGACCGGCCCGCGATCGAAGAATCCGATCTCCTTGATGTTGTTCGGATCCGTCCAGTCGAAGACCGAGATGCCGCCCTGATACCACGCCTGCACCATGACGTCCCGACCCGGAATCGGAATCAGCGAGCCATTGTGCGCGACGCAGTTCTCGGCCGATGTCTGCGCGGCCGGCAGCTTGTAGTAGCTATGGAACTTGAGCTTCCGATTCTCGATCGTGAAGATCGCGTCGGCGCCCCACTCCTTCGGGTCCGTCGCGCGGCACTTCGGCGCGCCACCACCACCCCACTCGTCCGAGAACAGGATCTTCGTGCCGTCGTTATTGAACGTCGCGGAGTGCCAGTACGAGAAGTTCGTGTCACCGGCGGCATCGAGGCGAACCGGGTTCTGGACGTTGCTGATGTCGAGCAGCAGGCCGTATCCGCCGCAAGCTCCGCCGGCGAGGCCGATGCTCGGGTAGACCGTGATGTCGTGGCACTGATCGGGGCCCGGGCGCGGACCGGTAGCGTTTGCGCTGCCACCCATCATCTTCGCGATCATGCCCGGAATCGCGGCGCGCAGCGCGGCGCTGTCGGCGCCCGTCGGGTTGCCTGTGCCATTACGAGCCTTCACGATGCTGTCGAGCATCGGCTTCGTGAACTGCGGCGGCAGCACCATCTGCTGGCCACCGACGTCGGCGACGAAGTCACCACGCGCCTTCGCGGCATCCATGGCGGCCTTGTCGTCCGGCGCGGCACCGTGCGACTTCGGAGCCGTCAGGCCTTCGAAGATGCGAGCGCCGTTCACGATCTTGGCGGACTGCGGGTTCGCCAGCGGAACCTGAATGACCTCGATGCGGAACTTCGCCGAGTTCGGGTCCTGCCCGGAATCCATGCAGCCTGGGAGCTCTTCTGGCGAACGCACGCCGGCCGAGCCGGAGACGTAGATGTAGACGTTCTCCTTGTCCTTCGGATCCTCGACCACCGTATGCGTGTGCGAGCCGCGGCAGGTCTGGACGTTCGCGATGTACTTCGGGTTCGCGATGTCAGTGATGTCGAAGATACGGATACCGCGCAGGCGATCCTTGCTGACGACTTCCTTCACACCCTCGGCGCCGCAGTCGAGTCGCCCGCCGTTACCCTCGCCGGACACGAACAGGAGGTTTTTGTAGACGGAGACGTCGCTCTGGGACGCGGGGCAGAAGAACGCGGTCTTGAGCGTCGGCTTGGCCGGGTTCGAGACGTCCCAGACCTGGAAACCGTTGTAGTTGCCCTGAATCGCGTAGTTGCCGGTGAACGCCATGTCGGAGTTCGTGGAGCCGATGAACTTCTCGGGCGGCTTCGTCTCCGAGACGACCTTCATGTTCCAGGACGTCTGGGCGGCGTCGAACAGACCGGACTTGAGCCCGATGCGCGGGTCGGTCTTCGGGGTGGCGGCGGACTCGTTCGACTTTGGGTGCGCGCACGCCGCGGCGGACGCGAGGCCCACGACGAGCGAGAGCTTGAGGAGCTGACCTGCGGTGCTTCGCACCGACGGTCGATAAAACGGGGACACAGGAGACATGTGTGATTCCTCTTGGGGGGCGGATTGAGGAAGACGACCGCTGAACAATGGATCCATCACTGCGGTTTGCCTTCGACCATGAGTGTGAACAGCATGCGCTGCATGCGGGCGATTTCCGTGGTCTGATCGACGTTGACGTCGCTCGCGAGCTTGAACACGGTCTCGTCCTGACCTGCGCCGTACGTGTTGAACAGATCCTTCACCATGGAAACGGCGCCCGTGTGGTGCTGGATCATGAGCGTCAGGAACAGCTTGTCGAACTCGGCGCCCTTGGCGGCGTCGAGCTGCTTCATCTGCTCCTCGGTGAGCATGCCGGGCATGAGCATCATGTGCTCTTCCCCGCCCATGTTCATCTTCATGCCCTTGGCTGACGGTTCCGGCACTGTCTTGCCGTGATCACGCAGCCACTGCGACATGAGCGCGATCTCGTCGTTCTGGGCATTGATGATTCGCGCAGCGAGCGTCTGGATGGACGAGCTCGCCCCATGCGTCGGGGCCATCTTCGACATCACGATCGCCTGCGAGTGATGGCTGATCATGCCCGTGAGGAACTGGACGTCCGCCTCGGTATAGGCGTAGCGGTCCTTGTCCCCCTTGGCATTCGCGATAGCAGCCGAGTCGCCGTGGATCTTCACGGCCGACGGTTGGGGTGATGTTTGTGGTGTTTGTCGTGACGCGCTGCAGCCAACGAGCGCGGCCACGGCGAACAGGGTCGCCGCGGTGAATCGGAGGTGTGGTATCATGCGATCAGGCTCCCGGGGAGCCGCGAGAAGGCGGCGCTCCCAAACGTTCTGTAGCACAATACTAGCGGGACGCAGCACAGACTACGAGCGGGGAGCGGCGCAGTTCCGTAGCCAGGCGGTCTGCTTGGGACGAACCGGTTGGTGGAAATCCGTACCATCTAGATAGTCGTTTTGGGCCTCCGATGTTGCATACCATATGACTTCAGGTGGCCCAGACCAGGCAGCTCGGCCGTACGCGAAGTTCCGCGTCTTTTTCGCTGACGAAGCGACGGCAATCGCGACCGGATATCGGCCGTGCTGGCTCTGCCTTAGACCGGAGTATCTCGCGTGGAAGGCGAAACAGTGACGTAAGCGAACGTAGGGACGGCTGACGAGGCACTGGCGGCCGCCCCCGTTTCTCGTGCATTCGCCCCGCCACGAGTTGGCGTGGTTGCACCGCCTGCCGCCGGTCTCCACCATTGGTGGGTGACCCCATCTGGACTCGGCAAGCCTCGACCGAGCTGGCTGTACCCCACCCTGCTCTGGGCCGCCGTGGTCATTGCCGCCATCGGCGTGGGACTCTATGCGACGCCACCCGAGATTCCGCGGCCGCCAGGCGCGGCAATGGGTCGTTCACTGCCGCGCCTTCCCGGACCGGCGCCGAACTTCCGCACGCTGCTCTACATGCTCGGCGTCGGTTCCGTGGTGTGGTACGCGGCGATGGTCGCGCTTCCCTTCCTCCTCTGGGGCGCCCGTCGCATCGATTTCGAGCGACAGGGCCGCGCACGCTCCATCGGGGTGGCGATCCTCGTCGTATCGTCGCTCATCGCGATCACCAGCTTCGCCCAGTTCTTCGCGATGTACCACGGTGCACCGCTGCGCCCCGGATTCGGCGCGTATCTGCCTCAGGCGCTGCGGCAGAACGTGCTGCCGTGGGTCGCGCTCGCCGGGATCGTGATCGCCGTCGAGGCGCGGCGGCGCGCCCTGCGCTCCGCGCTCGACCACGAACGACTGCGCACACAGGTGGCCGAGCAGCGGCTCATCGCGCTGACCGGCCAGCTGCACCCGCACTTCCTGTTCAACACGCTGCAGGGAATCTCGACGCTCATCCACCGAGACCCGGAAGCAGCGGACGAGATGCTGGCGAAGCTGAGCGATCTGCTCCGCGACCTGTTGCGCCACAGGGATCATGTCCTCGTGCCGCTCAGCGACGAGTTGCGATACGCACGGACGTACCTCGAGATCGCGCAATTGCGGTTTGCGGATCGCCTCAGCTTCGAGATCGATGTCGCGCCGGCGCTGGATCAGGCATCGGTGCCGTTGTTCATCCTCCAGCCGCTCGTGGAGAACGCGTTGGCGCACGGCATCGGTGGGCGCACGCGTGGTGGGCGCGTCGTCGTCAACGCGCGTCGTGACGCAGAGCGGTTGAGCCTCGAGGTCTCCGACGACGGTGCCGGCCTAACGACGAGCGCGACGCTTCGTGAGGGCATTGGTCTGAGCAACACGCGCGAGCGGCTGCGCGCGTCCTTCGGTGCCGACCAGCACTTTTCGCTCGACTCGGCCGAAGGTGGCGGGGCGGTTGCGCGGATCACCATTCCGTACCGCTTGTATCAATCGCCGAGCGTGTCGTGATGACGCCAGCGCCGAACAACGTGATTCGTGTGGTGGCAGTGGACGACGAGCCGCTCGCGCGCGAGCGCGTGAGCACGTTGGTTTGCGACTCCGAGGGGCTCGAGCTCGTGGGTGAAGGCAGCAACGGGCTCGAGGCGCTGGACCTCATCACGAGACTCGAGCCGGATCTCATCTTCATCGACGTGGAGATGCCGGAGCTGAGCGGCTTCGGTGTGATCGCGGCACTCGATGGCGCGCGCGTTCCCGCGGTCGTGTTCATCACGGCGTTCGAGCAGTATGCGCTGCAGGCATTCGACGTGGGCGCGGTGGACTACCTGCAAAAGCCGGTGACGCGGCAGCGCTTCGCCGCCGCGGTGGCGCGAGCGAGAGAGCGGCTCGATCGTCGCTCAGCGGAGTACTGGCAGGCGCTGATCGTGGGTGCGGCGCAGGCTGAGCGTGCGCGCGGGGCGCGGACGCGCTTCGTCGTTAGGCGCGGGAACACGCACCACATCGTGCCGGCGGATCAGGTGGACTGGTTGGATGTGGCGGACAACTATCTCGCGCTGCACGCTGGCCCGAAGACACACCTGTGGCGCGGCACGATGAAGCAGGCGGAGGAGGAGCTCGACCCGGCGCGTTTCGTTCGCATTCACCGCTCGGTGATCGTGGCCGTGGATCGGATCCTGACGGTGAAGAGTCAGGAGTCGGGTGGTCACGTGATCGAGATCAAGGGGGGCGTGCAGTTGCGGAGTAGTCGGCAGTACGCGGACCGGGTACGGGCGCTGCTGCGCTAGGCGCTTGTGAGGGCTGTCGGCGAGGCGTGTTGGTGAACGGCGCGCCGGGATTCCGTCATTGCCAACGTCAGCGGAGCCATGCAGTATCCGGTTGAGGAGTTCGATCTGGGGCTGACATTCAGGTGGGGGCTTATGACGTTAGGCTTCGCCGCATTCGTCGACTGGGGCGACGCCTGGTACGACGGATCGCTGCAACGAACCGGGAAGGACCGGGGTGTGGACCTGCCGCTCGGCGGCATGCGAGCCGCATCGGGGAAGGCTGCGGCCCGTATCGACCTCGCGCGACGTTACGCGAACGATGCGGTGACGTCGCAGTGGGTCCTCTCGATCGGCAGCGGATTCACGTTCGAACGCGTCATCAAGTGAGCGAGCGGCTGGCATTCGCTGGCACGCTCCTGGTGACCATGGCGGCAGCCACCGCCGCGCCCGCCGCGGGCCAGGCGCGGCTGACCGAGGCTGCTCGTCCCGAGTCGACCGCCGCCGTGGTGTCGACGGTGCGAATCGAGCGCGAGAACGTGTTCGACCGCGCCGAGAGCACGTCATGGCTCTTCAGGGCCGCGAACGCGCTCCACATCGTGACGCGTGAGCCGGTGGTGCGGCGCGAGTTGCTCATTCCGGTGGGCGCGCCATTCGATTCGGCCACCGCGGACGAGACGGCCCGCAACCTCCGAAAGCTCGGGATCTTTCGCAAGGTGAAAGTCGACAGCAGCTCCAGCGGATCCGGCCTGATCGAGGACGTGTCGACGTACGACTCGTGGACGACGCAGGTGCAGGCGAGCTTCAAGTCGAGCGGCGATCAGATCACATGGAACGCCGGGCTCGCCGAAAAGAACCTCCTCGGCCGGAATATCAAAGCGTCGCTGAAATACACGAGCGATCCGGATCGCTCGACCACGCAGTTCTCGACGAGCCTTCCGCGCGTGTGGCGCGACCGCGTGGGTATCTCCGGGGGGTTCAAGCAGTACTCCGATGGGGAAAGCGCTGACTTCACGGTGTCCGCGCCGTTCACGACGCTCACCACACCGCGGGCGTCCACACTCGACGTGGACTATGAGGACCGGAACGTCCTGCGATTCTTCGAAGGCGAGGAGGAGGCGAGCGACACGCTCCGTCACCTCATGACGCGGGGAACGCTGAATGCCGCGTGGGCGCTCCGTGCTTCGCGAGAGGGGTACACCAGGCTGGGCGCAAAAGTGCAGATGCGCCGTGAGAATTACACGGATCTGGGCACGCCGGTGGACGATCAATCGTTCTTCAGCGAGCTCGGGGCTGGTGTGGAGTGGAGTCGCACGAATTTCTCCGTCGTCGAGGGATACCGAGGCCTCGGCGGCCCGGAGGATATCGACCTGAGCGCCACGGTACGTGGGGATGTCTGGCTCGCGCCGTCGGCGGCGGGGTACGAGCGAAGCGGCATCGGGCCGGCGGTGAGGGCGAACGTCGGGAAGTTGATTCCCAACGGGTTCATGACCTTCCAGATGCGCGCATCGTCGCTCTTCACGAGCAAAGGACTCGACTCGGGAAGCGTTACCGGTCAGGCGGTGCTGGCACTTCTTCCTGTCCCGCGGCATACGGTCGTGTTGAACGCACAGGGGGGCATGCAGAAGAACCCGTACCCGGGCGAGGAGTTCGACCTGGGCCTAACGTTTGGCCCGCGTGCCTATCCCGCGCACGCATTCACCGGGGATCGCGCGTTTTTCACTACGGCCGAATATCGCTGGGTGGCAGTGCCGGAAGCGTTCAAGTTGCTGGCCATCGGACTGGCCGGGTTCGCTGATTATGGCGGCGCGTGGTACTCGGGCTCCGATGTACGAACGGGAGCGGACGCCGGTGTCGGGCTGCGTCTGGGCTCGACGCGGGCGTCCTCCGGAAAGGGCGCAACGCGCATCGACCTGGCGTGGCGCTTTGCAACCGAAGAATTCGACAAGCGATGGATCCTGGCAGTTGGCTCAGGGTTCCCGTTCGACATCGCGCGGTGAGCGCGGTCGCGCTGGCCACTGCTGCTAAGCGAACACCCTCGGGAGGCGCTTACCGTCCCGAGGGTGTCACCGTGTGCAACTCACAACCGACAGCTGTCTGAGTCCCTTACCGCCACTTCACGCCGAGAATGACCGGAATCCACTCCGAATTCGTGTTGTCGGTGTAGGCGGTGAAGTAGCGAGATTCGATGAACAGCGACGTGCGGCCGACGGCGAAGCCGAATCCTGCGCCGCCGTTGAGACCGAACTTCGTCTGCGAGTCCGTCTCGTATGAAATTGGGGCTGTGGGCACCGTGGCTCCGTTCGCCGGCTCGAGAGGCGTCTGGAGCACCTTCGATCCCTCGAAGTAGTGGACGCCGCCGCCGCCAATGAGATAGAACTGGCTCAATCGGTTGAGTCCCCATTTGGCCAGATCAACCACCACATCGAGGTTGCCGGACCACACTGCCCCGTTGTCGACGTCGTAGGTCGACGTGACCGTCCCTGACGTGTTGTATGGAGTCGGGATCGGGTCTGGCACGGTCGACTGCGTCACCGATTTGCCGCCGTGCGAGTCGTACATGAAGTCACTTCGGAACCCCCAGCGGCCGGCGCGCCGTTGCCAACCAATCGGAATGGTAATGTTCCAGCCCGGTTCGTATACGTCGCCGTATTTGCCGCTCGTGCCGCTGTACCCCGCGGCGAATCCGCCGAAGAAGCCCTTGCTTCCGAATTTCCTCTGGGCGGCCGCGGCCGCGTTGCGAATGCTGTCCTCTCTGGCGATCGAGTCCCGACGCGCCGCCTCCGCCGCCGCCACCGCCGCTGCCGCCTTCGCGATCGAATCAGCTCGCGCTAGCGAGTCGCGGCGTGCCATGTCGGCCTTGTTGATCGAATCCTGCCGCGCTGCGGCTTCCGCACGGGCGACCGAGTCGCGCCGCGCCGCCTCGGCTGCGGCTGCGGCCGCGGCGATGGAATCAGCGCGCGCGGACGAGTCGCGGCGGGCGACGTCACCCGCTGATTCCTTCTGCACCGGGATGCGCTGCTGGGACGTCTTCGCCTGCGCATTCGCCGTCGTCGTCACGCCGGCAACCAGGACTGCCGTTGCCGTGAACGACTTGATCCGCGTCCAGACATGAGCTCTCATAACGGTGATCCTCCTTCTCGTCGTCGCTGGTGATTCATGGCGACCCCCGACCCCGACTCGGCATGAAGCATCGAGGTGGCGGCGCGACGACCAACTATGACCGACGCGATATAGGCGGAATAGTGGACCATCGGCCCATCAATCGAGGCGTCTCCTCAACACGCCCCGATGAGTTAGCCATCCCGCGGGCGATTCAACGTTATGGTCGCTGAAAGCGCGTCCTTCTGGCGTCCCAACTATCGAGGGAGTTTGCCGAAGAGGCGTCCTTGCGCGGAGATGTTTTGGCGAAGCGCCTCGAGCGACTACCGGTGCACCAAAGCTGACTGGTACGTTGGCACGATAGACCAGCCGAACGAGGTGCGACCGATATGAAAAAGAGCACAACGACCGAGGGCGAATCCCCTTCTCGCCTGATCGACGCGAGGATCAAGGAGCTGGACGACTGGAGGGGCAAGACGCTCTCCCGTGTCCGCGCTCTCATCAAACAGGCCGTCCCCAAGGTGGTTGAGGAGTGGAAGTGGAGAGGCGTTCCGGTCTGGTATCACGATGG
>Ga0207701_10003067_pt1 | contig 17241 bp, 13 predicted proteins | sample KBSSwiSSwithPhiX_FD_184294 | JGI IMG/M metagenome (GOLD analysis project Ga0207701, IMG submission 184294) | Switchgrass rhizosphere bulk soil microbial communities from Kellogg Biological Station, Michigan, USA, with PhiX - S5 (SPAdes) (version 2) | ecosystem: Environmental > Terrestrial >... | reverse complement strand
CCGCTACTTCCTGGGCGATCCGCTGACCTGGAGCGACGAGCTGGCGCGCTACCTCTTCGTCTGGTGCTCGTTCCTGGGCTGGATCGTCGCTGCCCGCCGTCGCAGCCACCTCGCCATCGGGTCGCTGCCCGAGCGCGCGTCGCCGCGGATGCGGGCGCTGCTGGCGCTCTTCGCCGCCGCCGCGGCGATCGCGTTCGCGGCGGTGCTCGCCTGGTACGGGACGCGCATCACGCTGCGCAATCTCGACGTCGATACGACGACCCTGTTCTTCACCGTGGGCGTCGTCTACGCCATCGTTCCGCTCGCGGCGATTGCGGTGGGGCTGCACGCGATCGCCGACGCCAACGCGGCGTGGCGCGCGCTGTCGCAGCCGGCTGCGGAAGCGCAATGATCGACCTGATTCTCGCGATCCTCGCCGTGTGGTTCGTCGCGCTCTTCGTCGGGCCGACGATCTACGCTGCGATGGGTCTCGCGGGCTTCGCGTTCCTGCTTCTCGCGGGCATCCCCGGCATCGTGATTCCGCAGAAGGTGGCCATGGCCGCCAACTCGTTTCCGCTGCTCGCCGCGCCGCTCTTCATCCTCATGGGCAACCTGATGAACTCGGCCGGCATCTCCTACCGGATCTTCGATTTCGCGAAAGCCGTGGTCGGCTGGATGCGCGGCGGACTCTGCCAGGCGAACATCATCGGCTCCGTGATCTTCGCCGGCATGAGCGGCTCCGCCGTCGCCGACGCCGCGGGGCTCGGCACCGTCGAGATCGAAGCGATGAAGAAGGAAGGCTACGACGCCGAGACCGCCGCGGCGATCACCGCGGCCTCGGCGACGATCGGGCCGATCATTCCACCGTCGCTGCCGATGATCGTCTACGGCGTCGCCGCCGAGACTTCGATCGGCGGCCTGTTCATCGCCGGCGTGATCCCGGGCCTCCTGATGGCGATCGCATTGATGCTCATGGTGCGCCACCTCGCGATTCGCCGTAACCTGCCGCGCCATCCGTTCGAGGGCGCGCGGGCGCTTTGGGTCGCGTTCCGTCGCGCGTTCTGGGCGCTGATGGCGCCGGTGGTGCTGTTCGGCGGCCTCTTCTCGGGGATCTTCACGCCGACCGAAGCCGCCGCGGTGGCGGTGACGTATGCGCTGGTGCTGGGACTTTTCGTCTATCGCGATTTCCGGATCGCCGACATGCCGCGACTCATTCTCGACACCGTGGAGACCACGGGAGTCGTGATGGCGCTCGTGATGACGGCATCACTCCTCGGATACTGCATTTCGGTGTCGCGGCTGCCGCAGGAATTCGGCGCGACCTTGACTGCATTGACGACGAATCCGCTCGTCTATCTCCTGATCGTCAACCTGCTGCTGCTCGTCGTCGGCTGCTTCATGGAAGCGCTCGCCGCGATGCTCGTCCTGATCCCGATTCTCGTCCCGCCCGCGCTCGCCATGGGCATCGACCCGCTGCAGTTCGGCTTGGTGTTCGTGCTCAACCTGATGATCGGCACGATAACGCCGCCGGTGGGCGTCGTGCTCTACGTGACGGCCAAGGTCGCGGATGTACCCTTCGAGCGTCTGGCGCGGGCAGTCCTCCCCTACCTGGTCCCGCTCATCGCGGTGCTGGGGATGATCACCGTGTGGCCGCCGCTGACGACTTTCCTGCCGAAGCTCCTTCTGGGCCGCTAGCCCTGGTCCGAAAATCGCTTGCGTTCGCCTGCTCCATGAATCCGCCGCTGACTCTTCCGGACCTGCTCGCTCCGATAGCCCATCGCAACGACGCGACCGCGGCGCTGCTCGCACCCGGAAGGCCGTCGCTGTCGCACGCCGCGCTGCGGCAGCAGACAACGGCAACGCTCGCCGCGTTGCGGCACGCGGGCATCGGTCGGAGGGATCGGGTGGCAGTGGTGCTCCCGAACGGACCGGAGCTCGGGGCGGTCTCGATTGCGATCGCTTCGGGAGCGGTGTGCGCGCCCCTCAACCCGGCCTTCGGCGATGCGGAGCTCCGCTTCTACCTCGGCGACCTCGAGCCCGCGGCGCTCGTGCTTGCGGCCTCGGATCAGCGGCGCGCGCGCGCGATCGCCTCCTCGCTCGGGATCCGGTGCCTCGATGTCGACTGGAAGAGCGACGCGCCGGCGGGTGCCCATGCGCTCACCATTGCCCCGACGAGTGTCCGCGTGCTTGCGCGTGATGGCGCATCGATGGCTACGGAAAATGGGCCCGGTCCCGACGACGTCGCGCTTCTGCTGCACACCTCGGGAACGACGTCGCGGCCCAAGCTCGTCCCGCTGACGCACCGCAACCTGTGCGCGTCGTCCGGCAATGTCATGCGCACGCTGGAGCTCTCGCCGTCCGACCGCTCGCTCAATGTGATGCCGCTCTTCCACATTCACGGCTTCGTCGCTTCGCTGTTGGCCTCGCTCGCCGCCGGCGGCAGCGTGGCCTGCTGCGCCGGCTACCGCGACGGCGCATTCGTGCCGTGGCTCGATGAGTTGCAGCCGACGTGGTACACGGCGACGCCGGCGCTGCACCAGGCAGTGCTGGCCGAATTGGCGCGCGCTCCGGACGGCATCGCCGCGAACCGCCTTCGCTTTGCGCGGTCCGCGTCCGCACCGTTGCCGGCTGCGGTAATGCGCGCGCTCGAATCCGCGCTTGGCGCGCCCGTGCTCGAGGCCTACGGCATGACCGAGGCTGCGCATCAGATCGCGAGCAATCCGATGCCGCCCAGGGAGCGGCGAGCGAGATCGGTGGGCCCGCCCGCCGGTCCGTCGGTCGCGATCATGGACGAAGGACAGCGACTGCTCCCGCCCGGCTCGACGGGCGAGATCGTCATTCGCGGCGACAACGTCACCACGGGCTACGTGAGCCCTCGAGAGGCCAACGCCGAAGCCTTCGCCGCCGGCTGGTTCCGCACCGGCGACGTCGGCTCGATCGACGCCGCCGGCTACGTTCACATCACGGGACGCATCAAGGAGCTCATCAATCGCGCGGGGGAGAAAGTCTCGCCGGCCGAAGTCGATGAAGCGCTGCTCGAGCATCCGGACGTGCGCATGGCGGCGGCGTTCGGCGTTCCCCATCCGACGATGGGCGAAGACGTCGCCGCGGCCGTCGTGCTGAAGGACGGCGCGGCCGCCTCCTCGGCGGAAGTCCGCGCGTTCCTCCTTGGCCGGCTGGCCGACTTCAAGATTCCCAGCCAGGTCGTCGTCGTCGACGCGATTCCGGTCGGGGCGACGGGAAAGATTGCGCGCGCCGAATTGGGAACGACTTTCGCATCGCAACTCCGGCCCCCGTTCGTCGCGCCTCGCGACGAAGCCGAGCGGCAGATGGCGGTGCTGTTCGGCGAAGTGCTCGGCGCATCGCAGATCGGCGCGTTCGACAATTTCTTCGCGCTCGGCGGCGATTCGCTGCGCGGCTTTCAGCTCCTCTCCCGGATCCAGGCGCATTGGCAGGTCGACGTGCCCATCCTCGAGCTCTTCAAGGAGCCGACCGTCGCGCAACTCGCGGCCGCGACCCTGCAGGCTCGCCGCAACGCCGAGCTTGCCATCCTCGAACGGATCGTGAGCGAGGTCGAGCGCACGCCCGAGGACGATGCAGCGCGCGCGCTGCCCGGCAAGCATGGCGGATAGCGTGAACGACAGCTCGCTCGAAGCGCGCGTGGCCCGCTTGAGCCCGAACCAGCGCGCGCTGCTCGAAGCGCGGCTGCGGCAGCAACCCGAGGGCGGCCACCGAGTCGTCGCGCGCACCCTCGCGAGCCTCTCCATCACGCACGTCTACGGAACTCCGGGACAGCCCGCGTACGACACGTATGGAATGTGCGCGAAGGCAGGGCTGCGGGTGATCGGAACGCGCCACCAAATGGCGGCAGCGATGATGGCCGCAGCGCACAACTACCTCGCAGGATGTCAGCAGGCAGTCACGATCGTGTCGGCGGGAATTCCCACTGCCAACGCGCTCGGCGCGGCCGTGCTCGCGCGCGACAACTGCTGGCCGCTGCTCGTGCTCGCCACGTCGACCGGCAACACGTCTGGCACATCCGGGCACTTCATGGCGCTCGACGCGGTGGAGCTTTACCGGCCGATCGCAAAGATGGTGGCGCGCGTGACCGAGACCGACGGGATTGCGACAGCGATCGTTCGGGCTTTCGAGATTGCAATGGATGGCCGGCCGGGACCCGTGATCGTGCAATTGCCGGACCACGTGCTGACCGGCCTGGAGCGGCCCGCCGTCGCCGGATTGCCGTCACGTGCGCCGCGACGGGTCGAAGAACCCGATCCCGCGGCGGTGGAGCGCGCAGCGGGATTGTTGAGGGACGCGAAGCGCCCCCTGCTGATCGTCGGGTCCGGCACGCGGTGGAGCGCGCCGTTCGCGGCGCTTCGGCAATTGGTCGACGCGCTCGCCCTGCCGTTCATAACGTCGCCGCTCGGACGCGGAATGCTGCCGGACGATCACCCGCTGTGCATGAACGCCATTCGCTGGATCGCCCAGTCGAAAGCCGACGTGGTGCTGGTACTCGGCGCGCGGCTCAATTGGACGTTTCGTCACGGTCGGCTGCTCCCCGCAGACGCCCGCGTCATCCAAGTCGACGTTCATCCTCCCGAATTCGACCGCGACAGGAGGCCCGCCATCGGCGTCGCGTCGGACGTCGGCGCGTTCGTCGATGCATTGCTGCGCGTGTCGGAAACTCTGCGCCACCTCGATGCCGATTCGCCGCGGGATCCCGAATGGCCTGTATCGCTCCGCGATGCGCGCAAATCCGCGGAGGCGAAACGCGAGGCGCTCGCCGGCATCGATGCGCCGCGAATGTCGGCGCTGCGACTTGGGCGAGAGATTCGCGACGCCCTGCCACCCGGTGCGATTTGCATCCTCGACGGCAATCTCACGATGAAGGCGATGGAGCAGATGATCCCCGTGAATGAGCCCTTGAGCCGCCTCTCGCCGGGGGCGAGCGGCTGCATGGGCGTCGGGATTCCGTTTGCCATCGTCGCCCGCCTGCTGCATCCCGCGCGGCCGGTGATCGCGATCTGCGGCGACTTTTCGTTCGGCATGAGCGCGATGGAACTGGAGACGGCCATCCGGCATCGCGTGCCCGTCGTCGTCGTCGTCGCCAACAACGACGGGAACAGCGGCTCGTTGCGGCAAAACGCGCACATGGGCGCGGGCGCCGAATCCGTCATGCGTTATCAGCCAGGGGTTCGCTACGAGCAGATCATGGAGATGTTCGGGGGCCACGCGCAGCACGTGGATCGGCCGGAGGAGATTCGGCCGGCGATCGAGCGCGCGATCGCGAGTGGCCAGCCGGCCTGCATCAATGTCGCGATCGATTCGGAAGCGCCGTTTCCGCGCGATTGAAACCGAAGCGCGGTCCGGCCCTCCGCGCGGAGGGCAAGCTTGGCTCGCGGTATCGCGTCGCCCCCGGGTCGCCGTCCCTACATCGACGGGCCGAGGCGGCTGACGACTTCGGCGCCTTCGCCCACGATCTCGCCGAAGGTAAGCGATCCCGACGCGACCTCCACCAGCTGGATGATTGCAGCTTCTGCGCGCGCATCGAGTGTCGTCGTGCCCACCGCGACGTCGGCGGCCGCGATGTCGATCTGCTCGGCCAAGCGCGCGCAAGTCTCGGGATTCGCGCTCATCTTCAACGTCGGCGCGACGAGGCTGCAATAGCTGTTGCCGGCGCCAGTGGTGAACAGCACGATCTGCGCGCCGCCGGCGACCATCGCCGTGATCGACTCCGGCGAGAAGTACGGCGTATCCATGAGATACAGGCCGGTGCCAGGCGGGCGTTGCGCCGGACTCAGCACGCCGTGGATACGCTGTCGTCCGCCCTTCGCAATCGCTCCAAGCGCCTTCTCTTCGATCGTCGTCAATCCGCCCGCCTTGTTCTGCGGCCCGGGATTGCCTGCGCGAATGTCGTCCCCCGAGTCGCGCACCATGCGCTCGCGGGCGTTGACGACGCGCACGATCTGGTCGGCGACCTCGGCATTGATCGCGCGCTTCGCAAGCAGGTGCTCGGCCCCGGTCCACTCGACCGTCTCGCTGAACATCGCGCGTCCGCCCGCGGCGACGACGATCTCCGTCATGCGACCGGCAAGCGGATTGCAAACGAGGCCGGACGTCGCGTCGGAATGTCCGCACTCGACGGCGACGCACAATTCGCTCAACGCGCAGGACTCCCTTCGCAGCCTCGAGGCGTCGCGAACGAGACGCGTGGCGGTGCGCACGCCCGCATCGACGAGCGACAGCGCGTCTTCGCGCACGTCCGGCAACGAATAGCCGACCACCCGCTGCCCGGTCGCGGAGATCGCATCGACGTACGCCTTCGTGATGTCGGGACCCGCGGAAAGCACCACCGTGGCAGCGACGTTGGGGTGGCAGGCGAGACCCGTCAGTGTGTCGAACTGGAGCTTCGCGTCCGCGGCCACCTGCCCGCGGCCATAACCCGACGTTACACTGATCGTGCCGCGAACCAGAGACGAGACGCGCGCAGCCGCGGCCGAAGTCAGGCCCGTCGGTGAAAGCACCAGGACATGGTTGCGGATGCCGACGCGCCCGTCGGCACGCCGATAACCTTCGAACTTGCGCGACGCCGCTTCGCTCATCGCTTGGCTCTTTCGGGTAGCGCCGTCGGCATGAACGGGATCGGCGGGCGTCCCGCGACACCGACATCGAGCACGAGCATACGCCCCGCCAGCGGCTCTGCGCGAAGGGCGTCGCCGCTCAGTCCACGCATCGCGGTCGTCACGTACAACTGGCGGTAACCCGGCCCGCCAAAGCCGCACGACGTGGGCTTGGTGACCGGTAACCTGACAACGCGATCCATGGCGCCGTCGGGCGCGTAGCGAACGAGGCATCCGCCGTCGAATTGCGCCGACCACAGGAACCCGTCGGCGTCGATCGTCGCACCGTCCGGACCGCCCGGCATTGCGCCGAGGTCCGCGAAAATCCTGCGCTCGCCCAGCGTGCCTGCCCCGGCATCGAATGCAAATGCGTAGATGTGGCCGCGCCGCGTATCGGCCAGGTACATCGTCGCCCCGTCGTCGCTCCATGCCATTCCGTTCGGCGTCACGAGATCGTCGAGGACCTTGCGGCACCGGAGGTCGCGATCAAGCACGTAAAGATGGCCGTCGGCAGTGCCGGAATCCGGGTTCATCGAGCCGCACCAGTAACGTCCCGCCGCGTCGCACTTGCCATCGTTGAGGCGGTTGTGCGGCAGGCCCGGCTCGGGATCGACAATGGGAGTCAGTGCGCCGCTCCCGCAGTCGAAGAACGCGAATCCCGAGCGCAGCGCCACCAGCAGGCGATCGTCGCCCGCCAGCGCGATGGAGCCGATATCCTCGCGCATCGGCCAGGTCGCTTCCGCACCCGTCGACAGAGCGATCGCATGGATCGCCGGCGTCTCGCGGACGTCGATCCAGAAGAGCCGGTCGCGGGCTTCCTCGTACAACGGATTCTCGCCGACATGGCAATGCGCGCCGCCGACGGCCGGGGGCGCCTGCGAGGACTCCACCGCTTCGTACCAGGCGCGCTCGTGCCGGCCATCATGGCGCGCACTCGTCGCGAGATTGTGCACGTGGACCCATTCCCCGGCCGCGACGGACATCGTCGTGCGGCCGATGAACTCCCCATATTTGCGCACCCGCAAGCCGCGGGCCAGTGCACGCACGGCGAATTTGTGCCCCGCGGCGATGTCCTCCTGCAGCGCGACCTCGCGCGCCACGGATCCGCTCGTCACGCGGACGATCGTCCCCTTGCCTAGGGGCGACACTGCGGTGGCGACGTCGTCCACGGGACTCAGCAGGTGCGCCTGCTTCCGATCTTCGTGTGCCGTTAGGTGCATCATTGGCCCGGGGGGACCGGCGCGTTCGGAGCAATGAGCCCTTCGTGTTTCATCTCTTCCCAAAGCGCGCCGGGAATGGCCGCGCGGCAGTGAGCGAGATTTGCCGCCGCTTCGCGCGGGTTGCCCATGCCCGTGACGACGCTGGCGACCGCAGGATGGGCGAGCGGAAACTGCAGTGCCGCGGAAGCGATGGAGACGCCGTGCCGCGCGCATACGGCCTCGATGCGGGCAACACGGGCAGCAATGTCCGGCTCCGCCGGCTGGTAGAAGTAGGTCGCGCCGGGTCGCGCGCCCGTGGCGAGAATTCCCGAGTTGAACGGCGCAGCCATCAGGACGCCGATGCCGCGTCGCGCACAGTCCGGCATGAAGGTATCGAGCGCCGTGTGGTCAAGAAGCGTGTAGCGGCCCGCCAGCATGAAGCAGTCGAAGTCGCCATCCGCTGCGAAACGCTCGAGGATGCTCCAGTCGTTGACGCCGACACCGATCGCCTTGATCAAGCCGGCGGCGCGCAGGACATGCAGCGCACGATACGCGCCATTCATCGCCTCGGCATAGCGCTGCTCCAGCAGGTCGCCCTGCCAACGCCGGTTGACGTCGTGGATCAGCACGATGTCGATGGCGTTGGTGCCGAGGCGCTGCAAGCTGTGCTCGAGCGAGCGCAACGTAGCGTCGTAGCTGTAGTCGTAGTGGAAGCTGAACGGATAGGTGCCATCACTCGCCCCCGCAGCCGGACCTCCCGGTTGCGCGTCGAGCAGGCGTCCCACTTTCGTGGACAGCACGACGCTGCGCCGGTCGACATGCCGCAGGCAGGTGCCGAGCCGATGCTCGGCGAGGCCCGCCCCGTACAGCGGCGCGACGTCGAAATAGCGCAATCCAGCGTCGTGCAGCGCATCGAACGCCTCCTGGATCAACGTGTCGGAGGTTCCCGCGGCCAGCGAGCCGAACGGGGCGCACCCGACGCCGAGCTGCGAGACGGAAATTACCGAGTTGGACGTGGCCGAGTTGGCCGCGACGGAGTTGCGCAGCGGGCGCGTCGCGGCCGGGTCGAATCCCGTCGCTCGTGCTGGCACGGCTTCGATCACGTTTTCGGGAGTCGCACGGTCACGCCGGCCTGTTCTTCGCGCAGCTTCAGCATCGAGCCAACATCCATGTCTTTGAGGCCGTGCCGGATCCCTTCATCTAGGCTCGCGAGCGTAGCGTGCCCGACCGGCGCGACCACGCCAAGCGCATCCACCATCTGGAGCGCGAGGCGGCAGTCCTTTTGCGCGAGCTTCATCATGAAGCCGGGCGCAAAATCGCCGACGAGCGGCCGCTTGGGCATTCCGATCGCGAGCTGATTGTTCCATGCCATCGTCGTGCGCAGCACGCTCATCATCGTGTCGAGCGTGAGGCCCGCCTTGACGCCAGCCACCAGCGCCTCGGTCGACGCAGTGCCCAGCGCCTGAGCGAGCAGGTTGTTCAGGAGCTTCATGGTTTGCCCGGCGCCGAGCGGGCCGCAGTGGAAGAAGTCAGTGCCCATGCCGTCGAGCAGCGGACGGCAGCGCGCGATGACCTCCGCCGGACCTCCCACCATTAGCGTCAACGTGCCGGCCACGGCCGCATCGGCGGTCTTGCCGACCGGACTGTCGATCATCTCCGCGCCTTTCGCGCGAATCCTCGCCCCGACCCGGCGCGTGGTCTCCGGGTCGATCGTGCTCATGTCGATGTACACCGCCCCCGGCCGGATGCCCTCGACGATACCGTCGGGACCGAGCGCCACGTGCTCGACGTCCGGCGAATCCGGGAGCATGGTGATGACGAAGTCCACCGCCACCGCGACTTCGCGCGGCGTCGCGGCAGCGCGTGCGCCTGCCGCTGTCAACGCCGCCACCGACTTCGGCACCACGTCGCACACAACGAGCTCGTGTCCCTTGGCGAGAAGGTTTCGCGCCATCGGCGCGCCCATCGTGCCCAATCCAATGAAGCCTGCAATCATGACGCTCTCGATATCCAGTTGAATCGTGCAAGGGTGCGCGCCCGCGAACGGGCGCGCAAAGGCGAGACCGGCCGACGCCTAGGTGCGCTCGACCCAGCGATCCATCATCCAGATCGGCATGCCGCGCAGGTCGGCGGTGTTCTTGGCCGAGAAGCCGGCGTAGTCGGGCTTCGCGCCGGTCTTTTCGTACGCGGCCTTGACCGGCGCGGCGGCCGTGGCGAAGGCGCCCTTCACCTCGCCCCACGTGAGCGGCTTCGGAATCAGCTTCCCGTCGACCATTGCTTTCGAGGTCTCGAGCAGCGCCACGGCGTCGCCTTCCGTCGGCCAGACCCAAGCACGCTTGAACAGCACGTCGTCCTCGACGACCTTCGCGCCGAGCTCCGGCGGCAGCTCCCAGTACTTGACGGCCAGATCCGAGACCTTGCCGGGGGCCATCTTCGACAGCGCCACCACCGCTTCCTGTTGCGCCTGCACGAATGCGGTGGCGAGGCCCGGCTCGTTCTGGATCAGCTTCACGCCGCCCACCCAGAACGATCGATGCAGGTAGAAGCCATCGGGGTAGAACGGGGACTTCTTCACCGACGGCAGCAGATGACCCGCGCCATCGCCCGCTGGCCCTTTGTAGTGGCTCTCGGTGTAGCCGAACGAGTTGATGATGCCGACGGTGCCGAGTTCCTTCTGCGCCTTGAGGAACGCCGGATGGATGACGACTGCCGCGTCCATGCCGGTCGGAATCGTCGCCGCCTGAGCTTGCGTAGGCGTGTTGACGACGGTGATGCCGAGCGCCTTCGGATCGGGGTTGCCGGTTTCGTAGCGCAGCATCTGCGACAGCACGTTGTACGGATCGCCGCCGAGCAGCGCGCCGACCGTCTTGCCCTTGAGGTCGGCGACGTTTCGAATCGGCGAGTCCTTGCGCGTCGCGAGCACGAAGCGGAAATGACCCTCGCCGACGCTGAGCAGCTGGATCGGCTGGTGCTGCGCAATGAGGCGCACGATCGGCGTGTTGCCCCACATGCCGAATTGCAGGTTGCCGGAAACGAACGCCTCCACCATCGGCGCGGCCGAAGGGTAGTCGCGATAGTCCACCGTCAGGTCGTACCCGGCGTCCGCCGCATAGCGCTCGAACGATTTGTTCGCCATCATGTACGCCGTGACGGGAGAATTGCCCGCGGCCCAGGGCTGGCGCCCGACGGAGACCGTCATTTTCTTCTTGCCCTGCGCGCACACAATCGCAGGTGCCGAAAGCGCGATCGATACGGCGCCGGCAGTGGTGATGAAACGGCGGCGGGAAACCCCGCGCGTCGGATGTTCCTCGTTCATGCTTTTCTCCTCTTGTGGCTGGATCAGGCGACAGCGGCGCGATACGCCTCGTCGCGAATCAGACTCCAGATCTGCTGCGTCAGGGCCTGGAACTGCGGAAGTGCGCGAGTCGCATCGCTGCGCGGGCGTGAAAGCGGAATGTCGACGACGACCTTGAGGCGGCCGGGATGCGCCGTCATCACCGCGACGCGATCGGCGAGGAAGACGGCCTCGTCGATGGCGTGAGTGATGAAGACCACGGTGCGTCGTTCGGAAGGCGGGCGGTCCTGTCCCCAGATACGGAGCATTTCGTCCTGCAGGATGATGCGCGTCTGCGCGTCGAGCGCCGCCAGCGGCTCGTCCATGAGCAGGACCTCGGGCTCGTTGGCCATGAGGCGGGCCAGCGCGACGCGCTGGCGCATGCCACCCGACAGTTGATGGGGATACTTGGTCTCCGAGCCTGCGAGGCCGACGAGTTCAATCGTGCGGCGCACGCGCTGCTCACGCGCCTCGCGGTCGAGACCTGCACCGGCGGGGCCGTAACGCAAGCCGAACTCCACGTTGCCCTGAACGGTCTGCCACGGGAACAGTGCATAGTCCTGGAACATGACGCCCCGGTCGGGACCGGGTGCGGTGACGAGGCGATCGTCGATCGCGACCGTGCCACTGGTCGGCGTGTCCAGGCCCGCCAGCACGTTCAGCACCGTCGTCTTGCCACAGCCGGACGGCCCGACGATGACCAGGAATTCGCCTTGCCGCACGTCGAGCGAGAATTCGTCGATCGCGACGGTGTCAGGCGCACCCGCGACCGGGTAGCGCTTGCCGACGCGTTCGAGGCGCAGTTTCGCGGAGGTGGTGACTAGACTACCTTCGTGCTTCGCACTCCGGTGTTCGCCCTTGGGACGGCCCGGCGGGCTCACGCGGACGCCCATGGCATCAGCTTGCGCATCATCGCGCGCAGCATCCGGTCGAGCAGCAGCGCCACCAGGCCCACCGCGATCATGCAGACGATGATCCGGTTCAACTCGATGCTGTAGGCGTAGAACACGAACATCATCTGGCCGATGCCGCCTGAGCCGCCGCCGCCCGCCTTGGCGCCGACGGCGAGCTCCGCCGCAACGATGGCGGTCCAGCCCACTCCCATCGCGATGCGCAGTCCGACGCCGATCGACGGCAACGCCGCCGGGATGACGACCGTCCTGATCGTCGTCATCCGGTCGAGGCCCATGGTGGCCGCCGCCCGCAACAGCGTCGGGTTGACGTGCTTCGCACCGGCCACCGCGTTGACAATCAGCGGAAAGAAAGCCGCGTACCCGACGATTGCGACAGCAGCCGACGTCCCGGTCCCCAGCCACAGGATGGCAAGCGGGAGGATCGCGATCGCAGCGATCGGCCGGAACGTTTCCACGAGCGGATCGAGGTTGCGTTCGGCGGACCGCGAATAGCCCATCAAGAGTCCGAGCGGTATCGCGAGCATCGCGGCGAGCAGAAAACCGCCGAACACACGCCCGAGGCTCTGCAGGAGCGCCGCCGGGAGGTCGCCCGACGCGATCATTGCTGCGGCCGCCTTCAGAATATTGACGGGCAAGGGCGTGCGCGGCGTGCCTGCCGCGGTTCCCAGCACCTGCCACGTGATCAGCAACCCGATCGGCAGCAGCAGGCCGACGCCCGCGGCACTCCACCAGCGCTCGGCGCGCGCGTCAAGCGCAGTTGTCATCGGCGCACCTCCGCCCAAGGCGTGAACCGGCGGTTGATCCAGCGCACTGCGGCGTCGCAAAGGTAGCCGATCACGCCGATCATCGCGATGAAGCTCATGACCTGGGGTGTCATCAGGAGCTCGCGGTACCACTCGACGGCGTAGCCGAGGCCGCTCGGCGCACCGATCAGCTCGGCGGCCACGACGGCGGTCCACGACAACGCGACGCCCAGCCGCAACGCCACCAGCAGGCTCGGCAGCGCGGCCGGGGCCACGATACGGGTGACGATGGTTCGCTGCGGTATGCCCATGGTGCGGGCGACATCCACCAGGCGCCGGTCGACGGAGCGTACGGCGGCGACCGTTCCCACGAGGATCGGGAAGAAGGCGGCGTAGGTCATGATGAACAAGGGCAGCGCGTTGCCGATGCCAAAAATGAACAGCGCGAGTGGAATCCACGCGATCCCCGAGATAGGACGCAGCATTTCGAGCGTGGGATCGACGGCGCGGTCGAAGCGCCGGCTCAATCCCATCGCGAATCCCAGCGGAATCGCGAGGACGCACGCAATTGAAATGCTGATGACCATGCGGCCGAGACTGATCCCGGCCTGCTCGAAGAGCTCGAGGTCGCGCGCGAGATCGATGGCGGCATCCAACACGGTTACCGGCGAAGGCAGCAGCACCGGATTGTCGGTCCACCACGCGACGAGCGCCCACACAACCGCGAACACGAGCATGGTCCGCACATAGACCAGCGCACCCCACGTCCGGCCGGGTGGGGCGTGCACGCCCACTCTCTGCGAATTCATTCGACGCCCTCCGTCGTGGGGATCCAGCACGGCTACCCATCGCATCCGATCGCATCGTCGTGGGGATACCGCCATGATGATGTTACCGGTAACATGGAGATCATGGCAAGGCTCCAGACTCTGCGACGCCGGCCGCGCCTGAAGGAGGTCGCGACGCTCGCGGGCGTGTCGACAATGACGGTGACGCGCGCGCTCAATGCGCCGCACAAGGTCGCCAAGGCGACACGCGTGCGCGTGGAAGCGATCGCGCGCGACTTGGGCTATACCCCGGATCTCACCGCGCGAGGACTCACGCTCCAGCGCACGGGCCTGGTGGGCGCCGTCGTTCCGCTGCTCACGAACTCGCTGATAGCCGAGATCGTCCAGGGCTTAGGCGACATAGTCGCGCGCAACGGCTTCCAGCTCCTCGTCGGCGCCACGGGATTCTCGGCATCGGGAGAAGAAGCGATGGTCCGCGCGTTCCTGTCGCGGCGGGTCGACGCCATCTACCTGACAGGCATCTCGCACACGTCCGCGACGATTGCCATGCTGCGCCAATCCCGCATTCCGTGTGTCGAGGGCGGGAACCTCGCGCGCAATCCCATCGACATGGCAGTAGGTTATTCGAGCAAGGACGCAGCGGCGACGGTGACCCGTTATCTGATCGATCGACGCTATTGCCCGCTCGGCTACATCGGCGCATGGCCCAAGGACAACGACCGTGCGCGCGATCGCCGGCGGGGGTTCGAGGCCGCGTGCAAGTCGGCAGGCGTCCCGGTGGACGACAGCATGTGCATCGAGACCGACCTCGACCTTAAAGCTGGCGCGCGATCGATGGGCGCGCTCCTCGACCGCCATCCGCAGGTCCGCGCCGTATTCTGCTCAGCCGATACGCTGGCCATCGGCGCGATGTTCGAAGCCCAGCGGCGACGAATCGCAATCCCGGGCAGGATCGCGATCGCCGGATTCGATGACCTCGACATTGCGTCGGAAGTTGTGCCCGCACTTACGACGCTGCGCGTCCCCCGTTACGAGATCGGCCGGCAGGCAGGCGAGATGATCTGCAATCGATTAGCCGGACGCGCGGTTGCGGCGCCGGTCCTCGACATCGGCTACGAGTTCGTGCGGCGTTCGACGGCGTGACCGTCGATTCCACCAGGTTGCTTGCGCCGACGGCGTCAGGGTGAGCCGCGCAGCCCGGCGCGACGGATCACCTTCGCGTAACGCTCGACGTCGGCGCGGATGAACGCGCCGAACTGCGCCGGGGTGTCCACGATCGTCTCGTAGCCCAATTCGTCGAAGCGCTGCTGCACCTCGGGCGATTGCAGCGCCTCGCGCAGCGCGCCCGCCAGCTTCGCGACGATGTCGGGCGGAGTGCCGGCAGGCGCAACGATTCCGTACCAGGCGTCGATCGCAAACCCTGGAATCCCCTGCTCGGCCACCGTCGGGATCTCCGGAGCGGCAGCGATGCGCTTGTCGCCGGCGACGGCGAGAATGCGCAGCGTTCCCGCCTTTGCATGCGGGGTGAGCTGCGAAAGATCCGTCGCGACGACGTCGATTTCCGCGCTCAGGAGCGCCAATATTGCCTGCGCGGTGACGCGATACGGGACATGGACGATGTTCACGCCCGTCGCGGACTTGATCCATTCGACGGTGAGGCTCGACGTGCTGCCGACGCCGCTCGAGCCGTAGTTGAGCCGGCCCGGATGTGCGCGTGCGTATGCCAGGAGCTCCCCCAACGTGGTCGCCGGCACGCCGGTGCGCACGGCGAGCGCGTACGGGACGACCGCGACGCCGCCGATCGGCGCGAAGTCCCGCACGGGGTCGTAGCGGGCTTCAGTCATCGTGGCGGCGATCGAGAGATTGTTCGATCCGCCGAGAAGCAGCGTATAGCCGTCACGCGGCGCGCGCGCCACGAGCTCGGCGCCGATGGTGCCGCCTGCGCCGCTCCGGTTATCGATCACGACCGGCTGCTGCAGGATCTCCGCGAGCTTCGGTCCGAGGATTCGGCCGATGACGTCGCTGTGTCCGCCCGAGGGCTGAGGGATGACGAGCTTGATCGGCCGCGCCGGGAACGGCTGGCTCTGCGCAACCGCGGCCGGCGCAAGCGCAAGCGCGACGGCGAGGACGATCGTAGCGAAGGCCGGCATCGATCAGGCCGCTGTCTTCGTGTCGGCGACGTCGGGACGATAGATCTTTCGCGGAATCGGCGCGATTGGCGGGAGCGCCGCATCGAGTCCGTTGGGCGTGCCGGCGAGCTCGGCCGCGAATTCCGCGACCGTCGGCCGCCGGAAGAGACTGGCGACTTCGAGATTCGAGCACATCACCGCATTGCAGCGGCTCACGAGTTGCGCGCCCCGCAGCGAATCGCCGCCGAGCTCGAAAAAGTTGTCGAAGGCGCCGACCGGACCCACACCCAGCACTTCTGTGAAGAGGCCGGCGATCTCTTCCTCGCGCCGGTCGCGCGGCGGCGTGAATGGCGGCCGAAGGCGGGTCCGCATGAGGTGCGCGATCGCGGCGCGCTGGAGTTTTCCGGCAACGGAGCGCGGCAGTTCCGTGTCGAGCACGATCTGGCTCGGCACCATGAACGACGCGATGTTCGCGAACGCGAAATCGCGCAGCGACTGGGGCGTCGCAGTGCCGGGTTCGCGCAGGACAATGGCGGTGACGACGTCCTCGCCGAGCGTCGCATGCGGTACCGCAAAAGTGGCCGCATCCGCGACCTCGGGATGCCGCAAGAGTGCCGCGTCCACCGCGGAGGGGGATACCTTGAAGCCGCCGCGATTGATGAGCTCTTTCGCGCGGCCCACGATGAAAAGAAAGCCGTCGGCGTCGACATAACCGAGATCGCCCGTCCTGAACCAGCCCTCGACGAACGCGCGCCGGTTCGCGGCCGGATCGTTCTCGTAGCCGTCGAAAACCTCGGGACCGCGAACGACGATCTCGCCGGTCTCGCCTGGCGGCAGCAGCTTGCCGGCATCGCCCAGGATCGCGAACTCGTTGGCGGCGGGCAGGCCGACCGAGCCGGCGCGGCTGATGGCAGGAGGAAGCGGATTCTGCGCGACGACGCCGGCCTCGGTCATTCCATATCCCTGCAGCAGCGGCACACCCAGCCGCTCGGTGAGGCGTGTCGCCAATTCGGAAGGCAACGCCGCGGACGCCGAAAGGATGAATCGCAGCCTGAACCCGGGTACCGCATCGCGCTTCGCAAGCTCGTCCAGCAGCGCGCGGTGGATAGCCGGAGCACCGCTGTAGTACGTCGGCTCGAACGTCTCGAGCCATTCGACCAGTGAGTTCCCGGCGAGACCCGGCGTGCACACGATGCTTCCGCCCACGGCAAGCGCGGGCAAGAGACACCGCCGAATGCCTCCCGACGTAAAGAGCGGCCGCACGCACAGGCATCGATCCGCCGGGGTCAGGCCGTACTGGCGTGCGCGATCGAGCGCCGGCCATACGAGCCGGCGGTGCGAGAGTGGCACCGCTTTCGGCCGTTCCGTCGTGCCGGATGTGTGCAACACGAGCGCGACGTCGTCGCTCGCAGGTGGCTCTTCTGCCTTTGCCGGACGCGACATTCCCGCTTCGAGCGTGAAGACGCCGGCGGGATCCGCCGGCGAAAAGGCGAGGCGGATCACCGGCACCGGTACCGACAAGGTGTTCACCG
>Ga0207701_10003066_pt1 | contig 17245 bp, 21 predicted proteins | sample KBSSwiSSwithPhiX_FD_184294 | JGI IMG/M metagenome (GOLD analysis project Ga0207701, IMG submission 184294) | Switchgrass rhizosphere bulk soil microbial communities from Kellogg Biological Station, Michigan, USA, with PhiX - S5 (SPAdes) (version 2) | ecosystem: Environmental > Terrestrial >... | reverse complement strand
CAAGCTGCGGGCGCTGGCAGTAAGCACCGCCAAGCGTTCGGAGGTTTTGCCGGACGTCCCGACGATCGGTGAATCCGTGCCGGGCTACGAGGCGAGCAGCCTTTACGGCGTTGCCGCGCCGAGGAACACGCCGGCCGAGATTGTCGACAAGCTCAACGGCGAGATCAACGCGGCGCTCGCCGACCCCGCGATGAAAACACGACTGGCCGACCTTGGCGGCATCGCGCTTGCCGGCTCGGCAGCCGAGTTCGGCAAGCTGATCGTGGCGGAAACCGAGAAATGGGCCAAGGTGATCCGTACCGGCAGCATCAAAGCGCCGTGAAACAGATCGCGCTTACCCCAATCCGGGGATTGTCCTCTTCTCGGCTGCCGACGGTTTCTCGGGTGCGCTCACCGGCCAGTTCAGCCATTCGCAAAGGCCGCGGCCCATGATCCAAGCTTTATCGTCCTCGCCGAGCCAGGCGAGCTCTTCGGTAAACAGCGTGATCATCTGCCGATAAGGGTGACGCACCCGCGAAATATCGGAGCCCCAGAATATTCGCTTCGGCCCGAATGCGTCGAACACCTGGCGCAGATAGCCGTGCAGGATCGGGAACGGATAAGGCTCGCTGGAATAGTCGGTGACCGCGCTCGCCTTCACGGCAATATTCGGGCGCTTGGCCAAGACGAGCAGCGCGGGCAAACGGGCGAAGGCTTCGTGATTGACCTTGGGCCGGACCAGTCCCAGATGGTCGATGACCAGGCGCAGATTCGGATAGCGCGCAGCAATGGCGTCGATCAGCGGCAGTGAATGCGGCGGATGCACCATCAAGGGAACCCCCGCAGCAGCGGCGGCGGGCCAGAGCCAGTCGGACGCGCCGTCGGTCAGAAGCTTCTGCTGCTTTTCCGTGTGGAAGGTGAAGCGAAATCCGAGCATGCCCTTGGTGCGAGCCAGCGGCAGGAATTCCGCCCGGCTCTCGGGCGCTTCCAGCGAGATGCGGCCCATGACGGCGAACCGATCCGGATAACGCTGCGCCGCCGCGAGCACCACGTCGTTCCGGTCGCCCTCCCAGGAGGGCGGAACGAGGACCGCGCGTGTGACGCCGGCCGCATCCATCTTTTCCAGAAGGCTCTCGGCGGTAAGCGGCGTGGGCGTGTGGGCCCGCGCCGCCTCGCCGGGAGGCCAGGGACGCTCGGGCGTGTCCGCGGCCCAGATATGCACCTGGGAATCGGCGATCATCATGATCGGTCTCAATCCAGTTTTACGCCGGTGCGCTCGATGAGCGGGCCCCAGATATCAGCCTCCCGCTTGAGTTCCGCGGCCAATTCGCCCGGATTGGAGACCACGAGCTCGATGCCGATCTCCTCGAACTGCTTGCGCGCCTGGGGCGTGCCTAGACTTTTTGCCAGCGCCTCGTTGAGACGCTTGATGATCGGCTCCGGCGTGTCGAGCGGGGCGAACAAGGCGTGCCAGTTGTAGGTCTGGTAGCCCGGCAGGCCCGCCTCGGCTGCGGTCGGCACGTCCGGCAGCAACGCCAGGCGATGATCGGCGTTGACGCACAAAGCGCGCAGTTCGCCGGAGCGGACATGCGGCAGCAGCGCGGGAGCGCTGGCCACCATGAAATGAATGCGGCCCGCGAGCAGATCCACCGTCGCCGGCCCTTCGCCTCGATAAGGCACATGAACCACCTCGGTCTCGGACATGAAGCTGAACAGCTCGGCGCTCAGATGCATGATGGCGCCAAGGCCCGATGATCCATAGTGGTACTTGCCTGGATTGGCCTTTAGAAGCGCGATGAACTCGCGCAAATTCTGCGCCGGCACCTTGGCATTGACGGCCAAGAGCTGGACCGCGGTCCCGATTTGGGAAATCGGCGCGAACCTCGCACTCACGTCGAGCTTCATGCGCGTGTAGAGAAACTTGTTGAGCACCGCCGAAGAGATCGTGTGCATCACCAGCGTATAGCCGTCTGGCGTGGCCCGCGCGGCGGCATCGGTGCCAATGGTGCCGCCGGCGCCGCCCCGATTGTCGATAAAAACCTGCTGGCCGAGCTGATCGGTCAGATACTTTGCGACGATACGGGCAACCACGTCGGCGGCGCCGCCAGCCGCAAAGGGAGAGATGATGCGGATCGGTTGCGTTGGATAGGCCTGCGCCAATGACGGGGTCGCGCGGACGACGCCGAGGCCGGCCAATGCAAGGGCGGCGGTGGATCGCTTCAGGAAGTCCCGGCGCTCCAGCATCACACCTACCGAAGATTGTCGATCGATATCGGCAGTTCCTGGCGTTCGACGCGCCTGACGACTGAGGTGATCTTGGCGTTGCACGGCGCGGCAATGCCAATCTGCGCGCCCTTGTCGACGATGTGGCCATTGATGAACTCGATTTCGGTGCGGCGCCCCTTGAGCATGTCCTGGCCCATCGAGGGACGCTGCAGCTTGCCGCGCGCGCCGCCTGCCGATTCCTCGATGAGGATGGCATCGATCTCCTTGAGCGCCGCGGCATCGCCGTCACCGGCCAAAACGAGCTTCGCCGGATCGAGCTTGCCGATCCTTTCGAGCTCGTAGCCCAGCGCCTGGCCGACTCGCACCGCCTCGCCGCCGATCTTGATGGTGAAATGGCGGATGTCCTCGTGCTGATCGATTTCGCGGCCGGCCAGGCCCGTCGCCGCCGACACGCCATTCCGCATGGCGTTGTGACAAAGCTTCGACCAGCGCTCGCCCCAGAGATTCGACGTCACCTTGCTGCCGTCCACCACGCTCAGCAATTCGGCGACGCGCTTGGCCCGCTCGGTCGGCAGACCGTGCACCTCGCCGACGCGGAACACCGTGTGCGACGCCGCGCCCTTGGGCGCCTGCCGGCGGACCTTGCCCGGCTCGAACAGCTCGACGGAAATGCGCGAAGCGATGCAGCCGAGCGTGCGGCCCCACCCCACGATATCGGCGATGCGCTCTTCATTGATGCAATTCTGCAGGGAAACCACGTAGCCGCCAGGCGCGAGATAAGGCTTGATGAGCTGGGTCGCCCATTCGGTGTCGTAGGACTTCATGCACATGAAGGCGATATCGACCGGCGCCTGCTTCGCAAGCGTTGCCACTTCATGCAAATGCAGGGTTTTCGGATGCGAAACCTGCCGCTCTTCCTCGGTCATGCCGGAGAGTTCGAGCCCGTTTTTGCGAATGGCCTCGACATTATCGTGCCAGAAGTCGACCACCGTCACGTCGTGGCCATGCAGCGCAAGATGTCCGCCGACATAGCCGCCGACGGCGCCGCCGCCGAGCATTACGATACGCTCACCCATACTTCCTCCCGCATTGTTTATGACGTCGGTCGCTTGTGGGTGACGACACGACCGCGCGGATACTCGTCTCAGGCCATCAGACCGGCGCTTCGCCTTGGAGCATGAGGCGGTACAGATAGCGCCGCTCGCTCATGTCGTAGTCGGGATTGGCCTGATGCAACAGGCTGCGGTTATCCCACAGCACCCAATCGCCATGGCGCCACTTGTGCCGGTATTCGTATTTCTTCTGGGTGGCGTGACGCATCAGCTCGTCGACCAGCGCCAGCGCATCCTTGTCTTCCATGCCGACAATGGATTCGATCCGCACCGGATTGAGATACAGCGCCTTGCGGCCATTCTCGGGATGCGTGCGCACCAGCGGATGGATTCCGGGCGGCGGCAACTTGGCCCGGCTTTCATCGGTGATCTTGCCGAACGGACGCGGGCTGTACTTGCTGTGATAGACGTGGACCGCCTTCAGCCCGTCGATCTTTCGCTTGGTGTCCTCCGGCAAGTCATCATACGCGTCGTGCACGTTGACGTATTGCGTGTCGCCGCCGCTGGAGGGCAGTTCGACCGCGAACAGCGTCGTTGCCTTCGGCGGCCGCGGATGGTTCGAGTGGTCGGTGTGGAATGTCTCACCGGGAATAATGCGCTTGCCGTTCACGACCTCTTCGTTGGAGATGTATTCCACCTCAGGATGGCCCGGGACGTGGCGCTCCTTTTTGTCGTGCGGGAGCAACTCACCAAAGATCCGGGCAGCCGCCACGAACTGATCCGGCGTGAAATGCTGGTCGCGCATCACCAGCACGTGACGATCGGCGAAGGCGCGGCTGAGCGTGGCGCGGGTGTCGGCGTCGACCGGCTGGGCGAAGTCGATGCCAACGACTTCGGCGGCGGTGTGATCCGTCAGCGGTGTGATGGTGAAGGACGCCATGGCCCGATCCTTCCATGCAGTTGCTGACAGAACGCTATAACCGCACGTTGAGGGGGTCAACGGGGGCGCAGTCGGCGGCTGCGACCCTTTACGTTCGCCGACAGTGCTTCAAACAGATGCGTAGTTGGCCTTGCAGACACCCCTGCGAGTAGGCCTTCAGCGAGAGCGACGGATGCCCGGCGGGCTAGCCTTCGCGGCTGTAGCGATCATAGAGCTTCACGGCATTCTCCCAGGCAATCGCCTCCATGAAGACGTCGACATATTTTGCGGCGGCGGCGCCGTAGTCCATGTGATAGGCGTGCTCGTACATATCGAGCACCATCACCGGGCGGCCGCCGGCGAGCGTGGTGGTGTGATCGGCGGCCCATTGATTGATCAGGCGCTTGTCGCGCGGCGAATAGGCGAGAATGACCCAGCCCGAGCCGCCGCCCTCGGCCTTGCCCATCGCGGAAAACTCAGTCCGCCATCGTTCCAGGCTGCCGAAGTCGCGCGCGATCGCGTCGGCCAGCGCGCCGGACGGCCGTCCGGCGCCGCCCATGCTGTCGAAATAGATCTCATGCAGGATCATCGAATTCGCGGCGATCAGCTCCTCGCGCTTGAGGCCATTGACGACGAAGTTCGGCGCCTTGGCGAAATCCAGGTCGGCGAGCTGGGCACCGATCGCATTGAGCCGCTTCACCGCGCCGACGTAGTTGTTCTCGTAATGGCTGACCAAAACCTTCTCGGAAATTCCCTTGATCGATTTGGGATCGAGGGACAGCGGCTTGGCCTGATAGGTCATCGGTTTAGCTCCTGTCGGTTGGGCGCTCTGCGCCAAGGCGGGTGAGGCAAAGCCCGTCGCGGCGGCGCCCGCGAGCAGCCCTGCGCTTTGGATGAAATGCCGGCGTTCCAGTTCGGTCGTCATGGTCGTACTCCTGGTTTGGCCCCCGAACTCCTTGGAATGTTGGCGCGTGCATCGCGGCGCGCCATACCTATGACCTCCTAACGATCCACCAGGACAATGGCTCCGCCGTCCAATGGTGAAAATACGTACAGCCGGTCTGGCGGGACTAAGGCCGTGGTGTGGGCCCCGGCTGCGGTCATGGTTTGAGTGCTGGCGCCGGTGCGGGGATTGATGGATTGGACGAGTCCCGGCTTGCCGATGGCAACGTGCACGAGACCGGTCGTCGGGTTGAAGAACGTGACGTCCGGAGCCCCGGCGATCGGCCACTGGTTGGATACGTTTCCCGAGCCGGCATCGACCTCTACCAGCGTGGCGTCGTCACACGCGACGTAGAGGCGGCCGTTCTGATGATCGATTTCGAGTCCGTGCGCGCCGCTGGACGGCACTTTCCAGTGCTTGACATCGTGCAGATCAGGCAGCCGGGCGGTGAACACCATCGAGGGTTCCTGAATCGCGAGAAACACCCGTGTCGCGGCGGCATCCGTGACACACCAACGCGGCCGGCCCGGAAGGTCGATCGCGTGATGAGCGCCGCCGTCGAGGCCGACCGCATGGAGCGTGGGCCTGTGGCTGTCATCTCCGATGCAGGCGGCGATCGCCAGCTTCTGCCGGGCCACGATCGCGACGCCGTTTGGCCTCGCCCCCACTTTGAAAACGCGCCGCGTTTCCAGGCTGTCTGCATCGACGAAAGCCAGGCTTGCGGCGCCGCGGTTGGTGACCAGGACCATGCCGTCGTCCGCGACGACACCCGCGGCTTCCGGGAACCCCGGCAGTGTCGCGATATGCCTGCCGGCGTCGTGCTCGATGACCTCGACGCAATCGCGGCCGGTGTGCGCCACGAAAACCCGGCGGGTCTTCGGATCGAAGGCGCCATGATCGAAGGAACTCCCCACCGAGCCTGGTATCCCGATCGTTGCAATCGCTTTCATGGACACGGTCATGGACATGGACATGCTCACCTCGACTGCTTTTCGCTTTGCAATCGGCACCAGGTGTAGAGGGCGTCATACATGACCATTCCGTGCTTCAGCATTTCGTGGTCGTCCGGGAAATTGCTCGACAGGCCATAGGAGATGGCGAGCAGGCCCTCGCACTGCGGCGTCAAATCGGGGCGCGATGTGTCGGCGCCGCGCACGATGGTGGCGAGACGATCGAGCGCCGGATCGGCAATACCGTAGGCGTTGATGATGGCATCGAACGAACAGCGGTCGCCGACATGCCCGAACTCCACCCCCGTGATGTCATACGGGGTACCGCCGACATCGGCGGCCACTTTGGAAACCTCGGCGGCAGGGACATAGATGAATTCGGCCTCGGGATTGACGAACCGGCTGATCAGCCAAGGGCAGGCGATGCGGTCGATCTTGGGGTGCTCGCGCGTCACCCACTTGTTCTCGGTGGCATCGCGCTTGCGCCGTGTCGGCAGCTTTCGCTCTTGCCATGCCGCGATGCCGCCTTCGAGGTAGGCGGCCGCCATGCCGATGCTTCGCAATGTCGAAGCCACGCCCTGGCTGACCTCATGACCGTGAGCGCAGTAAGCGACGATCGGCTTTCCCGCCGGCAACGCGTTCTGCCACTGCGAAACGTCATCGGGAAGTCGGCGCGCCGCGCCGATGATTAGGAATTTGTCGGCGTCGAATGCTTCGCGACGGCGCACGTCGATCAGCAACGGCGCCTCTGCCGTACCGAGGTGGGTATACAGATCGTTCGGTGAAACCGAGGGGGCATTTCCGTCCATATGCAATCTCCTCGAAAAGTCGAGTGTTGCACAGAGCTTGGACGTGAGAACCCGTCTGACGGGGAGCCTGCGTATCCCCGTACGCGCAAACTATTCCGGCCCGCTTACTTCTGCAATCCCCTTGAGAATCGATGCTCGTCGAACCGTTCCGTCCGTCCGCCGTGGTCCGTGGAACACCGCTTAACCTTCCCGCGTTGAACCTTGCAGCAATGCATATTGCCGGCGGGAGCAACGAAGGACGAAACCATGACGAAGAACCCGGTCATTCTGGCTTCGGCGATCGTACTCCTCAGCAGCGTTGCATTCGCACAACAACAATACGATAGCCTGGGCTCGCCCACTCCAGCACCGAACCAGAGCGCTTCGCCCAACGCGATCGCTCCTAACGTCCCGATCCCCGGCGACAAGTCTGGGACCAACACGGCCACCACCGGCAAGGCTGCAACCGACGGGTCAGGATCGGCCACGGGCTCAGCCAACGGAACGAAGGCGCCATCCGACGGCAGTGTGAACGGGCCGGCGAACCCGGGCACCGCCACGCCAGACAACGATGCGACGCCGAGCGGACTCACTCGCGACTGAGACTGACGGGGAGCCTGGGGCTTCCCCGTGCGCTCGATCATGCAAGCCGTCATTCGTCGCCGAGAAAATACTTTCTCTGCACGAGACGCCGCATTTCTATCGCTTCCCGGAAGGCATCAATAATTGTGCTGATGGCCCTCAGGAGGATCGGCCAGCCGGCCTCCACATGATTTGGAGCTGGAGTGGCCCGGGAGAAATTCGCTTTATATGCGCAAGACATATCTCATCTCCTTTGGAGAGTGAGACAACGCTTGGCTGCATTGCAGCTGACCGGGCGGCTGTCGAAAGCCCGGACATGCCGGCCTAGGCGGCCGGACGGTGGTGATGCACCCATTCGCGGGCGTGCGGGATTGGCGCCCGCGGCGGCAGTTTGGCGTTGAAGGCGAGCACGCTCGGCAAGGCATCCATCCGGTTGTCCCACGCGACCACCGAGGGGAATTGCGGCAGGAGCTGCTTGCCTTCCGGCGTCAATGCGAAGCCGAACAGCGTCGGCAGCAGGAAGTAGTCCGCCATCGTGACGATGTCGCCGACCAGGAACGGCCGGCCGTCGGACAATTCCTTTTCCATCACTTCAAGCGCGCGCCTCGCCTTCGGGATGGCTCGCTGCACGATAAGGTCGTTGCCCGGAATTCCAAGCTCCGGATAGACGTTCCGCTCGTGCGAGATGTGGTAGATCATCTCCGGATAGAAGTACCAGTTCAGATTGCCAATCCACTGGTTCATCCGCGCGCGCCGCTTCGGATCGGCCGGCGTCAGCTTCGGTCCGGGAAACACATCGTCGATGTAGGCGGCGATGGCGTTGGTTTCGTACAGCACGAAATCGTCGTGCTGCAGCGCCGGCACGCGGCCGAACGGATGCCGTTCCAGATGGACCGGCAGGTACATCTCGTTCTCGGTGTCGTGGAACTGATAGTCGACGTTTCTCGCAGTCAAGATCAGCCCGCACACCTTGACGAAGGTGCTGCGGGGAAATCCGTACAGAGTGACGTTGGGCATTGGATTCTCCAATGCCGCTGCCGGATGAGGACTTATCGGAGATCAGACATTCGCCAACAGCCCTCGGCCCGGCGAGCGGGCTCAAGTGCAGTGCTTGGGCGATTGCCTTGGATTGGCCGGGCGACTGCAATGTGGCCCGACCGGGCTTATGTGGTGCAAGACGACGAAAAAGTCAACAGCACGCCTAGTGGCGCTGGGCCGCCGGAGCGCGCTACCGGTCCGCCCCATCAAATCGCTGGAGATCGAAGCGCTGACACATTGTTATAATGAACGATCGGTGGTTCCGGCCAAACCGCTGCCATCGCCGCCCAACGGGGAGACCTTGGATGTTGCCGCAATCCCTCCGTCTGTTTCCCGGTGTTGTCCTCGCAGCTATGCTTGCGCTCGTCGCCGGCCCCTCGCCCGCCGGGGCGCAGACCAAGCCGAAAATCCTGCAGACCGGCATCGAGGCCCCCGCTTCCGCGATCTTCATCGGCAACAGCTTCTTCTATTACAACAACAGCCTGCACAATCATTTCATCCTGTTGCTGCGCTCGGCCGACGCCAATACCAAATTCCGCGCGACCTCGGCCACCATCAGCGGCTCCGGCGCCGACTGGCACGATGTCGAATCCTATTTCCGGCCGAACGCCATCGGCACCTATTCGTTCGACGCCAACAACAATGTCGTCTTCAACAAGCTCGACCGGCTGTTCGACCTCGCCATCATGATGGATTGCAGCCAGTGTCCGATTCATCCGCAGCTCAAATCGGTGTTTGCCGAGTACAGCAAGAAGCACAGCACCACCGTGCGCAAGCACGGCGCGGTGCCGGTCTACTTCATGTCGTGGGCCTATGCCGACAAGCCCGAGATGACGGCGGAGCTCGCCGAAGCCTACACGCGGGCCGGCAACGACGACGGCGTGTTTGTCGTGCCGGTCGGACTGGCCTTCGCCAAGTCGATCGAGCGGCGGCCGGAGTTGAATCTTTACGTCGCGGACAAGCGCCACCCCAGCATGGCTGGCACCTACCTCGCCGCCACCACGCTGTACGCCGCACTGTTGAAGCGGTCGCCGGTCGGCTTGAAATACGCAGCCGGCCTCGACGAGGCCACGGCGAAACACTTGCAGACCGTGGCTTGGGATACGGTGCAGGATTATTTCGGCACCGCGGTGTCGTCGAAATGAGCCGTGCGCCCACCGCTGAATTCTGAAAGCGACGTCTTCGCATCGAAGCGCCGGCACACCAGTTCTGCGAACGAGTCTTTGAAGGGCGGCTTCTCAGCAGTCGGTTCTCAATGCATCAATGAAAACGGCGGCTTCACCTTGTGAAGAAGCTCCGGCCACAGCTCGGATACGATCGTGTAGAGTTCGTCTGGTCCGGCCACGATTTCGGCGTCGGCGATAAAGTCATAAATCCCCTGAAGGTCGTCTTCGGCCAACTCTTTATGGGCGTAGTCCTTGACGATCAGAGCCATAGCAAAGGAACGCATAATCATCGCTGCGGTTCCGCTAAACCGAATGTGCGCCAGCCGACATAACCGAGCCGCAACGGTCTGCCGCAGCTGAGATGTCATTCGACATAGTGACGTGATGATTCCGTAACGCCTTTGATCGTCGACCACGACGTCAAGCAGCTTCATAGGAAGGCAAGGCGATTGTTGCGCCTAGGACCGCTTTGATTTTTCGTCAAAGACCGGAACTGTGGACGAGTTTTCTTGTTGCCGAACAGAGAGAGGATGGCTTCGCAAATGAACGACCGGGGTATTCCTTCCCTGCTGGCGATCTACTTCGGCATCATCGGAATATTGGTGGCGGGTGCCGGCCTCGGCTTGACGAAAATCGTCGACGCCTCCACCGGGATGGCGCGTCATTCGGAGCGGGAAAAGTCTCTGCTTGATGAGCGCCTCGCAACCGCACGCAGTATCAAACACGCGCTGGCCAAGCCCGTGCCGCGGCCGGAACCGCTGGCGCCGATCACTGCCAAACCGGAACATGCCGTTTCAAAGGTGGCCACCGCTCCCCCGCCCGCGCGGCCCAAGCTTTCGGCGGAGGCGCGCGACGCCATGGCAAGCGTCGACTTCTCGGCCCAATCCCAGGCCCGGTCTGCGAACAATTACGACCGCCATGCCGTGGTGAGCCAGTAGCCTGCTGCTGTGCGGTTCGCTCATCCCGTTGCGGATGCATTCGGCATGTGGTGGTGAGTAATGCGCCTGCGGCAAACGCACGTCCGTTTCGAAGCGGATGATTTGTTGGGAACTCCAACTCACCCTGAGAGTTATTCCGCCAGCACGAACAACGACAAAGACAGGAGACGATCATGCCCGTTCTTCTTGTGCCGTTTCTGATTGGCGTTCCCGTGGTGCTTGGTGGCGGCTACCTCATCTATCACCTGGTGCACTAACGCATGCAAGGCTCTCTTCGGGGAGTCGCGGCGGAAGCCCGGCGTCAGAAATGACGTCGGGTTTTCATCATTGGAGAGAGCCGCAGTACGGCTGCTCTACTTTAAATCGGAGCGACCGCGTCGAACGCGCTACGATCACCCGCACCCTCGGTTTTGGCGAATCATCTGAAATCCACGCTGAAGAATCCGCAATGCGGATCGTGCATCGCAATCCATCAGATGAAGGCGGCGCGAGCCTGAGCCCCCGGGCTCGAGGCCACGCCCGCGATCGTTGGGCTCTCGGCCCCGCCTCCCGATTCCATGCCCGATCAAGCATTCAAGATTTACGAAGCGTTAACGCGCGCGGGCAATGCTCGGAATTCAAGGAGCCCTTATGCAGCCAGGACACCCGCCCATTCCCCAGGAAGAGACTTGCCCGATTCCGGAGAACCTGTTGGGCCAGTTGTACCGGGCCAGTTCGCACGGCCTCGACAGCCTGATTGCAACAGTGCCCGCGAAGACACGGGCGATGCTTGCGCTCTATTGCCATCGACGGACGCACTTGCAATCGATCGGGCTTGCGGTCGCCGCGAGTTGCGAGGAACGCGACCTCGAAGAAATCGGGGGCCACGCTGGACGGGTGCTGTTCGAGAAAGCCCGTGCGGCGCCGGAGGACGTGCGCGTGTCGTCCTACATCGAGCGCAAGCACGTCAGCCTGTCGCGCGGCGCCATCATGCAGGTCGTGATCAACCAGGATCTGGTCTGACAATATCTGGGTTACAAGATTTGGGACGGCGGCCAGAGAGAAGAGAGGGTTGCCGCGCCCTTTGATTCAACCTTTTAGGGAATGATTCTCAGACGCACGTACCCCTTGTGCCGTCCTTCGCGCGGAGGCTATGATCGAACCGTCATCACTCCCGCCGACTCAAACGCGGGGACGATGGGGGAGAGCAAACATGCTCAGGCTGTTATCGATCACACTCGCGCTCAGTCTCGCCGCGGTCGCGGCACCGGCGGTGGCGCAGGCCGCCAAGGCTAAGGCAGCCCAGGCAGACCGATGCGCCGCTCGTCCAGGCGACATCCGGCGGCAATGCTTCATCGAACTCGGCGCCACCTGCGAGCCGGCGACTGGCCGCCTGTGGCTCCGCGGACCATCCGGCGGCACGATCTTAGGTGAGACGAGACTCGAGGCGTGCCTCGCGCAAAAGCGATCACAAGCGCGCCGCTGAGTCTGCGCTCGCGTAGCCTGGGCGCGCTATCCTGATCGCGCCAATCCTGGTCGCATCATGACGATCGGGCTTTACCACACGTCGCATTCGACCATTTCGGAAGAATACCCGGCGTATTTTCGCAGCGCCAACGATTGGCGCGCCAAGCGCGGATTAGGGCGCAATTGGCTGTGGCCGGATTCAACGAGAGCCCGGCGCGGGCGCCGGGCCTCTCGTTGTTTTCGTCAGCGCCGGTGGCCGAGCGGAATGCCAAGCTTGAGCGCCTGCTGGCGCAAGGCGCCCGCCGTCCGCTTCATCAGCTTTGAAATTCGCGCGACCGGCGTCTTCGCCTTGGAATGCTTGCGCAGCTCGGCATGATGCGCCCGCGACCAAGCCACGCGCTTCTTCGACTTCTTTACTTTCTTCGCCATGCAGTTCTCCTGTTGCGCCGGCGTTCTAGCACGCGGCAGCCGCTTCGGCCGAACATTATCGCCGCAACGAACAACAGAAACGATCCGGCCCCACCTTGGGCGGGGTCCGATTTGTACCACGCTGGGACTGTGACTGCCGTGGATACAGAGGGTCGATTTAACTCTCGCTTAGCACCGGAGCGCGCACCCTCGCCGCGCCGGGATGACTGCGCTGAAGGGGGAATGCAACATGCTCTATGCCGTCCGAAAGCGCCGTGGTCACTGGACCGTCTGCGCGGATGACAATGTGGTGTTGCAATTCGAGACTTACGACGAGGCCGTCTCCACCGCGCGAGGGGCGGTCGAAGTGCTGGCGTCGCGCGCGCGCCTTCACCCGGCGCCGTGCGGCGGCAGCACCGAGCATGGCGGCGGCGACGTTCCACTCGTCACGCCAGCCGCGCCGCACGATGACGGCGCGCGGGATAGCGCGCCGGTGCCGGAACCCTAGGGTTGGTTGTTTTGGCTTCGCGCTTCGGCAGCCTGAGCCCCGGCTTCGAACCCCCCGTGGAATCCGGGCTGGGCTCCTTGGGATCTCGCCGGCGTGCCCACCTGAGCCGCCGCCTGCCGGGCACGGTGAACTGCGGCACGGCACTCGCGCACCAGATGGTCGCTGTTTTTCATCTGCGCCAATTTGAGCTTGGCTTTGGCCGCCTGCATCTTGTTCTCGATCACGGTCGGCACGCCCTCGCGATGGGCGAGTTCGAAGCACTCCTGTGGAATCGTGATGGGAAATTGGACACTCTCTGCCGCTACGGGCGTGGTGATGAGAAGGGCCAGTGCGGCAGTACTGAGGCGCATTTCGTCTCCATTGAACAGTTGCAGAGAAAAGCCGCTCGCAAGCGCGAGCGTCGCAAACGGTGTGGATGGTTGGGATGCGAACCTCATATCAAGCACAGGCAACTGTGTCCATCTGACGGCGGGGCTGCCGTGCCAGATTGTCCGTAGAATTGTGGCAGATTGCCTTTTGACGCATGAAACGGGGCTTAGGGGCGGCCCTGCCCGGCCCAGGCCCGGCAAAACGTCCCAACCCAAGGCGAAATGTGGCGGCGCGTCAGTTATGCTAGACATCGAGCAAGGCAAATTCGCTATCAAGCCGGCCTCGATTCGGAATGCCGGCAACAACAACGAGGGTTAGAACAATGCTCACACGCCGGCTCTTTTGCGGATGTCTCGCTGGAGGACTTACTCTTGCCGCGACGGCTGCCCACGCCCAGTCGCTCGAATGCGCCGTCTTCACTCCGGATCGTCAGAAGTCGGCAGCGCCGGATGACGCGATTGCGCGTCTTAAAGCGGGTAACGAACGGTTCACGTCAGGCAAGTCCGTCAATTGCGATCTGATGGCCCAGGTCAAGCAGACAGCCAGCAATCAGTCGCCCTACGCCGCTATTGTCGGCTGCATCGATTCTCGCGTTCCACCCGAATTGGTTTTCGATCAGCGCATTGGTGACGTATTCTGCGCGCGCGTTGCCGGCAACTTCGTCAACACGGATATTGTTGGCAGCCTCGAGTATTCAACCAAGGTTGCGGGCGCCAAGGCGATCGTCATCCTGGGCCATAATTTCTGCGGCGCCATCAAGAGCGCCGTCGATGACGTCAAGCTCGGCAATATCACGGCCTTGCTGAAGAACTTCAAGCCAGCACTCGCTACGTTAAGCAAGGCTGACGGCCGCCGCGACTCGCATAACGATCCGCTGGTTCAAAAGGTCGCCGAAGCGAATGCCCGGCTGACAGCGGCGAGCCTTACCAAGCGCAGTCCGATCATCAAGGCGCTCGTCGACGCCAAAGAGCTGAAGATCGCTGCCGCGATGCATGACATCACGACAGGCAAGGTGACATGGCTTTCGTAACCGACGCGGCCAGCACCGCTGCCGCAGCCAATCTCATTTGGTGACCCCTATTCGATCACCTCATCGGCTCGGGCGAGCAGCGAGGGTTGAATCGTCAACCCGATCGCCTTCGCCGTTTTGAGATTGAAGACAAGCCTGAATTTGGTCGGCATCTGCACCGGCAGGTCGCCGGCCTTCTCGCCGCGAAGAATGCGATCGACGTACTCAGCCGTCTTGCGGAAGCTATCATCGAAGTCGTGACCGTAGCAGACCAGCCCGCCGGCCATGACGGACGCAGCTGTGGCGTAATGTGCGGGCAGCCGATGACGCAATGCCAGCGCGATGATGAGCTCTTCGTTGGCCCAGGTGATGGCATGCGGAGCGACAATAAGCCCACGGTTCTCACTCGTCGCGAAGGATGAGACCGCCCGCTCGATTTCGGCTGCGTCGTGGATGCCGCCCGCCGTGACCTCGACACCGAAACGCGGCGCGGCTTCTTGGAGCGAACGCCAGAAGGCCTGATGGATGGGCGTCTCGGGATGAAAAATCATCATGACGCGGGTCAGGTGCGGCGCTGTCTCTTTAAGCATTTCCAGCCACTTGCCGCCGATCGGGCCATCGGTCCCGGCAAAGCCCGTTGTATTGCCACCCGGATGCGCGAGGCTCGCAACAAACCCGTCGCCGACCGGATCGCCAACCCCGACGAACACGACCGGCACGTTTCCCGCCATCGGTTTGAGCAAGGCGAGAGCGAGATTGCTGAACACCATGAAGACGTCGGGCGAGAACGCCAGCAGCTCTGCAACAACAGGCCGCATCTCAGCCTCCCCGCCGATCCACCAGCGCACGTCGACGCGGGCGTTGCGGCCTTGGCTCCATCCCAACTGTTCGAGCCGTCGCAAAAACGTTGCCAGGGAAGTCTTGCCCAGCTCTGTCTCAGCGCTGCCCATGAGCACGCCGATACGACGCACCCGCTCACCCTGCTGCGCGGGTGCTGCCACCGGCCACGCGGCCGCGCCACAGACCAGCGCGATGAATGTCCGTCGCCTCATGATCGCTCCTCAGGAACGGCAGCGTACCGGGTCACATTGGCGTTTTGGAAGGGGCGTCGCGCCACGCAAAAAGGTGCGTCCGAACGGCGTTCCGCTATGATCCCAGCCGACCTCGGGGCTCGCTATGTATAGCGCGACGATGGGAGTTCGCCGTTACACGTTCCGCGATCTCGCGGACCTGTTGGCCAAAGCTTCGCCGTTGCGCAGCGGCGACCAGCTGGCCGGTTTAGCAGCAGAAACCGGCGAGGAACGGGTCGCTGCGCAGTTCGCTCTCGCCGACCTGCCGTTGACCACATTCCTTCGCGAGCATGTCGTCTCCTATAAGTCCGATGAGGTGACGCGGCTCATCATCGACACGCATGACGAGGCGGCCTTCGCGTCCGTCGCGCATCTGACGGTCGGTGGATTGCGTGACTGGCTCTTGTCCGACGCGGCGACCACACCGGCGCTCGCCGCGCTGGCGCCCGGCGTCACGCCGGAGACGGCGGCAGCGGTCAGCAAGATCAGCCGCTTACAGGATCTGATGGTGATGGCGGCGAAATGTTCCGTGGTGACGCGGTTCCGCAACACCGTCGGCCTGCCCGGCCGCCTGTCCGTGCGGCTGCAGCCCAACCATCCGACCGACGACGCCCGCGGCATCGCGGCCAGCATTCTCGACGGCCTGCTACTCGGCTCGGGCGATGCCGTCATCGGCATCAATCCGGCGACCGACAGTCCGGAGCGCACCAAGACGCTGCTGTCGATGCTCGACGAGATCCGGGTGAAGCTCGACATCCCGACCCAATGCTGCGTGCTGTCCCACGTCACCACCACGCTCGATCTGATCCGCAAGGGCTCGCCAGTGGACCTGGTGTTTCAATCGATCGCGGGGACGCAAGCCGCCAACAAGAGCTTCGGGATCAATCTGGCCCTCCTCGCCGAGGCCCGCGACGCCGCCCTGTCGCTTCGTCGCGGCACCGTCGGCGACAACGTGATGTATTTCGAGACCGGACAGGGCAGCGCGCTCTCGGCCCAGGCGCATGACGGCGTCGACCAGCAGACGCTCGAGGCGCGCGCCTATGCGGTGGCGCGCCGATTCAAGCCGCTGCTGGTCAATTCCGTGGTCGGATTCATCGGCCCCGAATATCTGTTCGACGGCAAGCAGATCACCCGCGCCGGAATCGAAGACCATTTCTGCGGCAAGCTGATGGGCGTGCCGATGGGCGTCGACGTCTGCTACACCAACCATGCCGAGGCCGATCAGGACGACGCCGATGCGCTGTTGGCCCTGCTGGTCGCGAGCGGCGTCAATTTCGTGATGGGCGTACCGGGCGCCGACGACATCATGCTCGGCTATCAGAGCACCTCGTTTCACGACGCGCTCGCTATGCGCGACCTGCTCGGCCGCCGTCCGGCGCCGGAATTCGAGACCTGGCTGGAACGGCAGGGCCTGATGGACGCCGCGAACCGCATCCGCCCGCGCACCATGCCGGGCCGCTTCCGGGCGCTGCTGCCGGCGTGAAACCATGACCCAAAAGCCATGACCGACGACCGCCGACACTTCCTGGGGGCCGCGCTGGGGGCCGGCCTCCTCATCCCCGCGACCCCGACGTGGGCCGACGACAAGCCGAAGAAGAAGGGCGAGCCCGAGGAAGAGGTCGGGGCGGCCGAGGACCTGATGCGCGAGCACGGGGTCCTCAACCGCATCCTCCTCGTCTACGAGGAGGGCCTGCGCCGGCTGCGGGCCAAGGAGGACGTGGGTCCGGAGGTGTTCCACAAGCCGGCCACCCTCGTCCGCACGTTCGTCGAGGACTACCACGAGCAGCTCGAAGAGAAATTCATCTTCACGGAGTTCGAGAAGGCCAAGAAGCTGACGGACCTGATCAAGGTGTT
>Ga0207701_10003065_pt1 | contig 17245 bp, 17 predicted proteins | sample KBSSwiSSwithPhiX_FD_184294 | JGI IMG/M metagenome (GOLD analysis project Ga0207701, IMG submission 184294) | Switchgrass rhizosphere bulk soil microbial communities from Kellogg Biological Station, Michigan, USA, with PhiX - S5 (SPAdes) (version 2) | ecosystem: Environmental > Terrestrial >... | reverse complement strand
CGTTTACGACGCCGATCCATTGAAGCACGAGGGTGCCAACAAATTCGAGGAGCTCAGCTATATCGAGGTGCTGAATCGCGAGCTCAAAGTCATGGACTCTACCGCCATTTCTCTGTGCATGGACAATAATTTGCCGATAATCGTTTTCAACTTGATGGAAAAGGGTAACATTAAGCGAGTCGTTTCCGGCGAGCCGATCGGCACTCTGGTTAGCGGAGGAAAGCGATGAACGAGGCTGTTTTTACCCATTTGCAAAAAGAGATGGAGGGTTCGGTTAGTGCCTTGCGCAAGGAATTGACCAAGATTCGCACCGGACGGGCATCGACCGCGCTGCTTGAACATATCATGGTCGACTATTACGGGGCCTCGACCCCACTGATTCAGTTGGCGACGCTGAGCGCGCCGGAGCCGCGATTGCTCGTGCTTCAACCGTTCGATCGCAACGCGATGACGGAAATCGAAAAGGCGATCCTCAAGTCGGATCTCGGCCTAACGCCGAGCAATGACGGCAAGATCATCCGTATTCCGATCCCGCAGTTGACTGAAGAGCGCCGCAAGGAATTGGTTAAACACGTCAAAAAGATCGCCGAAGAATATCGCGTTTCCGTGCGCAATCACCGCCGGGTCGCTCTCGAGCACTTGAAGGAGGCGGAGAAGAATAAGGAAATCACCGCGGATGACGCCAAACACGGTCATGACCGCGTGCAAAAAGCGACAGATGATTTTATCGGCCGGATCGACAAGATTGTTAAAGCGAAAGAAGAAGAGGTCATGGCAGTTTAGCCGCGCTCACCCCGGCGTTGCGTTTTTTCAATCTCTCGCGTTGATCGCATAATCCGGAGTTCTTTCCGGTATTGCTTGAGCCTCTCACCCATGAAATCCAATCCACTTATAAAGCCACGATGGAGCTAGACGGCTTAGATAAATCCCGTTTGCCCGAACATGTCGCCATTATCATGGATGGCAATGGCCGCTGGGCGAAGCTACGCGGCAAAAGCCGGATCGAAGGGCATCGGCGCGGCAAAACCTCGGTTCGCGTGATCGTCGAGATGAGCCGTAAGATTGGCATCCGCTACCTGTCGCTGTACGCTTTTTCCACCGAGAACTGGTTTCGACCCCATGATGAAGTCGATGCGCTCATGGGACTCTTGGAACATTATCTGGCGGTTGAGCAGGCCAAAATGATGCGTTACGGCATTCGCCTGACGGCGGTCGGAGACCGGTCACGGTTGCCGAGCAATGTTCGCTCCATTTTAGAAAAGGTCATCGAGCTCACGCGCGATAATCAGCGTATGACCGTGATTCTCGCGTTGAGTTACAGCGGCCGCGACGAGATCGTGCGCTTGATCCAACAAATCGCGCGTGAGGCGCGCGCTCAGGACCTTGACCCCGATCAGATCGACGAAGAGAGCGTCGCGGCGCGCCTCGATACGAACGGGGTGCCGGACCCCGATCTTTTGATCCGCACCAGCGGTGAAATGCGCATCAGCAATTTTTATCTCTGGCAGATCGCCTATAGCGAATTATACGTGACGCCGACGCTATGGCCTGATTTCCGCGAAAGGGAATATCTTCAGGCTCTGCTCGACTACCAGCGGCGGCGGCGCAGATTCGGCCGCACCGACGAACAGCTCAAAGACATCGTCTCTCGTTCGGTGGAGGCCGGTGGACGCCGATCTTAGCTCGAGAGTCGCAACCGCGGCCGTCGGTGTACCGTTGCTGGTGTTGCTGGTCGGTTGGAGCCCGCCGTGGCTGTTTTCCGCAGTTTTTTTTATTCTGACGTTCGTCGGGTTGCGAGAATATTTCGCCATGGCCTTTCCGCGTCGGTGGAAAGACCAAGGGGTGGGCACAGCCTTTGGCGTTTGTTTGTCGGGCGCGGTGTTTCTCGCCGACCAATTTGATCCCGTCGTCTGGATCGATGTCGTGCTGCTGGTTGGATTCGCAGCCTATCTTTTCGGCGCCGGGCAATTGCCGGATCGCTTCAATCGGCTCTTGATTGCGTTGCTCGGTGGATTTTATATTGGATACTTTTTCCCCCATTGGATTTTATTGTTTCATTATCCGGATGGACGGGCCTGGGTGTTCTGGGTTTTGTCCGTGATTATGATAGGCGACACCCTGGCATACTTTGTCGGCCGGCGTTTCGGCGGACGCAAGCTTACGCCGGAACTGAGCCCTGCAAAAACGGTCGCAGGCGCATGTGGGTACCTGGTCGGTGGAATGAGCGCAGGAATTATCGGTCGAATGTTCTTTCTCCAGTCCCTCGGCTGGATCGAGACCCTCGCGCTGGCGTTGGCTTTGAGCATCTTAGGACAGGTAGGTGATCTCTTCGAGTCATGGATTAAGCGGGTTTTTGCCGTCAAAGATTCGGGCCATTGGCTGCCCGGACACGGCGGCATCCTTGACCGGCTCGATAGCTTGATTTTTCCCGCGGTATTTACGACGGCGTATCTAAGGGTATTTCACACGTGAAAACAATCGCCTTGCTCGGCTCCACCGGCTCCATCGGTGTCAGCACGCTGGCGCTGGTGCGCGAGTTTCCCGAGCGGTTTCGAGTGCACGGCATGGTGGCTGGACAAAACTTGCTGCTGCTTGCCAAGCAGGTCAAAGAATTTTCGCCCAGTTGTGTCGCCATCCGCAATGAACAGGATGTGCCTCGGCTGCGCCGCCTGCTCGGCAATCACAAGGTTGAAATTTTGTGGGGTGAATCGGGCGCCTCGACCGTTGCCTCCTCAGCCGAGGTCGACGTGGTGCTGGCGGCAATCGTCGGGGGAGCGGGACTCATGCCATGTCTCCAAGGAGTTCTCGCCGGTAAAGAGATTGCGCTCGCAAACAAAGAAGCGCTGGTCATGGCCGGAGAACTGTTCGTCGACGCCGCGAAGCAAAGAGGCGTGCGACTTTTGCCGGTCGATAGCGAGCATAGCGCGGTGTTCCAATGTTTGCAGGGCAATCACCGCGCCGAGGTCGATAAGATTATTCTCACTGCATCCGGTGGTCCGTTTCTGCGCACACCGTTGAGCCGACTGGATAAAGTCAGCGTTGCGCAAGCCTTGAAGCATCCCAACTGGAAGATGGGACAAAAAATCACCATCGACTCGGCGACGATGATGAACAAGGGCCTGGAAGTCATCGAAGCCCGTTGGGAGTTTGATATGCAGCCCGACCGCATCGATGTCGTCATTCATCCTGAGAGTTTGGTGCATTCGATGGTGCGGTATCAAGACGGCTCGATCATCGCTCAACTCGGCATTGCCGATATGCGTATTCCCATCGCTTATGCGCTGGCATTTCCGCATCGGCTCGAAGGCAGTTGGCCGCCGCTGGATCTTAAGCGCCACGGTCAACTGAACTTTATGCCGCTGGAAAAGAGACGTTTTCCAGCGTTGTCCCTCGCCTATGCTGCGTTACGCGAGGGTGGCACCATGCCAACTGTGCTTAACGCGGCCAATGAAGTGGCGGTCGCGGCTTTCTTGGATCGCCGGATAGGATTTCGCGAAATTCATCGTATAATTACCCGGACGATGCATAAACATAGCAATCGGCGCGCGACGGAAGTCGGAGAAATCCTGGAAGTAGACCGTTGGGCGAGAGAAAAAGCCTCGTCCTGGATCCACTAGCCAGCGCCGAAGGAGATATCAATGGAAAATCTGGTCTATTCAGTCGGGGCAGCGATCATCGGACTCGGCTTGCTCATCGTTTTTCACGAGTTCGGTCACTTTTTGTTGGCGAAGCTATGCGGTGTGGGGGTTTTAACCTTTTCGGTGGGCTTCGGTCCCAAGCTTTGGGTCAAGAAAAAAGGCGAAACCGAGTATGCGCTCAGCGCCTTTCCACTCGGCGGTTACGTCAAGATGGTCGGCGAGGACCCCGATGAAGAAGTGCGCACGGAAGACGTAGAGAAATCCTTCGCGCATAAAAGCCTGCTCAAGCGCATCGCGATTGTGGTCGCGGGACCCGGATTCAATCTGCTGCTGGCGTTATTTCTACTCATGATTGTTTTTACCTTCTACGGCGTGCCGGTCATGTCGACGCAAGTCAGCGGCGTCGAGAAGGGCTCGCCGGCCGAACGCGCGGGGATTGCTAAGGGTGACCGGATCGTCGCCATCGACGGCAAACCGGTCAAAGAATGGGACGAGCTTTCGAAAACCATAAAAGCGAGCGGCGGCAAGCCGCTCAATCTGCAGATCAGCCGGGGTAGTGAAACCGTTAGCTTGACTGTGCAGCCGATCCAAAAAGAGGGCCGCACTGTTTTTGGCGAGCGCAAAGACGATTGGATTATCGGCATCGGTAGTCAAGTTTCGATCGAGAAAGGCAATCCCGGTTTAGCGGTGGTGCGAGCTTTTTATCAAACTTACGACTATTCAAAATTGACGCTGGTGGCGTTGTTCAAAATGATTTCCGGCGATGTCTCACCACGCAATATAGGTGGCCCGATCCTCATCGCGCAGATGGCCGGTCAACAAGCGCAGGAGGGGCTCGGCAGTTTTCTCGCTTTCTTGGCGGTTTTGAGCATCAATTTGGGTGTGCTCAATTTATTGCCGGTGCCAGTGCTGGACGGCGGCCATTTGCTGTTTTTTCTGGTCGAGGCGGTGATCCGTAAGCCGGTCTCGGTCAAATATCGTGAAATGGCCCAACAAGTCGGTATCTGTCTCCTGGCGCTGTTGATGATTTATGCCTTCTATAACGACATCGTAAGATTCTTTGAGAAACAGGTTGGTGGGTGAGGATTCTTGGCGTCGACACGGCAACACCGAACGCGAGCGTCGCGCTGGTTGAGGATGGCGCGCTGCTCGGGGAGGAAGTTTACGGCGGCACCAAGGGCGCGGCCGATGGCGCAGCTTCCCAACCTAGAAAAAATCACGGCGAAATTATCCTGCCGCTTATCCAGTCGGTTTTAAGCAACGCTCATATGACCGTCGCTGATCTTTCCGGGATCGCCGTATCGATTGGGCCGGGTTCGTTTACCGGACTTCGTATTGGATTGGCGACGGTCAAGGGGATTGCGTATGGTTGGGACCTTCCGGCCGTCGGCATCTCGACATTACTTGCGACGGCGGCTTTAGCGTTGGCTTTTGACGAGACCATTTGTGCGTTGCTCGACGCGCGCAAGAGCGAGGTCTACCTGGGCTTTTTTCGCCGCGAGGGGAAAATGATCAATGCCGTCAGCGGTGAATCGGTGACTTCGATAAGTTCCGCGGTCGATTTGATGCGTAAATATACCAGTAATGGCTCGTCGCTGCTCGCCATCGGCGAGGGTGCGAAGGTGTACGAAAAATTTCTGATCGACTCACTCGGTGCCAGCTTGACGCGGGCGCCAAGCGAGAATCATCCAACGGTAGCCTCGCGGGTAGCGCTTCTTGCGCAGGAACGAATCGGCGTCGGGTCGGTCGATGACCTCGGTGCGTTGGCACCGGTCTATCTTCGTCGCTCGGAAGCGGAAAACAAAAAAACTTGATACCAAGTTGTTGAAATCTCGCGGAAACCTACGTTGACAAAGATATTTCGGTACGTTAAATTGAGTCCCGCTCAAAAATTTTTTACATTTATCAAGGAGGCCGCTGTATGGAATTTAAAGAAGAACACGCGATTGTCTCCCTTTTGGACAAAGATCCAGAATTGAAAAAGTTTTATGACGAACATCGGGAATTCGAGAAAAAGCTAGCCGAATTTCAACACAAACATTACTTGACTCCGGAAGAAGAGCTCGAGATGAAAAGAATTCAAAAATTGAAACTCGTCGGTAAGGACCGCATGATGGAAATCCTCGAACGACATCGTCAAACGGGCGCGGTTCACTAGGAGCTCGATAATGAAATTGACCGGGGCTGAAATTTTGTGCGAATCGCTAAAGCGCGAAGGGGTCAAAACGATTTTTGGTTTGCCCGGCGGCGTGGTGTTGAAGATTTTCGACGTCCTCTGCCAGCGCAAGGACCTCGATCTGATATTGACTCGCCACGAACAGGGCGCGGCTCACATGGCCGAAGGGTACGCGAAAGCGACCGGCAAAGCGGGCGTCGTCTTGGTCACGTCGGGCCCGGGTATGACAAACATCGTGACCGGTCTGGCCGATGCTTACATGGATTCCGTTCCATTGGTTGCGTTTACCGGACAGGTTTCCACGGATCTTATCGGCAACGACGCTTTTCAGGAAGCCGATAATGTCGGTATTAGCCGGCCGTGCACGAAGCATAACGTTCTTGTGAAAGATGTGAACGATCTCGCGCAAACCATCAAAGAGGCCTTTTATATCGCGACCAGCGGCAGGCCCGGGCCGGTGCTGGTCGATATTCCGAAAGACGTGAGCACGGCCAAGGCTGAATTCAAATACCCCGATAAAGTAAATCTGCGCGGATACAACCCGACGGTCGGCGGCAACAAACAGCAAATCAAACAGGCAGCCGAAGAGATCCTGAAGGCCAAAAAGCCGATCATCTACGTCGGCGGCGGCGCGGTTTTTTCCGATGCCGCCGATGAAATTCGCGAGCTTGCAGAGATCACGCAGATTCCGGTGACGATGACGCTGATGGGATTGGGAAGTTTTCCCGGCACCCATCCACTGTCGCTCGGCATGCTCGGCATGCATGGCGGCTACTGGACGAACATGGCGATGCATTACTCGGATCTGTTGATCGCCGTCGGAGCGCGTTTTGATGACCGCGTTACGGGCAAGCTTTCAGAGTTTTGTCCCGAAGCGCGCGTCATCCACATCGACATCGACCCGACGTCGATCAAGAAAACGTTTCACGCGCATATTCCCATTGTCGGCGACGTCAAAGCCGTTGTGCGTCAGCTCAACGTGATCCTGCGGTCGTTGGATGGCAACCCGGCACAGGTCAAGGCTTTGAGGGCTCCGTGGATTCGGCAAGTCCAGGAGTGGAAGGAAAGCCATCCGCTGACTTACACTCAGGATGACAAAATCATCAAGCCACAGTTCGTCATCGAGAAGCTTTATGAGTTGACCAAACACGAAGCGATTGTCGCGACTGACGTGGGCCAACATCAGATGTTCGCGGCGCAGTATTTCAAGGGAAACAAACCGCGCACCTGGTTGACTTCGGGGGGTCTCGGGACGATGGGCTTTGGTTTTCCAGCAGCTCTCGGCGCTCAGTTTGCGTTTCCTGCTCGCCAAGTTGTCTGCATCACCAGTGAAGGCAGCTTTCAGATGAATTTGCAGGAACTGGTGGTTGCCGCCGAGCATAAGATGCCGGTGAAAATTGTCTTACTCAATAACGGCGTGCACGGCATGGTGAGACAATGGCAGGATCTTTTTTATGAGAGTCGGTATTCGGCGAGCGTGCTGGGAAAGATGCCGGATTTTGTCAAGCTCGCCGATGCCTACGGCATCAAAGGGTTGCGCGCGGTCAAACCGAACGAGGTCGAAGCCGTTCTTAGAGAAGGTCTGAAGCACAAGGGACCGGTGTTGATGGATATTCATACCGACCCCTATGAAAACTGCTACCCGATGATTCCCGCCGGCGGCGCCCAGCACCAAATGATGCTCGAGGATCCTCCTGAGCTCAAGGTTGCCAAAAAGGGTGGAACACATAAGAGAAAGGTTGATGAGGGGGAGGGCGTTCTTCCTGCCTGATGATTTTCGCGGATGGAACATATCATATCGGTGCTCGTCGAAAACAAGTTTGGCGTTCTCGCCAGAGTTGCGGGTCTTTTCAGCGCTCGCGGTTATAACATAGAGAGTTTGTCGGTTGCGCCGACGTTGGATCCGACGACTTCGATGATTACGATCGTTACGGTGGGTGACGATCGGATTATCGAGCAAATCATGAAGCAGCTCAACAAGGTTGTCGAAGTGCTGAAAGTCGTCGATCTCACCGAGATGCGTTTCCTCGACCGCGAGACGGCGCTGATTAAAGTCCACACCAAACCCGAACATCGCGACGAGGCGATCCGGCTGGCGGACATCTTTCGCGCCAAGATCGTTGATTCCTCGCCGAACACGTATACCATCGAAATCACCGGCGACGTCGATAAAGTGGAAGCGATGATCAGTATGCTTCAGCCTTTGGGGATCAAAGATCTGGTTCGCACCGGGCGAATCGCGATAGCGCGTGAAACGACGCGAACGGCATCGCCGCGGCGTGAACCAGCGCTGTTGAAAAGTTGACCTCTGCCCTGGCGTTCCGGGTCCTGTTCATCAATTCCTGCTAGTTCACCTTCAGATCAGTCGCGGGGCGTTCGTTAGCGCCGCGCAGGTGCGTGAATTTCTGCGACTTGAACAGCCGAGGACAATTTAAAGTGGGACCAACACTCGCATCCGCAGCCAAGCGATTGCATCGGTCAAATAGATTAACTGCCAAAACCGAGACCTAGAACGAGCCCTCTCGGTAATTGTCGAATATCTGTTTCGGCGCTCTTTTACTTTTTGTCGTCCGACGTTTTCTCGCCTTGCCGCATGTTATCGATGGCCTCAGAGATCTCCTCTTTGGCTTTTCCTCCGGCTTCTTGTAGAGCCTTACCGGCCTTTTCCATCACCGGTCCGGCTTTTTCAACGGCTCGGTCAACGGCTCTTCCCATCGTCGCGCCGGCCTTTTCCGCCGGACCTCCGGATTTTTCATCGGATTTGTCGCAGCCGGCTAAGGAAAAAAAACTGGCGGCGGCAAAGGCTATCAAGAAAAGGGTGCTTAACCGTTTCATGGAAGTTGCGAACCTCCTTTGCATTGTGTCTACTTAATCCATACCAGAGTTTCCTGCTTGCTCAAGCGAATGAAGCTATCGTTGGACTCGCGCGTCCGCGATGATTCCATCATTTGCCGTCACTCAACAGTAAATTGAAAGGCGTGTGCTGCCATCATTGACTTCAAATCGGGTTACTTGCACAGTTCCAATAATCCAATAAGTTGTTGTCTTACAGACACTTGCGGTTGACTTACGGGCGGGCAACCGGCATATTAGAAATTCGCGAATCAAGAGGAGAAAAAAATGCAAGTTTACTATGATCGAGACGCCGATCTGGGCGTGCTCAAGGGCAAGAAAGTTGCCGTCCTTGGGTACGGCAGTCAGGGTCATGCGCATGCGAATAACCTGCGCGATTCAGGTGTGGAAGTTGTTGTGGGTCTCCGACGCGATAGCAGTTCATGGCCAAAAGCCGAGGCCGCCGGCCTCAAGGTCGCGGAAACAGCGGATGCCGCGGCCGCGGCTGACATCGTAATGATCCTGTTGCCTGACGAGTTGCAAGGCGACGCTTACGAGAAGGAAATTAAGCCGGGCCTCAAGAACGGCAATTATCTCGCTTTCGGTCATGGTTTCAACATCCATTTCAAACGCGTCGTGCCGCCCGCCGGGGTAAATGTTTTTATGGTTGCGCCCAAGGGGCCTGGCCATCTGGTCCGCAGCGAGTATCAAAAAGGCCGCGGCGTGCCCTGTTTGCTCGCGGTGCATCAAGATCCATCGGGCGACACAAAAAAGATCGGATTGGCTTACGCCAGCGCCATCGGCGGCGCCCGCGCCGCGGTTATCGAAACGACGTTTAAAGATGAAACGGAAACCGATCTGTTTGGCGAGCAATCGGTTTTGTGCGGCGGGCTTTGCGCGCTGATCCAAGCCGGTTACGACACTCTGGTCAACGCGGGTTATCCGCCGGAGATGGCTTATTTTGAATGCGTCCATGAAGTCAAGCTGATCGTCGACTTGATCTACGAAGGCGGCCTGACCAACATGCGTTATTCGATCAGCAACACGGCGGAATACGGCGACTTGACGCGGGGCAAACGAGTGATCGGACCCGAGGTGCGCCAGGCGATGGAGCAGATTTTGAAGGACATCCAATCCGGCAAATTCGCCGAGGAATGGATCAACGAATACAAATGCGGCAGTCCGCATTTCACCGAGCTGCGCAAAGAAGCGGCCAATCATCCGCTCGAAAAGGTCGGTGATGGCTTGCGCGCGATGATGCCGTGGCTGGCGCAAAATCGCCTGGTCGACAAAACCCGGAACTAGGCGCCGCATTCTGAGCGAATCGATCGAGCAGGCTGTGAAAGCGGATGAAAATCGCACGAGAAGGTTATCCACTCATCGTGGCGGCGGCGGTTGTCACGATTTTGGTATTTGTGCTTGGTTGGGTGGCGATCGGCGTTATACTGGGAATATGTACGCTGGCAATCGCCGGGTTTTTTCGCGATCCGGAACGTACCATTCCGACCGGCGAAGGGCTGATCGTATCTCCCGCGGATGGTAGAGTGGTGAGTATTGCCGATATCAAAGACGATCCCAAGTTTGCCGAGGCGGCGGCGCGCGTGAGTATTTTTCTTTCGCCCCTCGACGTGCACATCAATCGAAGTCCGGTTAGCGGGAACGTCGAACAAGTCAATTACCAACGGGGGAAGTTTTTTGCGGCGTACAAAGAGGCGGCGTCAGAGCACAACGAACAGAACGCTTTAAAGCTTCTCGATGAGCAGGGGCGCGCGCTGTCAGTTGTACAAATTGCCGGCCTAGTGGCGCGCCGGATCATTTGTCGGGTTAGCCGCGGCGACAACCTAAAGCGTGGCGAGCGTTTCGGTCTGATCATGTTCGGCTCACGCACGGACGCTTATCTGCCGCGCGGTTGCCGGATCGAAGTCACGGAAGGGCAACGAGTGAAGGGCGGCGAAACCATCTTGGCGAGGTTTGTATGAGTGCGATGAATGCTCAAGAGCCTAACCCGACCCAGGAGAGCGGCAATGTTCGGCTGCTGCGCCGCCGTGGTCGGCCGCGCGTGCCGCTGCGCCAGCGCATGCCCAAGGAAAAGCTGCGCCGGGGCGTTTATTTGATCCCGAGCTTGTTTACCGCGGGCAATCTCATGTGCGGTTTTTTCTCCATCATCGCCACCTTTCGTGGCGACTACATCACCGCCGCGTTGCTCATCTTGTTAGCCAATGTGTTCGACGGCATCGACGGCTATGCTGCGCGCCTGACCAAGACCACCAGCCAGTTCGGCGTCGAGTTCGATTCGCTGGCGGATGTGGTTTCGTTCGGCGTTGCGCCGGCGGTTTTGGTCTATCTCTGGGCGTTGGTACCGTGGGAGACTTGGGGTTGGCTCGCGGCGTGCACGTACGTCGTTTGCGGAGCGTTGCGATTGTCCCGTTTCAACGTTCAGTCGTTAGGGGTGTCGAAGAGTCATTTTGTCGGTCTGCCGATCCCGGCGGCAGCGCAAATGATCACTTCGACCGTGATCCTATATTACTTTTTAGGTGGCGAAGGATCGCCCAGCCGGCATTTGACTTTGTTGCTGGTTATTTACGGCTTGGCGGTATTGATGGTAAGTAATATTCCGTACTTCAGCTTGAAAAATAACGACGTTAAAAGGCGCCATCCGATTTGGATGTTGGTTTCCGGGTTTATTTTGATTACACTGATCATTGCTCAAAGGCAGATTATGTTCTTCACGATCGTCTTACTGTACACGTTATCCGGTCCTCTGTTATGGTGCTTAACGACCTACAAGCACCAGCGGGAGAGGAGACGGGAGGCGGCGCACGCGATGCCGTAAGATCCTGGCTCTAGTCAAAAGTAAATTGATACTCCCGTTGGCCCTGCCGCGGGAGTTTTTGTTTCTGGGCGAGCCAACGGATCAACTTTCAAGGGAGATCACAAAATGGACAATCAAAACGTAGTACAGATTTTCGACACCACGTTGCGCGACGGCGAGCAGTCGCCGGGCGCGAGCATGACCGCTGAACAGAAAGTGATCATCGCGCGTCAGCTGGAAAAACTCGGCGTCGACGTGATCGAAGCCGGCTTTGCCGCGTCTTCGGACGGCGATTTCGATTCGGTGCGCCGAGTCTGTAAAGAAGTTAGCCGTCCGCGCGTCGTAAGCCTCGCGCGCGCCCAGGAGGCCGACATTGAGCGCGCGTTGAAAGCAGTCGAGCATGCGACTCGTCCCGGCATCCACACTTTCATCGCGACTTCCGATATCCACTTGAAACACAAACTTCGCATGAACCGAGAGCAGGTTCTCGAAGCTGCCGTTAAAGCCGTGAGCCACGCCAAACGGTTTACCGACTATGTCGAGTTCTCGGCCGAGGACGCGTCGCGCAGCGATCCGGAGTTTTTGATCCAAATATTTCGCGAAGTGATCCGCGCCGGCGCTAGAGTCGTCAATGTTCCGGATACGACCGGTTACGCGATTCCTTCGGAGTTCGGCGCCTTGATGGCGAACCTGATCGAACGCACGGCGGGCGGCGATCGGGTGATCTGGAGCGCCCATTGCCATAATGACTTGGGCCTGGCGGTGGCGAATTCGTTGGCTGCCGTGCACAACGGTGCTCGCCAGATCGAGTGCACGATCAACGGCATCGGCGAGCGCGCCGGCAATACGTCATTGGAAGAAGTCGTGATGGCGCTGCGCACGCGCAAAAACTACCTCGATCTCGACACGAACATTACCAGCGAGCAACTTTATCCGACTTCCCGTTTGGTGTCCCAGGTCACCGGCATCCCGATTCCGATCAACAAACCGGTGGTCGGCGACAACGCCTTTGCCCACGAGGCAGGCATCCACCAAGACGGCGTGCTCAAACACAAACAGACCTACGAGATCATGACGCCGGAATCGATCGGCATTCCCGGCAACCGGTTGGTCATGGGCAAGCACTCCGGCCGCCATGCTTTCGATGAGCGGTTGCGCCACCTGGGCTTCACCCTGAGCAAAGAGGACATGAATAAAGCGTTCGTGCGCTTCAAAGAGCTCGCCGATAAAAAGAAAAACGTATACGACGAAGACATCGAAGCGATCGTCGCCGAAGAAATTCTCCGCGTGCCTGGCCGGCCGGATAAATTCGAGTTGCTTTATCTGAACGTCAATTCGAGCTCCGACGGCATCCCCGCGGCAACGGTGAAGATACGCGTCGACAGCGGCGAAGTTATGGATTACGCGTCCGGTGACGGCGTCGTCGATGCTTGTTATAAAGTGATCACGAAAATAACCGGGTCGGAGTCGCAGCTCGTGCGTTATTCGGTCAACGCCATCACCGGCGGCACCGACGCTCAAGGCGAAGTGTCCTGCGTGCTCGAGGACGACGGTATTCGCGTATCGGGGCAGGGCGCGCACACCGACATCATTATGGCGAGCGCGCTGGCTTACATCAACGCGCTCAACAAATTGGAAGGAAGGAAACACTATCGGCAGGTGGTGGAAAAAGAGGGGCCATGAACTACAAAATTGCAGTTTTACCGGGAGACGGCATCGGCCCTGAGGTGATGGGCGAAGGCACGCAGCTGCTCCAACAAGTTGCGAAGCTTTACGGCTTCGGCGTGGAGCTGGAACAGGGGATCGTCGGCGGCGCGTCGATCGACGCGCACGGTAAGCCGCTCACCGATCCGGTTCTCAATTTAACCAAACAGAGCGACGCGGTATTGCTCGGCGCCATGGGCGGCCCCAAGTGGGACGGGCTCGATTACTCGATTCGCCCTGAAAGAGCGCTGTTGGGCTTGCGCCAGGAGCTTGGCTTATTCGCCAACCTTCGGCCGGTAAAATTGTTTTCCGCCCTCGCCTCGGCATCGACGCTGAAGCGCGAGGTTGTCGAGGGTACGGATTTGCTCGTGGTGCGCGAGCTCACCGGCGGCATTTACTTCGGTCAGCCCAAGGGCGTGACGAAACTGCCGGATGGCACCGAGCGCGGCGTCAACACGGAAGTGTACACGACGCCGGAGATCGAGCGCATCGCTCACGTGGCGTTTCAAGCGGCGCTCAAGCGGCGCAAAAAGGTGACCTCGGTCGATAAAGCCAATGTGCTCGAAGTGACTGAGCTTTGGCGCAGGGTGGTAACGAAGATTCATAAAGACGAGGGCTACGCCGGCGTGCAACTGGAGCATATGCTGGTCGATAACTGCGCCATGCAGTTGATCCGCAATCCCAAACAGTTCGACGTGGTGGTGACGACCAATATGTTCGGCGATATTCTAAGCGACGAAGCGGCGATGCTCACCGGCTCCATTGGCATGCTACCGTCCGCCAGTCTCGGCGGCAAGGTCGGCATGTACGAGCCCGTGCATGGCACGGCGCCGGATATTATGGGCCAGGATAAAGCCAACCCACTGGCGACGATTTTGAGCGTGGCGATGATGTTGCGTCATTCTTTCGATCAAGCGGCGGCCGCGGACCGGATCGATAGCGCAGTCGAGGTGGTGTTGAATGAGGGGTACCGAACGGCCGATATACAAGAGCCGGGCTGCAAGTTGGTTGGCTGCAAGGAAATGGGCCGGTTGGTCCGCGATAAGATTGAAAAGGCAAAGGGATAATTAGTCGTGAAGAAAGAAAAGTACAACGTCGCCGTCGTCGGCGCTACCGGCGCGGTCGGCGAGCAGATGCGCGAAGTTTTGGAGGAGCGAGAATTCCCTGTCGGTGAACTCCGGCTTCTGGCTTCCGAAAGATCCGCGGGTCAGTTCCTGCCCTTTCAAGGCAGGCAGGTTCGCGTAGAAGTTCTTGATGAGAATTCCTTCGAAGGAGTCGACATCGGTTTGTTTTCCGCGGGCGGGAGCGTGAGCGCTAGATTCGCGCCCCTGGCCGTAGCCGCGGGCGCGGTGGTCGTCGACAACACGTCCGTTTTCCGCATGGAGCCGGATATTCCGTTGGTGGTTCCCGAAGTAAACGCCAAGGAAATCGCCGGTTACAAAAACCGCGGCATTATTGCCAACCCCAATTGCTCGACCATTCAGATGGTCGTTGCGCTCAAGCCGATTCACGACGCAGCGCGCATCAAGCGGCTCGTCGTGTCGACTTATCAATCCGTGTCGGGAGCCGGGCGCAAGGCGATGGAGGAATTGAGCGGGCAAGTGGCGGCGCTTTTTAGCGGCAAGGAGATTGAAAAAGAAAAGTTTCCGCATCAGATCGCTTTCAATTGCATCCCGCATATCGATGTCTTCTCGGAAAATGGCTACACCAAAGAAGAGATCAAGATGATCGAGGAGACGCGTAAGATTCTCGGTGAGCCGAACCTGCCGGTAACGGCGACCGCGGTGCGCGTGCCAGTTTTCTGTAGCCACTCAGAGTCCATCAATGTCGAAACGGTGGTGAAGCTTTCGGCGGCAGAGACCAAGCGGATTCTGCGCGACGCCCCAGGTATCATCCTGGCCGACGTGCCGGAAGAAAATATTTACCCGATGGCGATTGACGCAACCGGCAAAGACGCCACTTACGTCGGTAGAGTTCGCGAGGATAATTCGGTCGCCAACGGCCTCAATCTCTGGATCGTGGCCGACAATCTGCGCAAAGGCGCGGCACTTAACGCCGTGCAGATCGCCGAGATTCTGATCCGCGATTATCTTTAGATTGCCCGCAATGACGAATGCGATTATAGAGCCGGTAACCGAAGACCGGATGACTCAGCGCTAACCCAAGACCCGAAACCATTCTTGTGTGAACGTCAAGATCACCGTCGAATATGACGGCACCAACTATCACGGTTGGCAGATTCAGCCCCGCGGCGAGACGATTCAAGCTGTTTTGGAAAAAGCGGTTTCGACCTTTCTCAAAACGCCCACCCGTGTAACCGGCTCCGGACGGACCGACGCCGGCGTTCATGCGCTCGGCCAGGTGGCGAATTTCTTCTCAGCCGTTATATATAACCCGCACCGAATTCGCCGCGCGCTCAACGCGCTCACACCCGATGACATTGCTATCCGGGAGGTTGAGATTGTTGCCGACTCATTCGATGCCCGGCGCGATGGCCGCAGCCGAGTATACGAATATTACATCCTCAATCGCCCAACGGCGTCGCCATTTTATCGGCGTCGCGCTTGGCACTTGCATGAGTCGTTGGAGCTTGAAGTGATGCGCGAAGCTATTCAATGCCTCCTCGGGGAGCATGATTTTTCGTCCTTCCAAGCGGCAGCATGCGACGCAGAGCATGCGGTTCGAGAGGTTTACCGGACGTCGCTGGAACTGCGCGGTGAGTTGCTCGTTTACACGATCGAAGCGACGGCGTTTCTACGCCACATGGTGCGAAATATCATCGGAACACTTGTCGAAGTGGGGCGCGGCTTGCGCACGGCAGAATCGTTCAAGGAATTATTGGAAGCGCGCGACCGAACCAAAGCCGGCGCGACAGCGCCGCCGCATGGATTGTTTTTAATGGAAGTCAAATACTGAATGGCGAATCAATTGGTTGTGAAGACAAAGGGAACAAATTTGACTCGGACGGCTGACGTAGGCGAGCTGCTTTTCCCTGGTCACCAAAGCACTCATGGCTTTGACATGGGGATTCGCAGTGGGCAATTCCCGCGTTTTTGATCGGTGTTTATCGCTCTGCTCGCGACGACGGGCGCGCTGCCAAAATGAGATTCTAGATTGACACCCTGTGGTGATTTACTTATACCGGAACCGGAAATAAAGAAGACGGCGTTTTTTTGAAGGAGGCTTGAGCGGGCCATGATGCCGCAACACGATAACTTCTACGACGTTTATTCGAAGGCGAAAAAGATCAAGATTCAATGGCCGCAAGGCGCGCGCATGGCGATCGCGTTGGCGGGTAATCTGGAAGCATGGACGGAAATTCCCAACCCTAAGCACCGGCGCACGCATCATGTCGGCGGCTCGAATCCGATCAAGGAAGACGATGTCGTCTCCCAGTACGATTGCCGCACTGCGAGTGAAAATGACTACGGCGGGCGGACCGGTGTGTGGCGCATTTTGCGCATCTTGGACAAATACGGTGTGATGGCGTCGTTCAATACGAACGCTCTTTGCATCCATCGTTATCCCGAGGCGGTCAAAGCGATTCACCAGCGCGGCCATGAGATCGTCGGTCATTCTTATGCCGAAGACTTTCAACTGACGCAGCTGACCGAAGAGCAGGAGCGCGACGAGATCCGCACTTGTGCGAAGATGTTTCAGGACTTTGTCGGCGTGCGGCCGACGGGCTGGCTCACGTCGGGCATGCGCCATACGGAGCGAACATTAGGAATTCTCGCCGACGAAGGCTTCGGGTGGCATGGCGACGCGGTCAACGATGACAATCCCTATCCGGTGAACATCAACGGCAAGACAATGATCGTCGTGCCGTACAAGAACGCGGTCAGCGGCCTCAATGACACCGGCATGTATCGCCGCGGGATTACGGCCCGTGACGTGTTCAACTCATTCAAGGACGAATTTGACCTATTGTACGAAGAATCGGCGGACGATCCGAAGATGCTGACTTTGGCGATGCATTGCCAGATGGCCTTCCCGGCAACCGGCAAGGTTTACGACGAGTGTATCAAATACGCCAAGTCGTTCCCCGATCTTTGGTTCGCGAAGCGTTGCGAGATCGTCGAT
>Ga0207701_10003064_pt1 | contig 17254 bp, 24 predicted proteins | sample KBSSwiSSwithPhiX_FD_184294 | JGI IMG/M metagenome (GOLD analysis project Ga0207701, IMG submission 184294) | Switchgrass rhizosphere bulk soil microbial communities from Kellogg Biological Station, Michigan, USA, with PhiX - S5 (SPAdes) (version 2) | ecosystem: Environmental > Terrestrial >... | reverse complement strand
AGATCGCGCGATTAAGAAATTGCGCGGCCAATTTGAGGGTGTACGGCAACAAATGATCCGCGATGAAGTTAATGCAAAGCGTAAACAACTAATTGACAGGATGAAAAGTTAGCTTGCTTTTACCATACTACCCTAGCTTGCTAGGGTAGCGTGGCAAGCGCAAGCTTGGCACTACAATGGAGTGTATAACAAATGACAAAACGAACTAGGGCAATTGACTTTATGTGGCAGGATGCCGCATACCCTTGTGGCATTGATGGTCAATTCTCGGAACGAAGTGAAATACAGACTAGATTATCTGATAGTTTGAATGATATCGCAAACGATCCAAAAACTCCGCTTCATATAATTGAAGCAATAGGCTACATCGTAAGACAAGCTTACGATATAGGTTACGAACAAGGAAGGAAAAGATAAAATGCTAATTGACGGAATAACGCCACCACGTAAAATTACCCGCCAGGATGCAATTGCGCGGGTAATTGCGCTAGAGGATATGATCCATAATCTGGTAAAAGATTGTGACGCATCCGGACTAATCGATGCAGCTAATGCATTGGATAAGCTAATCGATAAGCCACTAGATGCCGTATATACAGCAATTTGCGAAGGAAACTAAAATGAAACAATGGTATGGCGTAAGTTATGGTAATGGCAACGATGGTGTAAGCCATTTTTCTCCCAATATCCTAGTATATACGGATGATCCGTGGACACTAGCTAGGGCAGCAATGATATTTGAATGGAAAGACAAGCAATGGGCCAATGAAAACACTGATATAGATGGCGAAGAAGATTATACCATCTATGCAACGATATATGAGGGTCCGAATGGTGAAACGGAATTCGGCGCGGCTTATATGATTGTAGAAGTGTTCCCCGTTAATGAAAGTGAGTATAATTGCACTAAATACGATAGTATATACGAAGCATTTGACAAAGAAACTTATGAAATAGTGCAAACTGGTATCGATACTTGATCCAATCGACTCCTGGCGGTCAATCCGCCAGGAGTACAGTTCTTCTATCGAAAGGAAAATAAAATGTTGACAATATCTTGGGATCGCCCGATGCTAAATCGGTTTTCTAGCAAAGTAGAACGACTACTAAAACAAGGTTGTGAACGAAACGAAACGTTTGTTTTTGAGGGTAATACATTTGTTATTGCCTATGCAGTATATCTGATCGAATACCTAGAAGAAAGGATAAAATAATGCGTTTCTCACTAGAAATAAAGCAAGATATCTACAAAGTAGCCCGATTTCATTACTTAGATAAGCATATGTGCCAAGCTTGGAATCGCAATCGTTCTGAACGAGAATTACGATTGTTGACAGGTTGGGTCTGGCAGTCTAAAATCGACAATCAATACCAAATGGGACTGAAAACTATAACTGCGGCCATGCGGGATGCATACTATACTTTAATAGAACAACGTTCCGCTCCTGGCGTGGTCAATCGGATTAGGAGAGTTGCGTAATGAAACCGCAAACACCAGAACAAATCATAGCATATGGTGAAGTTGCCACATCATTACGCGAATGGTGTAAAACTAACGGTAAAGGACCACGGGATATTAACGCCATTATTGGTAAAGGGCCTAGTTATTCCGCCGGATATCAGTATTTAAGTGGAAAGAACGCGCCATCGCCCTATTATCGGGCTATATTGTCCAAAGCTACTGGTATTCCGGAGGATAAACTAACCAAAAGAAAGAGTTTCGATCAAGTAACAATTGAAAAACCACCTACCACAAAATTTGTCAGTAAAACTTCAGACATTTTGAGTTTTACTGTCACTGATACTGGCGAAGCAAGGATAAAACTAGACGTTACACTGCCGATGCATAGTGCAGTGCCATTGTTTAGATTAATACTTGATGCTGGTGTCGTTATGGGGAGTTAATCATGGGTAGACAAGTAACAACTAAAGATTTTCCACGTATTCACGTACGACTAACGCCAGAATTGTATGAATTTCTTAGTAAAGAAGCTGCTAAAGAATTTCGTACTATAAATAACGAAATAACACTGCGGTTAACGCAATCAATGCTCCTGGCGAAGAAGGATGTAACTTATAATGAGCGAAACTGAAACAACTGATTTTGATGCTGCGGAAATTCTTGGTAGTATTGAGCGACTAACTAAGGATTTGCGTAACGCATCTGTAACGTTATCTAATCGTGAAGTAAGATTTCTAGTAGATAGTTACTATGCAATGCAGCGTGATCGTATTCGCGCTAGTCACCAGACTAGAACACTTGAAAAGAATGAAGAGCCACATGTAGTATTGAATTGGCTTACTGGACAGAGAAGTACACTAGAGAAACAAGTTGCCAGAGCATTAGATGCATATAGTGCAAGTAATCCGGCAAGTGCATGGGCCAGGAGTATCACAGGTATTGGCCCAATCATTTCGGCAGGGTTAGTTACACATATTGACATAACAAAAGCGCCAACTGTTGGGCATATTTGGCGATATGCTGGCCAAGATCCAACTATGGTGTGGAATAAGAAAGAAAAACGCCCGTGGAATGGTTCATTGAAACGACTTTGTTGGATTATTGGCGAAAGTTTCGTTAAAGTATCTACTAACGATAACGATATCTACGGCAAAGTATATGTTGCGCGTAAGCAACAAGAAATTATTAAGAATGAAGCACTAGAATTCAAGTCACAAGCAGAACATGCATTAGCTACCAAGAATTTTAGTGCCGATACTGAGGCAAAGAAGCACTATTTAACTGGCAAATTACCGCCAGCCCATATACATGCTAGAGCGAAACGATATGCAGTAAAATTGTTCTTGTCACACTTGCATCATGTGATGTATGAACTACATTTCAACGAACCGCCGCCAAAGCCCTATGTTATAGACCATATGGGGCATACCCATTTCCTTGCGCCGCCGAACTGGCCTAGGAAATAGTCAAGCTTCAAGAGTGTGCCACTAATATCGGAACGAGTTATTCCTGATCAGAGTACCAACAAGAGCGAACGAGTTACTTCTAGGTGACAGTACCATCTCAGAAGAACGAGTTAGTAAACCTGGATAGTACCATGAGTCCGTAACGAGTCAACGACGGTTAGCGTGCCATTAAATGTGAACGAGTTAGGAAAAATGATAGTACCAACAACGAGTAACGAATCAATCCCAGTGAGTGTGCCAAGGTAGACTAATGAGTCACCTGTTCAGATAGTAACATTTTAATCGAACGAGTTAAACGGAAGAAGTGTACCATCAATCGAGAACGAGTTATCAAGAAAGAATAGTACCATCAGACCAGAACGAGTCATCTAAGTGGATAGTAACAAAGGGTTTGAACGAGTTAGCAGATCGGACAGTAACATTGTAATAGAACGAGTTAGCTTCTCGGATAGTACCATTTTACATGAACGAGCCACAAACTAGAGAGTGTGCTAAGTAAATGGAGCGAGTTATCTGCTGTTAGTGTACCAGCCTACGGAAACGAGCCATTTGGAGCCAGAGTTCCATTCGAGTAACAGCGAAAGTTACGTCAGAAGAGTGTGCCAATGTATGCTAACGAGTTAGATCCGTTAACAGTACCACCAGATCCGAACGAGTCAGTAATGATATAGTGTACCATCATAAGTGAATGAGTCACAGAGCATGAATAGTACCATTTCACACGAACGAGTTAATGTTCCGGAGTGTACCATCGATCAAGTAACGAGTTATTAAGCCAGAGCGTACCATTGAGGAAGAACGAGTCATGACATTATAGTGTACCAGAAAGCGTAAACGAGTTACCTCTTACGATAGTAACATGCTAGATGAACGAATAAATTAAGGAGGAAACGAGAGAGTTATTATTCCAAGTGTACCACTGTGCAGAACGAAAGTTAAGTTCGCGAATAGTACCAGACCGTTGGAACGAGTTATCCAATCCGACAGTACCAGTCGAACCGAACGAATTAAATCACCTTAGTGTACCAACAAAATGTGAATGAGTTACGGAAGCAAACAGTACCATTTCCGATGAACGAACTATTATAGTCGATAGTACCACCAACGGTGAGTGAACCAATTAGTCGGAGTGTGCCAATTGTAGGAGTGAACCACCTATCTCGGATTAGTAACAAAGATAGGAGAGTGAACCAATCCGGTTGATAGTAACAAAATTGGTCAGTGAACCCTCAAAATCGATAGTATCATTGTAGGGAAGTGTAACCAATTGGTTGGTTAGTAACAGCAACCCCGAGTGAGCTATGACCGGCGAGTGTACCACTGGTGTTTAAGCGAACCGTCATATGAGATAGTGACAAATGAAACGAGTGAGCCACGGTAATGGATAGTAACATAAGATTAGGGCGAACCATCTGGTCCGATAGTAACATCTTAGCGGAGTGAATCATTTAGTCGCGATAGTAACACAATGGTAGAATGAACCACCCTGCATGATAGTAACAATCTTGGTTTAGTGAACCATCGTGTATGACAGTAACAATTTCCCGGAGTGTTTCTCCTGGCGGATCATTCCGCCAGGAGTTAATTGTCAAAGCCTAGTCTAGACATAATACTCCACTTAACCGCACTATTTTGTGCGTGCATATCCATTTGGTGACTAGGATGTTTTGGTTCGTAACCATTATGCAAAGCATAATTAACCAATAAATCTATTTGTTCTCTAGTAAAATTGAGTCGAACGATCCGTGTCGGATTGGCTAAGATATTGTCTTCTCGGCGGCCCATTACTTATTCCCCTTTGGCTTCGGAGGTAGTTGCACAGTAGTAGTCGGCTTGTATATCTGTGACGAATACGAAATAATTCTTATGACACCAGACCGAATTTTGGCGCAAGTACTACAAGGCATTTTTAGAGAACCCTAACGCCACCAATTGGTAACAGATATGCAATCAAAATGACTATAAATAGAACTAACAGAATTATGTAGGCAATTTGTTGAAATGGTTGTGGTAATGGCATATAGTTAAGCACCATAAAGATCGCACCAAAGATCAGTATAAGTATTAACAAAGTGAGTAGTAACGAAATCATGTTAGTCTCCTTTGTCCAAACATTTATCAAGGATTTTACTTAGCATAACATTACGAGCTTCAGCGTTATGTTGGACCACATAAATCACTGCTCCCATAAATACAAGATTGAGAATTAGCAACAATAGAAATGCTGGCGGCAATACGCCAATTAGCTTATCACTTAATGATGCTAACGCTCCTAAATGTCTTCGTTCTGCTTCTGTCATTTCACTTCTTTACATCTCCTGGCCCGAGTTCGCGCTTAGAGAAACGATCCATTGTTTCCCATTGTTTCTCTAGTGCAGCAAGTCTTGGATCGCGTTTGTTTTGCTCTAGTTGACCACGCATTACTTTATTGCAGAAATCATCAAGTGCGGCCATTCGTTTCGGATCAAGCCAACTTGGCACACCAGTAAAAAACTTTGGAAGATCAGACATTATTAGTTCCTTTATGAGAATATTCCGTAACTAGCAGCATCCACGTATCCAGCAAGATCACCCGGAATAATAGCTCCCAATTGTCCGCCGGTATAGATTTGACCAGCACTAGCAACCCAATACTTAGGTGTATTAACAACAGTGCCAGTATAAGTCATGTCTTTGCATTGTATATATCCAGACTGATTAGCGGTAAGGAAACCATTAGGGAATGTAGGATTGTTCTGAATTGTTAAGTCAAGTTGAATAAGCGTTGCTGCACCACCCAATGAAACAAACATATGCGCTGCTGCTCCACCATAAATAGTATATGAAGTAGCCCCACCACGCCAAGGCCAGAAGTTACCACTAATACCTACCCAAACATGATGTCTACTGCAAGGGCCAAAAGCAATCGCATCAAATACTACAATGCCACCACGATCAGTATAGATACCATTACCCATACTGGTATAGTCAACATCTGGACCGGAACCTTCAACTGAGATACCTTGCACATATAATACTGCACTAGAAACAACAGCGATAGCAGAGCCATTTAGGTTTTTGATAACATAGGCGCGAGGATTAAGACTATCGCCTTGAAGAATAACTGCACCATTTACTGGCAATGTATGATAAATCGCTTCATAAGTTCCAGGAGCTAGTTGGATAATATAGTTCCAACCGGACGGATCAATATAACCGTATAGATAAGCTAAGGCATGTTGAATGGTTTTCCAAGGATTACCGATAATTCCAGTGCCAGTAACGTCATTGCCATTAGTAGCATCAACATATACTGCCATATTGTTACTTAAACGGGTGCGCGACATTCCAAGAATTGCATTGTATAGTTGCAGCAAATCATTATCGTTTGGCGCAACACCAGACTTGGTTATTACATTACCAATCTGACCATACAACCAATTGTCTTTATCATCCGACCATTGGAACATCGAATTAAATTGTTCAACAGTTGGCGGCGCTTGTCCAATAAACGCCCAGCCTGCATCGCTTTGGGCAAATGTAGGATCATCGGTCAATCCATTACTTGCCCATTCTTGTCCGAAACGATCCCACCATGAAGGCATATATATTACTCCTTGTTAGTCTGCTGTTGGGCTAGTTCTTCTTCCGGCGAATAATGAGATACATCTGATGCTGGTAAATCTACTGATGCTCCTGGCGGGGGTTCCGCTGTATCAGGTTCATTACCTTCAGATAACCATTGCTTATATTCCTGATAGTCGCGATTACCTTCATCAAACGGAATGAAAGCATTGTCAGCTAATCGTTTTACCATGCGCGTTTCCACGCCAGGAAACGAAATTAGTTGATATCTACTTGGCATATTGTTTCCTTATAGATCAGCAGATGCTGTCCATGTCAAAGTGAATTGAGCATAGCCAGTTACCGTAACAGTTGCATATGGCGTATAGTTAACATTATTATTGTAGGCGAACCCTCCACCACTAGCATTTACATAAGATGGCGAGCCAATAATCACCATTGTTGGCGCGGATCGCATCATAACAACATATGTTCCAACAGTAGTATTGCTAACGGCAGCGATACCACCCGCGCCTAATGAAGAATATCCAGTCTGATAAAACCGTTGGCAATTGGCAAGGTCTACTTGTGGATCAGGTTTCTCTAGTGGAGTCATTACTGAACCGATTTCTATTTGCACTCCCCATAAGTTAACTACACCTGATTGAACACCAACATTACCAGATCGCGCATTATTATCAGAACCACTGCTATACCAAAAGGTTAACCAAAATGAATGATTGCCATTAGTTCCAAGCGTTTTGCCAGCAGCACTAGGTATGTTAAATGTTAAACTAAATCGTTGCCAATTAAGTCCTAAAGTAACTGATTGTCCTGGCATTTGTATTGTTGGAGATGGCGAACCACCAGTGCCAAAAAATTGATCGAATGATACACCTAACTTTTGACCAGCAGAAGAATTAGCCCAAAACGAAATTGTAATAGTTTTGCCAGCGGTTCGTCTTACATTTTCAATTGCCTGCTGTAATACAGTATAGGATGTTGCTGTTGCTGATCCAGTAAATACATTAAGTAAGGAATAAGTTGCAGATTCATCACCAATTGCTAATCTACCAGCATCAACCATTATATCAATACTAAAAGTAAATGTATCAATGGATGCACCGCCACTCCATCTATCTGCTGTATAACCGTTAGTTGTCCAAGGCCCAGCGCCACGTTGCAATATATTAAACATTGAATTATGAACTAGGTTTCTACCTACATTATTACTTGGCGTGCTAGTTCCACTAGCATTACTGTTGACCCATTTCGTTCCATCCCACTTCCAAAGTATTCCTCCTGGCCCGGTGAATACCTGATCAACAGTTGGCGAGTCAGGGAAGTTAATTGCCATTATTATAGATCCGCTGACATTGAAAGAGCGAAAGTATAATAACTTCCTAATGGATTGGCAGCTACAAAACTACAAGAGATAACTATGTTGGTTGCTGAATTAACTAATCCACCAGTTGCATTACCTCCAATACCCCAGGCTTCAACCGAAGGAACTGCTCTCATTGCTGTGTAGAATGGTAAGCACATTATACCACCACCATAAGTAGTTGAACCATTCGATATCAAAGCTAAATTATTCAGAACTTGATAATAACGTTGGCAATTCCGTAGATCATCAGAAAAATCAAGTTTCTCCAACGGAGTCATTATTGAACCGATCTCTAGTTGCATTCCCCAAAATGCAACACCACCAGACTGTACACCAACTCCACCAGATGCTATAGTATAATTACTTCCAGTAGATAACCAAAAATTGCATTGGGTAATATCATCAGCATTAGTTCCCAATGTTTTTCCCGCAGCACTAGGAATATTTATTGTAACACTATAACGTTTCCATATTGCTGATACTGTAACAGCTTGACCAATGCCAGGAGCCGATGGAGATGGTGAACCCCCATTGCCAAATGTTTGATCTATTGATACGCCAACCTTTAATGATCCGCTATTAGTTGCTGCCCAAAACGAAACAGTAACAGTCTTGCCAGCAAATCTTCGCACACCTTCCATATTCTGTTGAAATAATACAAGGCTACTTGCCGCAGAACCGCCAGTGAAAGTTGAGTAACTAACAAACGTTGCAGCTTCATCTCCAATTTGCGCTCTAATACTATCGTCTGTTGCATTAATTATTGTTGACATAACATCGCCAGTTCCCAACCACTGACCCCATCGATCTGCTGATTTGGCTCCTGTTGCAGTAAATGGTCCTAGTCCACGTTGTCTAACATTAAACATTGAATTGTGTAATAGATTTCTACCAACATTATTGTTAGCTGCTACAACATCTGCTTTCGATGCAGTATCAGTCATACCAGCTAGGTTAGTGGCAGGCACCCATTGAGTAGATGTTCCATCATTATAACGAACATACAATTGTCCATCAGCACTACACCACCACAACGAATTTGCAACGGCTCCCACTGGTGCCGTATCCGAAACAATAGCACCACCGGGCTTTGCATCAACATATTGTTTCGTTGCTGCATGTAATGCTAAAATAGGATCGGCAGGAAGAACAAGTGGTGCAGTAATAGATACCAAATCTTCAGCAACTGCTAATCTATCAAGTCCATTTATTGTAACGAAAAACGCTGCGCCAGAACCAAGAGCAGCCCCAGCAAATGCATTCATTCTATTTGGAGTAATACTGAATCCTGCAAAGCCATCATAAAGTGTAATATGTTTAGATGCGTCACCAGTATTAGCACCAATATTAGCGCCGAAACTAATGCCACCAGTAAATGTTCCGCCAGATTTAGGAAAGGCTGAACCTAACGCATCGTAAACATTTGCACCGGGTAGTCCAGCAATAGCAGGAGTAACAGTAACGTTTTGGGCAGTAATGATTCCAGTTGCTGGTATGTATACATTCCAACTAGTGCCATTAGAAATCAACCATGATCCAGTCGGCACCCCGCCAGGAGGTTGATTACCAATACTAGTTGCATTGCCAACCTTGACAGTGAAATACATATCAGCATTACCAGACGTTGCTGCTGGTAATGGTTGCCCAACTATAATGGAAGGTTGACCAGAGGTTAATACAACATTGGTTGCAGCATTGTAATCACCGACATAGACAATAGCAGTAGCAGTAGAGTGAATTTGATTAAGCACCCATGCACGATTAGTTGCGTGCATAGCCAAGGTTGGATCTTGATATAAACTCAAGAACCCTTCCATCGTGTCACCATCTTTATGAACACGATTAGTTACTTCAGTTTGCAGCGCATTTATTTCATTACTTGCCGCACTAAAGTTATCCCGCACACTTTGGGTTGTAGGATTACCATAGATTGGTTTCGTAATGTCAATTGCGCTAGGCATCAATTACGCTCCTGGCCGTGCAGTGTTTGGCATAGTCGCGCCATTACCAGCGTATTGTTCTTGTTGTTGCATCTGTTCGCGTAGGCAATTAGTAATACCTTGAATAAGTGGCGCGGCTTGTTTGTATGGATGCTCCGCCAGGAGCACAAGAATGTTATTCCAAGTATCCTGCGGAAGTGTAACTGTTAGCATTAGCGATTGTTCTCCAAAGTTACAAGACGTTGACTGAGTTCTTGGATGGCTTTGAGTGCCGTGCAGATCAGTGGCATTTCTCTTACGCTATCATAACTTAGCGCACCAACTTCATCTTTATCTGTTTTAGCATCAGGCGCTTTGATGTATGCACCCGGAATAATATCTTGTATTTCATCAGCAATGATCGCGCAATCCCAATGTAGCTCTTCGCTGTTCTCAGTAATGAATTTAGTATCACAACTAATGATATTCAGTTTGTTAATCGTATCAACTGCATTAATTGCCGAAGGTTTGATGTTCCATTTTAGTTTACGATCAGACCAACTGAATGACCAATAGGCGAAATTTTCTGCGCTGCCTCCCCACCAAATGCCCACTGTTGCATTTGCGCCATTAAGCATTGATCTAGTATAAGCTTCATATGGAGTGCTATAAAATGAACGAATTAGAAAGCCATCCCACCCTCCATTAAAAGCTAATGAACAAGCCCAACCAGGGCTATTTATTGCTAATGCAATATAACTTCCTTGACCACCAATACTGAAACAAATACCTCTTGGACCAGAACAGTAAATGTCCATTGGTGTTTGAACAAGATTATTACTTAATGTCATATAACCAGTAGCATTAAGTTCATCAGCAATATAGAATTCACCACTTGTTAATACACCAGCACTCCAATGTTTTCCCGATGTTTGATAATGCACTCTAGCGTGATCTGTATTTTGCAATTGTAATGAAATTCCAGCATTGGTATTGTTAACATTGATGCCATTAGTTCCAGCCCCATAATTAATAACCGCTAGAGAACCAGTAGCAGATAATTGCATTACAGTTTGTGGCGCTGCTGTTATCGCTCCAGCAGCAACTGATGGCGTCGTCATCCAAGCCCATAGATTACCTGTGCCAGCGTTCGTTAGAGTAAGGAAACCATAACCAGCAAACTTGGTCCGATAGTTAGTTCCGTCATAGTATATATTACCAAACCATCCTAAAGTATTGATGGTATTAACGTGAACATTACCGCCAGCAGATTCAGTAGCGGGTGGTATTTGAGCAAAGCCTACATTGCCAGTTCCATCTATCGTCATTCCTTTACCGGAAGGAATGGCAACGCCTATATGTAATGGTTTACCAATAATAGTTCCACTAGCATTGTAATTGAATAAACCAAAGTGACTATTTGCAGCATCAACTCCAAGCGCCCATCGCTTCAAACTATTCGCTTCAAAGTAAATGTATTTGTCTGATGCGGCTGGTGAGTTAAATCGTAATGTTGGCGTGGCGCTATAGACAATGAGATTATTGTTAACTGTTAGAGTGCTGTTAGTTGTTACTGGAGGATAGAACATTACGCCAGTTGTTGCCCAAGACTGAGCAATAACATTATTAGTAACTAGATCGAATTGTTTAGTTGCTCGATTGAACCGCAAGTAATCTGGTGTTGCTGTAAGAAACTTAATGTAATTGTATGTGGCATCGCTGCCAATATTAAATAGATCATTAGCACTATCAGGACCAATATGAATGTTTTGAAATAATGGCGTCTTTGACCAAGTAGCCCCACCTGCAACTTGGCCACGCGCATAAAACATTCCATCAGTTGGCGCTTCGCCAATACCACCACTAGTGCCAAATGCTAGGTTATCAACATATCTTTTAGTTGCTACCTCATAAGGATTTAATGGATCAGTTTGCATAGTAATCGTGCCGTCCATAATGCCACCGGCAATTGGCAAGTATGGAGCTTGAGCAGTTCTAACTTGTAGATCATTTATTTCTGTTTTGGCAGTAGTAAAATTATCTCTAACACTCTGCGTGGTAGGATTGCCATATACTGGTTTAGTGGTATCAATATTAGATGGCATCAGGCACTCCCTTTTGATCCCAGATCGAATTGCCACTATCGTATATTGATTCGCCACGATCCCAAATCGACATAGTAATAACCATAGGTGGAATGTTACTGCCCGGTCTACGAGCAAATACACCTATGTCGAAACCGTAATAACCCATATTTTGATTAGAAAATCCAAAGATAAAGTCGGCATCATAAAAATATGGCCAAAGTTTTACACCAGCAGCTTTCGGTATCATATGTTCTAGTAGTTGCGAACGAGGATCGTTCAGCATGATAAAGTCATTGATATACACACGAGCATTAGCATTGCCCGCATCATCAACTCTAGTTCTTGTTACACCTAGCGAAGTATTGAATGCATGGACTAATTCTTCCGCAGTGCCATGTCCATTGTTTAGTGCAATTTTCAAGTAGATCGATGCACGATATTCAATGTCGCCTAGAATAATACTAGATGCGTAAGGTTCCCGTTTGCGGCGCATTCTAGCAACGCCAAAAGTACGTCCACTTATTTGTGACGAAAAACCAAAGAAGGGTAGATATACTGCATTGGCAACAGTTCTACTAATACCAACAATAGAACCAATGCCGTCTAACTGTACACCTTCCGCAGTCTCTAGCCAACGTTTCGTATATAGATCATTTAATGCATTATCTAGTTCATTCAGTGGATTGTAAAATGCTCTAACGAAATGTTCTGTATTTAATTTGCCAATATGTTGCGCCAAGAAGTGCGACCAAGCAATCTCTGCATGATCATGTGGAAAATGCAATTTATCTGCCATACCTTCACTTGGCAGTAGTATATCAAACAAGCCAACGTCATCTGGCATTAGCGAAAGTTCCTCGCATCTAGTATTGTCACCATTACTTTCGTTACATCAAACTGTGACAATTCTCTAGCTGAAATCGGAATGTTCTCGGAAGTGTAATCTCCTGGCGCGGGGACCGCATTAACATCATCGGCTCTAGCAACTTTAATATCTATATGACCAATGCCAGGAACCGCAGAGTATATTGGTCCAAAGAACCGTTGCACAATAACGTCTTTACCAATACCAAAACTGTTGCCAGTTTGTGTAACAATCAATTGGATTTGTGGTACACCACCATCGGGGAATTGTTCTTCATTGTATAGAGTAATAGTTACATCAACCCAAATATAAACCGGCGTTGGACGATTAAAGAATATATCGTGTTGGTAATTAGAACTACCAGTTACTTTAACCAATACATCGCCATAAGTATCAATACCAGCAGCTTTAACTAGATAGATTTGATCGGCAATATCCTGCGGATCACCACCATACGCAATGACTTCTATCGAGTGTGGCGGTCTACCATCACTGTCAGTAATATCGTCTTCATTCTCGTAGACTTGCACTGCAAGTATACCAGAAACGTTTTGTTCTAAATTAGCTCTAATAGATTCTAAAGTAGCTGCACCAAGTATAAATACACCTTTATCGTAACGAAGTCTTAGTTCATCATCGGTTTCTAGATTACGCCCAAGATGGCCAGGGACATAGTTATTTACACTAGTCCATCCATCCATAGTAGTAACGATCTGATTAACTGTATTCTCTGGCACTTCCGATGGGCCATAGTCTTCGGCGGTAAAGTTACCAATAGAACCAATGATTAGTAGTTCTATATTAGTAGAAATTTGCAACAAAAACGAAATAGATTCGATACCATATATGCGGATTTCATTAGCGTCAATCGAAATGGTAAATGAACCCGCCAGGAGTTGCGTAAACAATGCTTGCGCGATAGTTAACGCGCTATCACCAGCAATAGCAGTGTAACGATAAATCGACTGATCAACTCTGATCCAGTATTCTTCGCCAACTACCGCAGTCATTACTGCAACAGTAGCATCGATCGCAGTTTGTCGTGATATCGTAGTTGTTTCATTAAGCAAGAAGTTATCTTGTGTCAATGAACTACGAACTATACTACCTGCTGGAATAATAGTTGTTTCTACACCGTAGCAAGCGCACCAGACAGTGGACCTTTGAGCAAACAGCCTTCTAACACCAGCAAAAGACACAGAATGGTCAAGATTAACACCAGTGGCAGAAATTGGATACATCGCGTGATAAACCGATTCCGCCAATTCCCATAATGTAGCTTCACGTTCCGCAAATACATTAATAAACTGTCCGGTTATTGAATCCGGTCGCGTTTCAAACGTCAATCCAGTTGTTGACTGTAACGTATCAATTATTTGTTGCCTAATCTCTGGCAATCGCATCCGCGAGAAACCAGTTGGCAATACACCATATTCCGTTTGGTTAACAAGATCACTCACGGCGGAATATCTCCAGTTTCACGCTTTCTTTGATTGGCCCCAAATTAGTAGTGCAGGCAAATTCCACAAATAGATAACGCTTTTGACGATCCCAACTAAGACCAAGATGGTCAATACGAATAACGTCAGGCACAGACGATATATGACTGCGAAGAATGGTTTCGACACTAGCCATACGTGGGTTTTTAACAAGGATTTCTTCAAGGTATGGCACTCCATACGTTACATCTAAGAACCATTCCCCAAGAAACGATAGCAAGTTCATCTTAATTTGTTGCGCTACTTTATCTGCATTATTGATTGGCCATATAGTATACTTAGTAACATTACTGTATCCAGACACACTTAATGGTGTCGGTTTCGCAACAATTGGTATTTCATAAAATACCATGTCATGATCTAGTCTATTCAATGCTAGATCATAACTCATACTGGCTGACTCGTAGTACCAGAACCGGGTTGTACTCCTGGGTGGCGATGCGTTTGTAGTGTAAACTTGTTAGATGGTGTATCGATCGCAATACTGTTAGCTTTGATAGTCATATTACCGCCACTATCAATGATAATCGACGCTTTATCGTTACCTAAAACAACTGATCCATCTTTCTTTAATACCAACGAACACTTGTCAAATTTTAATACTACGTCTTCAGCATGTCCAACAGTTCCAGTATGACCGCCACCGGGTATAGCAATACTATCGCTAATATCAAATTGACGAGGATCATCCGGCATTGTTCTTTTACCATCTAACCACCCCTCCAATGATCGTTGCTGAACAATATTAACTAATGGATCACCAGCTTGCAAAGGCATTGTTAGTGAAGCTTTACCACCACAAGCAGACGGCCAAGCTATCGGAATTTCTACTACTTTCGGAGACTCTAACGCTTCACCACTATCCAATCGTTTCGGTAGATCAGGCTTTATTACTGCTCTATTCTTCGTTGCATCATAGGACATAATACTAGCAGGCATACTAGTATTAACCATCTCTGATACAGTAGATTCGATAATCAATCGAATACCTTCGCGTGGATCAGAAAGCATTATTTTTCCTCCACTTCATCTTCATCGATCGGCTTACCACGCGAATGTGTACCTCCTTTAGATTTAGATTTTTCTTCGGTTAGTGGCGCGGCTGGATCAATTAGTTTCATTTCAGTTTGCCAGTCGCCATCGTGACTATCGCCCTTATGCTTTAGTTCTTGGACGCGAAATATACCATTAACTGCCCGCGACTCTAGTTTAACTCGATCACCAGGATTTACCTCTGGCATTAGTAATGAATTTACACTCCAACCATCGTAATGTTTCGCTGGTGTGCTAACAGTCTTCTTCTTCTTATCAGCGCCTTTTACTTCAGTTGTACCTTCATTAGCTTTCCGTTCATGCTCCGGAAAACCAATTAAACCAGAGTCAGCCGATAATACTATACCTTGCCTAGTAGTTACCATACCTTTCTTGATTACTTGCAAGTTGCCGTTTTGTATCGACCATTCCAGTTCAGAACCCTTCGTTACTTTATCAAGCAATGTTCTTGCAGAACCGAAATAAGATAAACCGTTCTGCCAAATTCTTTCGGGTATGTCTTTCGGCAAGGTTAATGGAGTACCCATTTGTTTCGATACATCATTAAGCACTTGCGTAGATTTAACCCCTTTATCATAGCCAACCGATATTGTTGTGTCACGAATTTCTGCCGCACCATCTCCAAGTTCAAGTTCCGTAATGACATCTGGTAATTCATATTTGGTCCATGAAAAGGTAACACCACCTTGGAAGATAAGTAATGCACCCGCTTCATCTTTGTAACCAGCATACAATAAGCATCGCGTATCCGGTTTCTCTAGTTCTGCTCTAGTTTCTTTCCGCAAGTTATAGATACGAATACTACTCTTGTTAGGGTCTTTCTTTGCCGTCTTAGTAATTTCAAACTGGATACGCAATTCGGTTATTTCCAAGCCTTCGCTTTTACCTTTCTTTCCGACCAACAAACGATATACTCGATCAAACAGCACTGGCAGTATATCCGTAATCCGGAAATACCCCGGCATCCAACAAGTCTTGTTGTGTATAGTATATCAGTTGATACCTACCAGAACTAAAACCATCACGCGGAATTGGCCCACTTCTAAAGTAATAACTTTGGGCAATGAGTTCTCCTGGCGGCATGTCGGAGTAACGAAACTGTCTAGTTAGTGGAAAGTTAGCAGAAATTGAGATACCATCGATAACCGTTTCATATGCCGAGTTACGAATACCCATTGTCCAATATTGACCAGATTCGTTCCAATTGATAATGATATAATACAAGATATCATCGAGTACTGTTTCGATGGATTGACTATTCAAGTCTGCTACTTCAACGACGAACATTGATCATCCTAAGATCAAAACTTTTTGGTGCAGGAAACGGCCCCATATCTTGGCTACTACTTGGTAACGATCCACTTGCTCCTACCGCATCACCAGCTTGTCTACCAAGACTAGGTGTTACACCAGCATTACCCTTTGCTCCAGTAGGTTTGTTAGTTGCACCAGTTTTGCCTTTTGCTCCACTAGCACTTGGACTAGTCGATGCCTTATCCGGTGGTAAATCTGCTTGCTTTAACGTAACCTTTCTAATCTTGCGTAACGTTGCATTGATATTCAACCATTGTCCGCCAGTAGCTGGACTATTACTCCGCTCTAGTGTAAGCGCAGTAAACGCCATATCAGTATATTTACCAAGTCCTGTTTGTATAGTTATTACTTTACGTTCTTTATGCATAGTTCTTAGTTGATCGATCGCATCGATCATTTTAGAGTAACACAACGAACCAAACTCAATACCAAATGCACTGCCAGAGGCTATCGATCCAGCAATAGTTAATTCTTCGTTACCAGCAGTAATATGGTCTGAGATATCTTCGTTACCATCCTCAACTGGATATTCAGTAACTTTACTTGGCAATGATAGACTCTCTGACACCAATACATCGAGCGACAAGTAACCTAACTTGCTTTGGCCAATCGCAAAGAACATGGAAAAATTCATTAGTTTTGCGTCGCCGCTTCTACTC
>Ga0207701_10003062_pt1 | contig 17270 bp, 22 predicted proteins | sample KBSSwiSSwithPhiX_FD_184294 | JGI IMG/M metagenome (GOLD analysis project Ga0207701, IMG submission 184294) | Switchgrass rhizosphere bulk soil microbial communities from Kellogg Biological Station, Michigan, USA, with PhiX - S5 (SPAdes) (version 2) | ecosystem: Environmental > Terrestrial >... | reverse complement strand
TACACCTCGGTTTCGGTGCCGTACCATATCGGCAACGGCTGGGGTGGCGGTCTCGTGCCCATCGTCACCACGGCGGCCTACGCCAAGGCGGTGGAGAGCGGCTCCAGCGATCCCCTCTTCTGGGCCCTGGTCTATCCCATCGCGGTTCCCGCGATCATGTTCCTGATCGCCATTTTCGTGATGCCGGAGACACGCAAGAACAGCATCTGGGAGGAAGGGGCGATCCAGGCCGCGCGGGATCGCGCTCGCGCTTAGGCGCGCGACTCGTTTCCGGAGGTTAGGCCAAGGACCCGGCGCTTCTTCGAGCTGATATGCTGGGCGTTAAGAAAGGGGGCGGAAGAATTTCCGCCCCCTTTCTTTGTTGCGTCGAATAAATAGGCTACAGGAACTTTCCCACAAGAAATTGGCTGATCTCCTCCGAGCCGCGCAACGGCTTGCCGTCGACGACCAGCACGGGAATTGTTTTGGCGCCTGTCAACGCAATCAGTTCGCTTTCATATTCGGGATTTTCCCGAATATTTTTCTTTATGATCTTGTCTTCACAATGAAGATTGGTCATGCAGTTGAGCACGCTCTGAGAAAAGCCGCATTCGTTGTAGAAGTAGAGTTCCAGCGCCATCAACTTTTGGATGACTGATTTACCTTCTGAGCTTCGGCCAATAGCTCTTTGGGATTCCGCTCGCCAGCGGGGGTCACCGATTTGGCATACCGGACGATTCCTTGCTTGTCGATGATGACTGTGGCGCGATCCGTGATACCTTTGTCTTCGAGAAAAACCCCATATTTTTTTGCCATTTCTCCCTTGGGGTGAAAATCCTGCAGTAGCGGAAAGGAAATCCCGCCGCATGATTTCGCCCAATTATCGTGAGAAAACCGGCTATCGACGCTCACACCCATAACTTGAGTGTTGGAGGCCTTAAAGTCTTCTTTCAGAGCTTCCAGCCCTGGAATTTCCTTGGTTCAGGTCGGTGTCCAGTCGAGCGGATAGAACACCAACATGACGTTTTTCTGCCCTTTGAACTGCGACAGCGTGAACTTGGTTCCGCCCAAGTGGCTCGCCAATTCGAAGTCCGGGGCCTGCTTACCAACTTCGATCATGATGGTCACTCCTTGTTAAGTATTTGACCGCCGAACGAACGGCCAATCTTCAATATAAACCGTGGAACTCCATTTTCAATGTTGCTAGAAAAATTACCGGCTGTAGATCCATCGCGAATCTACAAGCGAACCGCATTATTACGATTGCCTTCCAAAGACACTCAGCCGCAGTCATGACGCGCCAGGCGTTTTCTCAAGGACTCCTATTGACTATTCCCGAGTCCCTGGTGCCTAATGCTTAGCAGCAAGGAGGTTTCCATGGGCACATTTAAAATCGAAGGCGTCACCCACTGGTCTATTGCCGTCAACAACTTAAAGGAATCCGAGGACTTCTACGGCGGAATGCTCGGGCTCAAACCGATCGGACGTCTCAGTAATAATGTAATGTCCTGCTTCAATGTCGGCGATCACAATATACTTTTGTGCGAGCGGGAAAAGCCGCAGGATAAGTCCATCGTCGAAGACCGAGTACACCATTCCTTTACGGTCAGCCCCGAAGGTTTCGCGCAAGCTTGCAAGACGCTTCACGAGCGCAACGTTCCGATTGTCGAACTCGAATACCGGGCCAAAGGCCATTTCACCGGCCGTGAGCTCTATTTTTACGACCCGAGCGGAAACCGTCTAGAAATCCGCGATCCGACCTGGAAGAAGGGAATGCCAGAACCGTCCTACGAGGAGATTGTGAAATCGTAAGTTTACGTAAAGACGTGGAGCATCAGTCGGATAACGTTCCACTCCGTGGTGCGATTATTTCCGCCGACAACTCATTGACGGTCGCAAAAATTCAGTGATAGAAATTTGCTCAAATCTAGAGAGGACGGTGCATGGCTGTTAAGCCGACGGAAATTCTGACGGAACAATACGGCGATTTAATTCCAACCGCGCGACTGTACGACGGTAAGCCGCGCAGTATTCTTTTCGATGCGACCAAGTGCATCGGCTGCCGTCATTGCGTCCAGGCCTGCAAAGATTGGAACGAGCACGATCGCACGAGCCTTTATGAGCTGTCATCGACCAATTGGATCACCATGGAACCGCCGGTGCTCGAAGGGCTTGCGCCGATTTGGGCGCGCAATAGCTGCATGCATTGCAACTTCGCTGCGTGCGCGGCCGTATGCCCGGTCGAAGCGATAACCAAGTATGAAGAAGGACCGGTTGTCATCAATCAATCCACGTGCATCGGTTGCGAATACTGCATTCACGCGTGCCCTTGGGAAGTCATCACCAAAAACGACATCACCGGCAAAGCCAGCAAGTGCACCATGTGCAGCGACCGCCTCAGCGAGGAAAAACAGCCCTTCTGCGTACAAGCCTGTCCCGCGGACGCCCTTGACTTCGGATTCTCCGAAGACATCGCAAGCAAAGCAGCGCAGCAGGCGGCAGCCGTCGGCGGTTACATCTACGGCGACAAGGAAGCGGGCGGCGGAAGCGTGGTTTATGTGCTGAAAGAACGCAAGGAAAAATACGCCGTCCGCGATATTCCCGAAAAAACATTTCCCAAGCACAAAATTCCCCTCGGCTTGATGCTGAAAGACTTATTCACGCCACGCTGCGGATTATCCGGCAAAATGCGCGCGCTATGGCTTGCGATTATTCACCCGCGCCGGCTGCTGTATCGGTATTTCTCGTGACCGACGGGTTTCAGCAAATCCTTCCGACGTACAGTTTCCTGACCGTGCTTTTTTCCCCTAAAGAAATTTTGTCGCTAGCGCCAAGCCCATATGAACGTCATTCTGAGCACCAGCGAAGGATCTCGCATTTCCTGTCGCTTACCACGACGAGATCACGCCCTGGCCTCAGAAACGAGCAAGTCAGGAGCGGGGTCGAGTTCCCCCAAGGAAAAACACGAAGGATCATTAACTCGATCATTTTTTCACTCGCTATCTCGATAGTGAGCTCGTCCGCTGCGCGCGCCGAAAAGATCCGCACCGCTATCCCGCAAGCCAACCTGAACTATCTCTCGATTTATGTTGCCGATGCCAAAGGATTCTTCAAAGACGAAGGCCTCGACAATGAAACCGTCGTGATTTCTGGTCCGCTTTCCATCGCGGCGTTGTTGAGCGGCGATGTCGATTACAGCGGCGCGGGCGGCAGTGGCATGCGCGCGGCGCTCAAAGGCGCGCCTATTAAAGGCATCATGTTTCAAGCCGACAAAGTCACGTTCTATCTTGTCGTCGATCCGACCATAAAAATCGCGGGGGATCTCAAGGGCAAAAAGATCGCTATTGGAAGCCCAGGCGATACCCAAGACCGTATCATGACCATGTTCGCCGAGCGCGCCGGTGTGGCAGCGCGGGAGATCATCCGAATTTCCATGGGAGCGGATACGAATACCCGGGTCATGGCCGTGAAAACCGGCGCGGCGAGCGCGACGACTGTCGATCCGGGCGGCTTGATCTTCGCGCAAAAAGAAGGGTTGACTTCCCTGGGCTTCCTCGGCGATCTCTTTCCCATGCCGTTCCAGGGCTTTGTCACCATTGAAAACAAACTCCGCGACAATCCTGGGCAAATCAAACGCTGGCTCAAGGGCGTTCTTCGGGGATTGATGTTCGTGCGCGATCGACCGGAGGAGGCAGTGGATATCGGCAGCAAAAAACTGCAGCTTGGAAACGCCACTCGATCGATGATGATCGAAGGCGTAAAGAATTACATACGCGCATTGTCGCCCGGCGTGCCCGGGTTGCCGACTCAGGAAGGTATCAAGAATTTTCTGGAATATGACATCAGAATTCCCCTTCAGCTCAAAGAAAATGTTCCGCCCGAGCGATTACTGTCACTGCAGTTGGTTGCTGAAGTCGTCAGAGAACTGGAAGCATCACAAAGGAGAACGACAAGATGAGCTCAGAGAAGGATCTGCGCGAGCAACTTGCCCTCTGTACTCGCATTTTCGCGATGCAAGGGATGATCGGAGTCTTTGGCCACGTCAGCGTGTACCAGCCCGAAACGAAAACTGTCTTCATCACACCGGGAATGGGTTCCGACAAGGGCAACCTCGGCCCGGAGCAAATGGTGCCAACAGACCTGCAAGGCAAGCCGATTTCAGGCACGGAAGGGCCGCCGGTCGAGTGGCCGATCCATACCACACTGCACCGAGCGCGCGCCGACGCGTTGGCAGTCGCGCATCTGCACACACCGCATGCGACGCTGTTCGCGATTGCAAAACGCGAATTTCGGCCGGTCACATTACAGGGCGCGATCTTCAACGAAGGCGTGCCGCTCTATCCTGAGGCGCAGTTGATCACCAATCCGGAACGCGGTAATGCCCTGCTCAACGTCATCGGCAAACACCGCGCCGCGTTGTTGCGGGGCCATGGCATTGTTGTCGTGGGACAAAATCTGCAGGAAGTTCTCTATACGGCGCTGGTCTTGGAAGATGATAGCAAGAAGACTTTACAGGCTGCGACTCTCGGGGAAGTCGGCACGATCAGCGATCAGGAGTGCCGAGCTTTTGGCGCAGAGATCGCGCTCGAACGGCGGGCGCAACGAGCATGGAACTATTTCGCCAGCCTCGAAGCCCGTTGGGACCGTCAACCGGCCACCGGCCGAAGCGAGTTGTTCCCATAATATTTTATCGAGAAAGATTTCTCGCTCCGCTCGAAATGACAACACACAATTTCCTTTGTGCGGGAGGAACGAAGAAAAACGAATGAGGCCAAATGATTGCAGCTAATTCGGACTACGCCAGTTTTTTCCCCAGCAGCAGACAAACTCGCCTCCCCGGCGGTTACATGGGAAAGATTTTGCGCGTGAATATGAGCTCCGGCAACCTCACCGACCTCAACGTTCCCGAAGAACCGCTGCTGCGCAAATATTGGGGCGGCCAGCTTTTCGCCGAATACGTGCTCCTGAACGAATTACCCCTCGAAATCGATCCGTACGATCCGCGCAATATCATTGTCGGCATGACCGGTCCGGTTACCGGCACGGGCTTTACTCCCGGCGGAACGAAGATGTGCTTTGTTTACTTGAGCCCGGCGACGCGCTACACGCTGGGACGCGGCGCCACGAGCGGCTATTTCGGCACGTCGCTCAAAGCGGCCGGCTACGACGGCATCATCGTCACCGGAGCTGCGCAAACGGCGAAATACCTCTACATCGGTGAAGACAAAGTCGAGCTGCGCGATGCGAGCCATGTCTGGGGCAAAGGCATCCGGGACACCGAAGATATTCTGCGCCGGGAGTCAGGCCATCAAGACGCGCGCGTTGGCTGCATCGGGCCCGCCGGCGAAAATCTGATTCGCGCGGCGATGCTGGTCAACGATTACAACCACACGGCGGCGCATGGCTTGGGCGCGGTAATGGGCTCAAAGAAGTTGAAAGCGTTCGTCGCCTGGGGCACGAAGCGGCCGCGCCTGCACGATAAATTTCGACTGATCGACGCCGGCATGCGCTGGGCGAAAACGATCGCGCCGCGAAAAACCACGGTTAAAAAGCGCCTGACGAGTGTTGGCCATGGCGAAGATTGGGGCGCCATTACCAAGCTGAACTGGCGCAGCACGACTATCACCGACGAGGCAAGGGGTTTGGATCAAAACCGCGTAACGCTACGTCCCTGTTTTCAGTGTCCCCGCATGTGTCCCTGGGACGTGGAGATCGGGGAGGGTCGGTTCAAAGGCAAAATCGGTCATTTCAACGCCGGCAGCGAATGGATGGACACCTTCTACAATCTCGGGTTCAAAGGAAACGATGTGCTCTATCTCTCGGAACGCATCAACGATCTCGGCATTGAATGCAGCCATTATGCTTGCGGCGCCGGATTGGCGTTCGAGGCCTGGGAAAAAGGCGTGCTCGGTCCCGACCGCACCGATGGGTTAAAATTGGAATGGGGTAATCTCGAAGCCGTCGAAACTTTGTTGGACCGATGCGCCCGGCGCGAGACCTGGCTTGGCAATATCCTCGCTGACGGCCCCAAAGAGCTTGCCGAAGCTTTAGGCGGCGAAGCCAGGAATTGGGTGGTGCACACCAAAGGTGGCACACCCGCGCAGCACGAGTGGCGGCCGCTGTTGAGTCAAATGCTGCGCGAGCTTGTCGCGAGCGGCGGCATGAAGCCGCAAGGTGCTGGCGGCGCCGAACCGCCGGCTGATCTACGCTATCGGGAAAAATGGGGTCCGCTGGATCCAAATAAACCAGACGGCTGGACGAGTTCGCATCTGATCACCGAACAAGTACGCCAGGCCTGCGGTCTGATGGGCGCCTGCTGGTTCGCGCTCAACGAAAAACCGTCCGACGGGGTTCAGAGCATGGTAGACGCGCTCAACGCCACCACCGGGTGGGACGTTTCTCTGGACGAGACCATTGACGTCGGCCATCGGGCGATCATTTTACAGAGCGTCTTCGGCACTCAGCGCGGTTGGATCGCAGAACATGATTGGCAAGATGTCGGCCCGCGTTTTCTGGAACCGATCCCTGACGGCAAGTACCAAGGCTTCACCATTGCGAAATGGCTGCCAGAACTCATTTACGAATATTATCGGATCTCGGGCCGACATGAAAAAACCGGCAGGCCCTATCTGGACACGTTGCAGAAACTGGGGTTGGAGGAATTCAGTCAGTGGAGTCAGTTGGACTGAAACCGTGGAGATCGGAATGACTCGTTGTAAATCCGTCCGGAGTGTTGCGCTTTGTTGTATTCTCGCTTTGTCGCCTCTTATCGCGTCCGTGTCTCACGCCCAATCTCTCAAAAAAGTGCGCATGGGCAGTTCTTCAACCAATGTCTCTTTCCTTGCGCTTTATACCGCCTTGAACCGGGGCTTCTTCAAAGACGAAGGCATCGATTTGGAGATCGTCTTCATGCCGGCGAACCTGGCGAGCACCGCGGTCTTGAACGGTGACCTTGATTACAACGGCGCGGTAACCGGGACCATCGGTGCGGCCGTTCAAGGACGACCGATGAAAGTTTTGCTTTTCACCGTCTCTAAGCCTTTGCTCTTTCTGATGGGCCAAAAAAATATCACAGATCTAAAGCAGCTTAAGGGGAAAAAGATTGCCGGCAGCTCGCCCGGCGGCTCCGCTACGCTGCTCGCCAATCAAGCACTGAAGCAGATCGGTCTGGAGCCCGGCAAGGATGTATCGGTGCTGCAAATGTCCGGCAACGCTGCGAGCCGGTACGCGGTTTTGGAATCCGGCGTCGTCGATGCCTCGCTCCTCTCGGTGCCGGAAAACATCATCGCCCATGAAAAAGGCTACAATGAATTGCTTTTTCTCGGCGATGTCGTCGAGTTTCCCCAGAATGGGTTTGGTACCTCGGAGAAACGCATTCGCGAGAATCCGGACGAAGTCTACCGCATGGTGCGCGCCACACTGCGCGGCCTGCAGTTCATCTGGGATAAAAACAATAGCGAAGCAGTGACTAATATTCTGATGAAGCAATGGAAAGTAAACGATCGGAAAATGGCCGCAGAAATGGCGCGCCAAGTTCGCCGCGTTCTCACGAAAGACGCCTACGTCAAACCCGAATCGGTTCAGGTCCTGGTCGATCTCGCGCGCGAAAGCGCCAAAGTAACTAAGCCGATCAATGCTATGGACGTCGTCGATTATAGCTTTCTCAATAAAGCACGCAAAGAATTGGGCATGGTTAAATGAGGTGTAGGGGCGTAGCATGCCGCGCCCATTTAATTAAATCAGTGGATCGATAATCACCTTGATTGAATCCTGCCCGCTTCCCGTCAGCTTGAACCCCAGTTCGGTCTGAGCGAGCGAGAGCCGGTGCGTCACCATCTCTTCGACCCGCACCTTGCGCTCACTGATCAGGCTAAGCGACTCTCGCAAATCAGCGCCACTGCCCGCGTAGGAAGTTATAATTTTGATCTCGTCTCGCCAAAAATCAAAAAGTGGGATCGGCACTTCGACACCGGCTGTTGTCGGCGCAAAAAACAGCAGTGTGGCGCCCCGATCGAGCGACTTGATCGCCTGGTGAATACCCGGCATCGCGCCGGTGCACACAATCACCAGATCTGCCAGCCGCCCCTCATTGAGTTCGCGCAGACGCGCCGGGACGTCCTCGGCGCCGTTAATTACCCCATCGGCGCCAAACCGCTTTGCCGCGTTGAGCCGGTACTCACTGATATCGGTGGCAATAATCCGCGCCGCACTGCGCGCCCGGGCAAGCTGAATATGCAGCAGTCCCGAAATCCCGCTGCCAACTACCAGGACAGTCTGTCCTGCGCCGGCACCGGCAAAACGCTGCGCGCGCACCACACATGCCAATGGCTCGATAAATGAACCTTCATCGAACGTCATCGAATCGGGAATTCGGAGCGTACCTAGATCAACGTTGATCTTCGGCACGCGGATGTATTCGGCGAACCCTCCCGGATCGAAATGCGTCGTGCGTAAAAGTTCGCAGACCGACTGATGGCCGGCGACACAATATCGGCATTCGCCGCAGGGCACGTGATGCGAGGAAAATACCCGGTCGCCGACTTTAAAGTTTTCGATTCCCGCGCCGACTTCGACGACCTCCCCGGCGATCTCATGGCCGAGCACGAGCGGTGCCTTCTTGATTCGGTACCACTCCATTAAGTCGCTGCCGCAGATCCCGCTCGCACGCGTACGGATCAGCAGCTCCCCCGCGCCGATCTTGGGCACTGGCATTTCCTGAAGCCGCACGTCGCAATTATTATAATAAACCGCCACTTTCATAAGGTTGCATTGGTCTCGTGTCTTGGGTTCCGCGTCTCGGGTTAAGAATACAGATGGTTTCACCGCGACTACTTTCGTTCGGCCGGCACGTATTTTACGCCTCTGACGCTCGACTGTCTGATATACTTCATGAGTCCCCCAATAAGATTCGCCGTCTCCTCCGCGAGGCGTGTGTTTTCTGCAAACTCCCGCCGGGTGATGTAACCCTGATCCAACGCAACGTAGAGGTGTGAAACGACCTCACAAGTCGAACCTTTAGCGATAGCTAAATATTGCTGAAACTCGGCTGATCCACTACGACCGAAACCTTCAGCGATATTTGCCATTATTGAAACACTCGCTCGGCGCATTTGATCTCGTAAGCCAAAATATTTCGAAAACGACCCATTTTTTGAGACTAACATAGATCGCGTTCGTCAGCGCTCTCGCCCTCTGCCATGCATCAATGCGGTAAAATTCTTGAAAGTGGCCATAACCTTACAACATGGTATCGTCTACAACCCGAGACCCGAGACTCTAAACGCGAGACTAACTGGCCTTACGCGCTTTCGTCGCCTTCTCACTCTCGTAGATCTTAAATGCGTCCTTGACGGAAGTATTGTCGTGGACGATAGCTCGAACTGCTTTTATCATGCCGACCGGGGAATCCGATTGAAAAATATTTCTTCCCATGTCGACGCCGACGGCGCCCCGTTTCACGGCGTTGTACGTAAGCTCAAGCGCTTCCATCTCCGGTGTTTTCTTTCCGCCAGCGACGATAACCGGAATCGGACAGCTCTCGATCAATTCTTCGAAGTTCTCGCAGTAGTAAGTCTTGACGACATGCGCGCCGAGCTCGGCCGCGATGCGGCAAGACAATCCCAGATAGCGCACGTCGCGCGCCATATCTTTCCCGACGGCGGTTACCGCGAGTACCGGAATCCCATATTTTTCGCCTTCATTGACAAGCTTCGCCAAGCTGACAAGCGTTTCTTTTTCGAATTCCGAACCGACAAAGATCGACAGCGCCATCGCGGAAACATTCAGGCGAATACAGTCGTCGATCGAGACTGTGATATCTTCGTTGGACAGCTCCTTCAGGATGCTGGTCCCGCCGGAAACCCGCAATACAATCGGTTTCTCCGCTTTGGCATCCACCGAAGTTCGCAGCACGCCGCGCGTCAACATAATCGAATCGGCATGCGGCATCAGCGGTTCGATGGTTTTACGCGGCTCCTCGAGACCGCTCGTGGGACCTAAAAAATAGCCGTGATCGACAGCAAGCATAACTGCCCGCCCGTCAGCTTTGATAATCCGCGCCAAACGATTTGCCATTCCCCAGTGCATCGACATTTCACCCTCCTTAGGTAAGTTTCGTTGAAATTAGCAAAAAAAAACCCGTAATTAAACTTCGCTGATCGGGACATTTTGGGGCGCTAGCGTATTCCGCACAAAGCAAAAATTCGTCACTTTGGGAATTACCTTTCGAGAAATCTTGCTTTATATGCACGACTCCAAACTTCAGAGCGCAATTGACAATAAATCTGCACTGCTGATAGCCTCGCGGCATTCTGCTCATTGGAGGAATAATGCCGATCGAAGTCATGGATATGCCGAAGATGGCGCGAGAAGAAGGAAAACGAAAAGTAATCTTCAACACCAACCGCTTTCATGCATGGCTCCACGTCTATCCCAAGCCGGGAGACGCCGATGACATGCACTGCCATAATGCGGATCAAACGTTTTACGTCATTGAAGGTGAATGCACGATGCACTTTCCTGATGGCGGCAAGTCGGTGATGACGCCCGGCATGGTCGCTACCATCACCGGCGGTTCCTTTTATCAATTGGAAAATACCGGCGACGGTCCGATGGTGCTGATGGGAAATCGCTCCGGTCCATCGGAAGCGATTCAGCACATCAATTACGAATTGCGCAAGGACATCAAAACTCTTTCGCGTGAGGAGATGGAAAAGATCCGACATCCAGGAAATATTCGCGTCTCCAACTGACTCGAGAAACTCGAAACCTACGAAGTCAGCCGAACAGGCTCACTCGAGTTCCCGAACCAAGGCGCTAGGTAACGTACGGCAAGCCCGAACAGAATGAACCCGCCTCCGGCAAACGTCGCGGCTGAGGGGATCTCGCCAAAAGCCAGCGCCACCCAAACTGGATTCAGCACAGGCTCGATCAGCGCAATGAGAGATGCTTCCTGCAGCGGAACTGACTCCAATCCCTTGGAGAACAAGAAGTAGGGGAGGCCGAGCTGAACCGCGCCCATTACGGCAAGAATAAGGAGTTCATTTAGACTTAGCGACAATTGTGACTTGACAAAGAGCACGAGTATCAGCACGCAGCCAAGATTGTTCATCCACGTCAGATAAACCGGATTCACTCTCTGCGCATTGCGCAAATTGATCATATACGCGGCGAACAGCACGCCGCTTGCTAACGCTAGCATCACCCCGCTCATTTCCGGTCGGCCAACGCTCTCGAGGGAAATGGCGCAGACACCCACCATAGCCAAAAAAAGCGCGATGCCGTTGAGCCTCGAGATTTTCTCTCCCAACACGAGCCGAGAAAAAAGAAATACGAAAATCGGGGCTGTGTACTGGAGTACAATCGCGTTGGCGGCGGTAGTCAGCTTATTAGCGGCAACGAACGCGCTAATGGCTGTGCTGTAAGTCAGGACAGAGACAAGAACCGGCCAGTTTAACTGCCACTGTCTTCGCCTCAATAAAGGCGTGAATACCAGAAATGCAAAAAAGCTCCTGTAGAACACGATCGCAAGCGGGGGCACATCGAGATACTTGATAAAGATGCCGGCCAAGCTCCAGAGAACCGCCGCTGAGAAAATCAGCCAATAGCCGCGGGCAGTGATATGGATGGATTGAGACATTGTTCCGAAACTAGCGCGTAAACCGGAGAACCGTAACAACAGCGCGCATTGGGGTGCCATCAATTTTTAGTCTCGCTGCACAACCTGTCTCTTACAGACGCTTAACGCACGGGGAACAAATGTTTCGTTGTGAGCGATGGCCAGCCAGCCGGATCTAAAACTCGGCACAAAAAAAGAGGGGAGAGAAATTTCTCTAGCCCCTCTTGGTTCCCATCGAAATTGATGGAACGAGTGGAAATTCGACGCTAGCTTTCTGGCACCACCGAAATCTTGAGCGACACCGTGAGATCCGCTGCAAGACGGACCGGCACCTCGTAGTCACCGGCAACTTTGATCGGCTCATCGAGATGAATTTTGCGCCGGTCAATATTCACCCCTTTGGCTTTCAGTGCCTTTTCAATTTGGATGTTAGTGACGGACCCAAAAAGCCTGCCCTCTTCCCCGACCTTCATCGCGATGACCAACGAAACCGACCCAAGCTGATCGGCGGCGCCCTGTGCCTGACGCAGCACTTTTTGCTTTTGATCGGCCACGAGCTTTTTTTGGTGCTCGAAAGTTTTCAGATTCTTTTTGTTCGCAATCAACACCAGACCACGAGGCAAAAGATAGTTGCGCGCGTAGCCGTCACGTACTCGCACGACTTCGCCAATTTTGCCGACATTAGCGACATCTTCCTTCAAAATAACTTCCATGGAGCCTCCAGCTAGGATGCGTGCGAGGTGAGCTTATCTTTTCGGAGCCGACGGAAGTCACCCCAAAGGTCAAACAAGCCCAGCCCGACCACCAACACCGTAAAAATTTGCTGAAAAACAATCAACACGTAGGTCAAGCCGCGCAAAAACCGCGGCACTTTGTTCTTGGCGAAAAAAAATCCGATCACCGCCAGCCCTTGAGCGAAGTAAAATGCACCAATCACGAGCAGTAAATTGAGTGCGACGTTTCTGATCGCACCCAAACCCGGAATGAAAAGAATAAAACCGCAAGCGATGAGGGCCCATACCAACTGTTCCGGAGCTTTCCACTCACGCAAAGACTCGAGCGAAAACCATTGTCCTCGACGCTCAGGGAAACGCCTAAGCAGATAGAGAATATTAATCAATATGATAATGGCAAAGCTCAGAAAGACCAGTGCTGGGAGAAGCTGAACAATGCGATCGATCATGAGCGGCATCTGCGTCTTCAGCAGGTCCAGACTATCCGCCGACAAGCCCATGGTTTCTTGCATTCGAATCGCGGACATCACCTGTTCGGTCAATCCGCGCTGCACGTCCTGCGACATCAGTGCCCATGAACCGTACGATTGAAGTGCTATGATTCCCGCCGTCCCTAGCATCACGGTGGCGATGACGACCACTAAATATTCGATCGCGCGAATCCGCCCAAGCAAAACTAACAACAGACCGGCCAGGGCAGCGAATACACCATAGACCAGCGCCAGCTCTTTCGTCCCGAAAACAACAAAAAACAAGATGGCGACGCAGAGTATCCCGATGCTACCGGTGAAACCATATTTGAGACCAAATAACAGTACAGGCTGCGCGACGAACGGGAAAGCGATCACACCGAGTGGCGGCAAGCTAATGCCGCTCAGAAACAGCACCACGCTAGAAGCCAAAGCGAGAGTAAATTTGCTGATGACTTCTAACTTCGGCATTAAAGTAAGCGCAAAAAAAGATTAGCTTTTCGCGGTGGTGAACGGTAGCAACGCAACACTGCGCGCTCGTTTAACGGCGGTTGTCAGCATGCGCTGATGACGAGCGCAATTGCCGGTAATCCGGCTGGGCGTCATCTTTCCCCGTTCCGTAATGAACTGGGAAATGACCCGCAGATCTTTGTAATCAATCGCGATCGATTTATCCGCGCAAAAGCGACATACTCGCCGGCGAAACATCGGCCGTCGCCGAGGCGGTCCCTTGTCTTCGTCCGATCTCTCTCGTTGTGGTCTTGGACCTCGTTCCATTTGTGCCATTGTTTAAACCTCGTCAGTAGTTTTGACTGGAGCCGACCCTTGTAAACATCATCTAGAAACGATCATCATCGTTGGCGGGGTCCTGGCCAGTCGAGTTGCTCGGCTCAAAAACTGCCCTATAGTAGTAACCACTTCATATTTGCTGCGTGACTTACCTTCCGCCGTTTCCCAACGCTTTTGACTGAGCCGGCCGTCCACCAGCACTCAAGCGCCCTTTTGCAAAAAGCTCTTGCTGCGCTCGGCGACTTTGCCAAATGCGACTTCCTTGAGCTCGTCGTTTAACCGGTCACCATGAACCCGCGAGGGGGAAACTCACAAACCGGCATTCCAGGCGGCGTGTAGCGAAGATCGGGGTGTCTGGTGAGGTTCCCGAGCATGATCACCTTGTTGGACTCGCCCATCGCCCGGCGCTCGGCGCCGCAAGCTCTATGCTGACGGTTCAGTCTTTGTACTTTCGACTTCGGGACTGGGCTTAGACTGATCCGCCTGTCCCTTCATGCCCGCCGCGCTGGTGCCAATGTTTTCCTGAGCTCGGACAGTCAGGTATCGGAGAATCCCATCGGTTAACTTGAGATTACGCTCCAATTCCTCGACGGCGCGGCCGCCGGCATTGTACCTGAGCAAAACGTAATGGCCCTTGCTCTGTTTATCGATCCGGTAAGCCAGATCGCGCATACCCCATTCGTCCACTTGGGCAAGGGTACCGTTTTGGCCCTCGATTACCTTTTTGAATCTCTCGACAAATTCCTTGATTCTTGTTCCCCGTTCCGGATGAACGATGAATAGGGTCTCATACAGCGTCACAGATAGCACCCTCCGTAATAAACTGTTTGACTTAACATACGACCCGGCGCAATACAACGCAGCAAGAATCTAGCCGCGCGGCCGATTGTAGAGAGCCATCGTTCGATGAATTCCCTGGTTGACAAGGCAAAGCGCCGCTTCCGCCGCTTGGTCGATGATTTCGTCGATTGCTGCGCGCTCGGTCTCGCCGAAATTTTCCAGGACGTAATCGGCCGGATCGATGCCCTCAGCAGGCCGGCCGATTCCCAACCGAATCCGAGGAAACTCTGCCACGCCAAGATCTTCGAGGATTGAGAGCATGCCACGGTGCCCGCCGGCACTACCCCTCGAGCGAATTCTTATCTGACCGAAAGGCAAATCCAGGTCGTCGTAAATCACCAGCAGGTTAACCGCATTACTCTCGGTGTGCGCGAGAAGGCAACCGACCGCTGCGCCGCTGCGGTTCATGAAAGTTTGCGGCTGGGCCAGAAAGACCGTCTCTTTATCCCACCGCCCGCGCCCGAGAACCGACTCGCAGCACTTTTCGCTCAAGCGAATCCCGGTTTTCGAGGCCAACCGTCCAATCACCCGAAATCCCAGATTATGCCGCGTCAGCTCGTAGCGTTTGCCAGGATTCCCCAGGCCGACGATCAATTTCATCGGACCGCCCCGACAGGTTTAACTCAGGATTCGCCTTCCTTGGTCGGTTCGGTGGCAACCGGCGCAGCTTCTGCGCCTTCAACCGGTGCAGCCGCGGCAGCTGGGGCTTCCTCAACCGTCGGCGGCACCACCGAAACCAGAGCCAAATTAGACTCGTAAATCGCCGTAACGCCTTCGGGCATGCGCAGATCTTCGATGTGAACTGAATCACCGATGTCCAGTTCGCTCACGTCGACATCAAAGTAAGCTGGAATATCCAGCGGCAAACACTCGACCTCGATTTCTCGAATGATCGGTTGGAGAATACCACCACGCACCACGCCCGCCGCCTTGCCCACGAAGTGTAACGGCATGTGAACGGCGATCTTTGCAGTGAGATCGACTTCGTATAGATCGGCGTGAATCACATCGCCGCTGATCGGATGATATTGCATGTCTTTGACCAGCGCGACTTTATCGGCCAATGTGGCGGCGGCTGACTTTAACCGAACCAAATGCGAACCTTCCAGCCCCGCGATTCGGCTGGAAAATTCACGCTTGTTGAATTCAAGCGCGACCGGCTGCATTTTTGGTCCATAGAGTATTCCCGGAATTTTTCCGTTGCGCAGCAGCCGTTTGGCATCACGTTTATTTTTCTTCTCGCGCGCGTCTGCGCTAATCTCAAGCGTTTCCAAGGGAAACTACCTCCTGCGATTTAAACGAATAACGAGCTGATCGACTCTTCTTCATGGGTGCGCCGGATGGCTTCGCCGAGCAAGTGCGCCACCGAGAGTGTTTTAATTTTGCTGCAGCCCTGTGCCTGCGGCCCAAGCGGAATGGTATTGGTGACGATGAGTTCTTCGAGCGGCGATTCCTCGATGCGTCGGAGCGCAGGTCCCGACAAGACGGCGTGAGTGCAACAGCCGAGAATTTTTTTCGCGCCTTCTTTTTTCAACGCCGCCGCCGCCATGGTCAGGGTACCCGCCGTATCGATCATATCGTCGACTAGAATCGCGACTTGGTCGGCGACCTCGCCGATAATGTTCATCTCGGCAACCACGTTTGGACCCCCCCGTCGTTTATCGATGATTGCCAGCGATGCGTCCAGGCGAGTCGCAATGGCCCGCGCGCGCTCGACGCCGCCGGCATCGGGAGAGACAATCGTCACTTCATTATGGTTTAAACGCTTCCTTAAGTATTCCAACAGCACAGGGGTGGCGTAAACATTATCCACCGGAATATCGAAAAATCCTTGAATCTGTCCGGAATGAAGATCCATCGTCAGCATGCGCGAGGCTCCGGCGGTCGTAATGAGATCGGCTACGAGCTTGGCGCTGATCGGTACTCGTGGCACCACCTTGCGGTCCTGGCGCGCGTAGCCGTAGTAAGGCATCACCGCGGTAATCCGCATCGCTGACGCACGCTTGAACGCATCGAGCATCAGCAATAATTCCATTAAGTTATTATTTCCCGGCGCCGAGGTCGACTGTAATACAAAAACATCCGCGCCACGCACGTTTTCTTTGATTTCAACTTTGCTTTCGCCGTCGCTGAATGTATCGACGATCGCCTTTCCGAGCGGTACTTTGAGGTACTGGCTGATCTCCCCCGCGAGGGGCGGGTTGGAATTACCCGCGAATATCTTCAAACCCGCGTTTTGCTGTCCCATCTGTCCGAATCCGCAGTGTGTATTCAGTCCAAAATTTGGCGCCGATTCACGCACCCTCCAAATACGCCGTACCGGAGAAAACAGGAGCGCCGTTCCCCGCGAAACGGCGCTCTTGAGAGATACCAAATAATACCCGGTTAAGCCAACGAATCGCTAAAGTGGCTGGGCGGGAAGGATTCGAACCTTCGATACCGGATCCAAAGTCCGGGGCCTTACCACTTGGCGACCGCCCATCGCACGAAACTCCTATCCCAGGAGTTCACTCGGTCGCGGATATCGGCTCACATATCATCAAGCGCTTTTGGACTGCCGCCCTCGGCGAGAACCTTATGATATTCCGCGATGATTTTCTCTTCGATCATCCGCCGAGTCTCGTTGTTGATCGGATGAGCGATGTCTTTATAGGTTCCGTCCTTGCGCTTTTTACTGGGCATCGAGACAAAGAACCCAGTGGAGCCATGGATGATCTTCAGGTCCCGGATCACGAAACAATGGTCGAGGGTGATCGTGACATAAGCCTTTAGTTTATCTTCATCCACAGGAAAGACCCTAACCTCGGTAACCTGCATAGGGACCCCCAACTCGCTGCGATT
>Ga0207701_10003058_pt1 | contig 17279 bp, 19 predicted proteins | sample KBSSwiSSwithPhiX_FD_184294 | JGI IMG/M metagenome (GOLD analysis project Ga0207701, IMG submission 184294) | Switchgrass rhizosphere bulk soil microbial communities from Kellogg Biological Station, Michigan, USA, with PhiX - S5 (SPAdes) (version 2) | ecosystem: Environmental > Terrestrial >... | reverse complement strand
CACACCGTTTGAGTCGCATCGCACGTGAGGAGGAATTTATAATGAACGCGCTAAATCGATATCTCCGTCCGGAGCTTCTAACGTTGCTTCTCGGGATAGCGACAGTTCAGGGCGGTTGCGTGCCCGTACAAACAGCCACGCGTCCAACTCTTGATGAGGCTCGTCTGGGCAATGTGCGTAGTGCGAATGTAGACGACAGTCGACTTCGTCCCGGTGAAATCGAAGGTGAAATCGCTGAAGTGAATCGCGCCCGACGCGAAATCTCCGTGGTGGCGGCGGATGGCCGGCGAGAGACTCTGCCGTACGACTTCGATCGGACCCGTGTTGTGTATCACGGCCAGGAATACACCATCGACAATCTGGAATCGGGCGATCGGATCGCGTATCCATCGACTCCTCCAGCTGGCCGATATATCGATGTCATTAGGATAGAAGAACCCGTTCAGGCGCGCTCCGGGTCGCGATTCTCTCAGGCTGCGCCCACGAGACGAACAGAAGTTATCGATGGCACCGTCGACCGTATCGATCAGAAACTCGGTGTCTTCGATCTTCGGCCGCGTGATGGCCGCAATATTACCGTTTCGCTCCCCTATAACGCTCGCGCTGCGGATGTCGACAGCTTCCGCACATTGCGTCGAGGGGATCCCGTACGCGTGGAAGGCGAATTTGTGAGCCCTGAGAATTTTCAGCTTTTGTCGTTCTTGTGGTCGCGTTAAAAACCACGGCCTCACCCCTCTACTAGGGGCGCATCAGCGTGCGCTCCTAGTGGAGCTTCCGTAATCGTGGCAGTATTTGCCGGCCGTACGCTTCCAGGAACGGCCGCTGGTCCGGACCTGCAGAATGGAAAATGAGATGATCGAAGCCTAGATAGCGGCGCGCCTTTTTTAACGTGCGCCTCGGGATCACTTGAGATGCACACGGTTTCACGGATCGTGTGGGCACCTACAACGTTTGCCGTTTTGTTCCGATATAGTTGGCGTGTAGATTCGTTCGTAAATAAAGCCGGGACAAACGTTCCTGCCCAATAAGTTTTTCTCGCCTCGATCGCTTGCTGCTCATTCTCAGTGAAATCGACGGCAATTTCTATCATTCGCGGCTTTTGGTCTGGATCTTTCCCGGCCTCAGTCGCGCCGACGGCGAAATTTTCTAAAATCTCTTTGTACGTTTCCGGACTCTCGCCGCCGACCGGTGATCAGCCCATCGCCGTATTGGCCTGCAAATCGCGCGCTGTCGCCACCAATGCCGAGATAAGGATCGGCGGCGGAGTCTCTCTTACGCGTAGAAAGCTTCGCTTTGCGTGTTTTGTAGTAGGCCCCGTTACAACTAGCTGGCTCGCCTTTCCAGAGAGCGCGAATCAGTTTGAATCGCTTCCATCTTCCGTTTCGAGACGTCGAGCCGGTCGTCCCAATGCTGGGACCTTCGACACTTTGGGTGTTGCAACCTCAAAGCACCAGCGACATAAAACCGTGGCATCGTGATTGCTCGATACGATTCGCACAAGAAAAATCTTGTTTAGCAAAAGGACCGGGATATGGCTGAGACTGCGTCTGATATTTTGATGGATATTCTTATTGATTGGAATGTCGAAGTGATCTTCGGACTACCGGGCGACGGCATCAACGGCTTGATGGAGGCGCTCCGCAAACGGAAAGACAAAATTCGTTTCATTCAAGTGCGGCATGAGGAAGCAGCCGCATTCATGGCGTGTGCGTACGCCAAGTATACGGGTCGATTGGGTGTCTGCTTAGCCACCTCCGGGCCGGGTGGAATTCACCTCTTGAATGGATTGTATGACGCCAAGCTCGATGGCCAACCAGTGTTGGCGATCACCGGCCATCATTACCATGATCTTATCGGCACCCATGCACAGCAAGATGTAGATCTCGACAAACTTTTTATGGACGTTGCCGTGTACAACACGCGCATCATGGGATTGGCTCACGTGGAATCGGTGACTCACCTAGCCTGTCGTACCGCGCTCAGCTATCGGGGTGTGACACACATTAATTTTCCTACCGATATACAGGATTTCACATCTGCAGAACGGTCGAAGCGCGATGTACCCGGTCATACCACTGCGGTAAGGGCCCGCGGCGCTGGCGAGCCGGATGAGAGAGATCTAAAATACGCTGCGGATATTCTCAATCGAGGAAAAAAAGTGGCCATCCTGGCGGGTCGTGGCGCGCTCGGCGCGGGTCAGGAGCTGGAAGAGGCCGCTGAAATTCTCGGGGCGCCAATCGTGAAAGCATTGCTTGGTAAAGTTGTTCCCGGATTCTTCCTTAAGCCGGTTAGCGACGCCGCTGTTCCTGACAACAGCCCCTATACGACGGGCGGCATTGGCCTACTCGGGACCCGTGCCTCTCAAGAAGCGTTGGAACAATGCGATACTCTCCTCCTCGCCGGGACGTCTTTTCCTTACATCGAATTTATGCCGAAACCAGGGCAAGCGAAAGCCGTGCAAATCGATGTCGACCCGACGCGGATCGGGTTGCGCTATCCGGTCGATGTCGGACTCGTCGCTGACACTCGCATCGCACTAAAAGCGCTTCGGCCAAAGTTGACCCGTCATGAGGATCGAGACTTTCTCCGCCAGGCCCAAGAAGCCACGCGCGCGTGGTGGAAGCTCATGGAGGAGCGCGGCACTCGAACGGATCACCCTATGAAGCCGCAGGTAGTTGCATGGGAACTCGGGAAAAGAATTGCCCCCGATGCCATTGTCTCATCGGACTCCGGAACGATTACCACCTGGTTTGCACGACAGATTCCCGCCAAGCGCAATCAAATGTTTTGGCTTTCGGGAACGCTAGCCGCCATGGCCAACGGTTTGCCGTACGCCATCGCGGCGCAGCTAGCCTACCCGGAACGCCAATGCATCGCGTTGTCGGCGGCGGCTTCTCTATGCTGATGGCCGAATTTGCCACTGCGGTGAAATACCAACTGCCAATCAAAGTGATCGTGATCAAAAATAATACTTTAGGCCAGATAAAATGGGAGCAGATGGTCTTCCTCGGCAACCCGGAGTATGGCTGCGAATTGCAACCGATCGATTTTGCGACCTTCGCACGGGCCTGCGGTGGCTCGGGCTTTACGATAGGAAAAGCGTCGGAATGCGGCGCTGTCCTCGATACCGCCTTATCCACGTCCGGCCCGGTTTTGATCCAAGCCGAGGTAGATGCCAATGAACCACCCATGCCGGCAAAGATCACCATTCGTCAGGCGGAAAAGTTTGCCGAATCATTGATCCGCGGAACGCCGCATCGAGGTGAAATCGGCCTGACGGTGCTGAGCGATAAGGTGAGAGAGTTGGTGTAAAGGCAGCGGCCTTCATTCTGGTTTGCCGTGGCTGCCATTTATTGAGTCGATCCAGGCTTTCAACGGAATTTCTAGAGGAATTTTCTGCCTTGCACGGGATCTGGAACAGTGAGTCCAATGCTTTGGATGATCGGATCCACTTCCTTCTTGAACTCCCAGCGCGCTTGGCTGTTGCTGCGGCGCTTCAATCCCCAATGACAGAAGCGGTTCGAGCGTTCCGAGTCCGAACGGCCGAACATATCCAACCCTTTGACGTACCAAAAATTCAGACTCTGCTGCACGCGCCCGCGAGACTCATCGTTTTTCGCCGCCAATTCCGTTGTTTGATTGGTGCCAAACCCGATATGCCCCACCTCTTCTTTCAGAACCTCGGGCAAAATACGTTGCAACGGCAAATAGCTGCAATCGAGAAATTCTTCCAGTTGATAGCGCCCCACGCGATCGATCAAAAAACCGAAAACCGAGAAATCCTCCCATGTCGTGATCACGCCGCGAAAGGCTTCGAGATAGCGCTTCTGATTCGGGATACTCAATAAAAATGAAGTATCTTTACCGATTTCACCCGCCAGCCGCGCAAATTTGCGATAGTGATCCATTTCTTCTGCGGCGGTGCGCGCAACAATCAACTGATTTACTTTGCTGGGCGCTGAGGGCAAAATGTCTTTGACATAAAGATGGGGTCCGCCGATTTCGCAGTCGGCTTGAATGGTCAACACCCGCTCGAGCAGTTCCTTATACTCGGATGGCATCTTGTCCAACTCTTCGCGGTCGACTTTGTCTTCGAACATAAAAACTAGTTTCCTCAAAAAAACAGAATAGTGATCAATCACGCTTGGACTACCGCGCATCTTCGCGCAGACCATGGCGATTCGATTCCGCGTAATAAAGCTGTCCCCGCTTGTAGCCTCGGCGGAAAGCTGGCTGATCGCACACATCAGCATATCGGTCGCGCAAAAAAGCGTGCGTTTCGTCTAGCGGTTTGCCGCGGCAGTCCGGCCGGAGCGCGGCTTCAAAGCCGCAGCGATACGGGCGCTCCGCGTCCCCGAACGATTTGCCATCGGGGTCATATTCTGCCGCTTCCGCATCACGCAGTCCGATCCACCAGTTGTCTCGTGCGGCATCTAAACTTTCCGCGCCGGCTCGCTCCATGATGCCGCGGCCGCGTTCTATCCGGTCCTCGTCCTCACCAAACGCGATCACCACGGTCCGTCGCTGTCGAAGCGCATCCTCGTAGAGAAAAATTTCGTCTTTGGGTAGACCATGGGTCAAGCTGTTTTCCAAAAGATTTCCCACAGCGCCGCCAGCCACTGCGCCGCCCACACCCAACACGCCCGAGCCTAGGCCAACAGCGAGGATTGGACCCACTCCCGGAAGCAGAAAGTTGCTGATCAATGCTCCGGCCGCTAGACCGGCTGCGCCACCGGCCACACCGCCGATAGCCATACCCATCCCGGGTTGTTCAGCATCTTCGCTAGGTGTGCGCTGGCGGGTATCGCTCGAGTGGTCTGGTGTTAGTAAGACCAGCCTCTCGGACGCGAAACCCGCAGCACGCAGCTCCTCAATGGCTGAAACGGCATTTCTCTTTTCTTTAAAGATTCCGACGACGTTCTCCATATTTTCCTCCCGACGTTGTTAAATTGTGCAAGGCACGAGCCAATCCCGTCCATACCAAGCCGCTCCATGTGCACAGTAGGCAAGCTGTTTTACTTGAAAAGAAATTGGACAGACGGGACAGGACCCGGCGTGGTGTCCGAGTCGGAAATTGACTTCTGAATCAGATTTTTCCCACCAGTTCGATCGCCGGCTTCAGAGTCTTGGCGCCCGGCCGCCAATCGGCGGGACACAGCTCATCCTCATGGTTGCGGACAAAAATCGCTGCTTGGAGCTTTCTTAAAATTTCGTCAATATTCCGCCCGATGCGGTTGTCGTGAAACTCACAAGCTCGAACCACCCCGTCGGGGTCGATGATAAAGCTCGCCCGCAGACAGATTCCAAACTCTTCGACGTACGTTCCGAAATACTGAGAAAGTTTTCCCGCGCTGTCGGCAATCATTGGGAAGCGGACTTCTTTCAGCGAGGGCGAAACATCGTGCCAGACCTTGTGCGCAAAAGCGCTATCGGTGCTGACGCTTAATAGCTCGGCGCCGAGGGTCGTGAACTGATTGTAATGCGCCGCCGCATCCTCCAACTCGGTAGGGCAAACGAATGTAAAATCTCCCGGATAAAACAACAATACGATCCATTTCCCTTCGTACGAAGATAGGCGGATCTTTTTGATTTGCTCACCGTGATAAGCATCGCATTCAAAATCGGTGACTTTATGTCCTACGGGTAACATCTAAAAGCAGCGCTACTTCCTATAATCGCGCCTGACCGCGCGATTTACGAAGCACGAGCAATGGCCATACCATTCCGACGATGCGTATTTGGCATAGATTTGCGCACAGGTAGCGAGCAATTCGCTGGCGTCGTTCCGTTCACGGGACAGAGCTGTTCTATCGCCGCGACAAAACGCTGATCTGTATGCAGACCTCAGCAGGCGCCTTCAAAGCCCTATTTGCTCGGATGGCTTATACCGGGATGCCGTTGCGGTACGCGGTCTGGTTGCTTATGGTTGGGAGGCAGAAATTTTTTGGGGCTCAGCCCAGAACTGAGAAAGCATAACTCAACGGCTTCAACGTCGAGGTGGGACTCATGGAGCTTGCCTCAGCCGATCACCGCCGCTACCGGATTCTGGCGGTCCCTGTCCGGCCGACGGCATCCTAGCGCGCATTGACGCCGCCGTATCCATCGGCGGCAGAGTCACGCGGAACGTTGTTCCTGCGCCGACTCTGCTCGAGTAGTCGATAGCTCCGCCATGAACTAAAACAATTTGACGAGCAATCGCGAGTCCGAGTCCCGTGCCATGAGCCTTCGTTGATCGAAATAGATCGAAAACGTTTAGCCCATCCGGTACGCCGGTACCGGTGTCGGTGATCTCGATACAGATCGTTTTATCGCGCGAATAGGTTCTTACGGTCAATGTTCCGCCGTCAGGCATTGCCTCGAAGGCGTTCTTGGCAATATTTAAAAAAACCTGCTTGAGTTTGTCGCGATCGCCGCGAACCGGCGGCAGTTCCGGGTCGAGCTCCTCGACGATCTTAAATGCACCGTTGTAAAATTCCGGCACCGCGAGCGGCATTACGTTGCGCAACAGTTCCGCCAGCTGCACCGGCTGAGAACACATCTGCTGCGGTTGCGAGATCACATGAAATTCGGCAAGGAGTGTTTGTAACCGCGCAATCTCACTTTTTAGATCGTGCAACGTACTGATGACCATCTCCTTGGTGGGTTCGAAATTGTTCTGGAGCGAACGCTCCAAGAACTGCACTGTCGTCGACATGCCATTTAACGGATTTCTGATCTCATGAGCCAGCATCGCCGTGGCGGTGCCAATGCTCGCCAAGTGCTCCTTTTCGCGCAGCTGGTCACGAATTCTTTTCTGCTCGGTGTCGTCGCGTAAAAAGACGATATACCCGCTGAGCGCGCCTGCTTCGTCGCGCAATGCGAAAATCTCGACGCGGACATCGAGTTGCGACCGATTTTTGCGCAGCAGCCAATCATACTCTCGCACCGTCGATTGCTGCTTCGCGCTTTCAAGAATTGCGCTCCATCTGCGCTGATCCTCCGCCGTAGTTTTGAAAAGGCGTGAAAAATGAATGCCGTCGAGATCCTCGGCTACATAACCCAGGAGTTGCTCGGTCCCTTTCGAGTGTATGACGTAACCTTCCGCGCTAAGGAATAGAATCGCGTTGTTGGTAATATTTCGCATCAGCACGTTGAGCAGCCGATCAGTCTGCCGTCGCTCCGTCTCGGCCCGCTGCAGCTTGTCGCCCTGGGCGATCAATTCGGAAGCGCGTTGGTCGAACCGACGCGCCAGCTCCTCATTCAACCAGTGGACGATTTTGTCACGTTCCTTGCTTTCACTGAGATCACGCACCAGTATGATCACGTAATCGCCCTGATCTGTGGATAGCGAAGTTTGCGTCGTTTCCGCCGTAAATACCGAGCCGTCGCGGCGGCAATACTCAGCCTCGCCGCGCCAAAACCCGCACCCCTGAAGCACGCTCAGCGTGCGTCCGTGCACGCGCTCGAACGCGCAACGATCCGGAAATAGCCGCTCGACACTGTGGTAGAGAATCTCGTCTGGCGAAAAATTGAACAAGGCTTCCGCATTTTCGCTCCAGTCCACTACGGTAAGAGAATTGAATTCCACGACAAAGACCGCCTGTACCAGTCCCTTGCAGAGCGCGGTGAAAAATTTTTTATCCACCGGTGGACAAAGAGCTGAATAGGCTAACGTTGCTGACTGTCTTGATTCCACAGCAGGGCGACTCCGAACATGGATCGAGAATTGAGCAGTGTGATCGCCGGGATGACGTGTCTATCTCAATCTTGGTACACCCCTGCTGCCAAATCAAGACATCTTGGCAAACTTACGGGAGGATTCGAAGCTAAAAAGGACCGGGAAATTCTCGGAGGGACATTATAGTCTAGAATAGTTTAGAGCCGTCGGCCTAAACCGTGCGGCCGACGGCTCTTGCTGCGAAGTTATGCAACGGCGCGCAAGGCAGCGGGATTACTGAGTCGCCGTCCGACCGCCTCCCAATTTACATTGCTGAAAAACGCATTGATATATTTGCCGCGCTCGGCGGGCTTGTAATCGAGAAGAAACGCGTGTTCCCACACATCCATGACGAGAATTGGTTTAAACCCCGAGGGTACGCCATCCTGGTGCAACGCTATCCAGTGATTCGAGAGTCGCTGGGTAACCGGGTCCTGATACAAGATCGCCCAGCCCACCCCGCGCATGCCCCCCACAGCGGTAAAGGCTTGCTGCCAATTTTCAAAACCGTCGTAGCTCTCATCGACGGCCTTTTTGAAATCACCGGAAGGACTCCCCTTGCCCTTCGGTGCGAGGTTTTCAAAATAATATTCATGTAAAACCATGCCGCCGAACTCAAAGCCAAGTCGGCGCGTGAGTTCGGCATAAGCCGGGTCTTGTCCCGATGCCTGCTTTTTCCTGCTGATTCCGGAGATTTGCTCCATCAATAAATTTGTGTTTTTTACATAGCCCTCATAAAGACCAAAATGCATTTCCAAAGTTTTATCGGTAATTCCTTCCAACCCGCTGAGCTGAAACTTTTTCGGTTTGTATTCCGCGTAAGCCATTACTTCCCCCTTGTTCATAAGATAATCGACAGTGGTGCAAGGATGAGACCAAAATCACCGTACGAACGGCGTCTTGCATTTGGGACGACTCCTTCGTGCATTGTACCGAAACCAGGAACCAATTCCTCGGATCCGCCGCATCACGATTGTCCAGCCATAATCGCGGTGTGGCATAGCAGTTGCGCGTCAACGCATGCGTGCCGGTGGTTCAGAATATTCTTATAGCGCTGGACGATCACGATGCGTCGATGCGGGCGGTGGAATGCAGTCGATGCGGGCCGTGGAATACAATAGATGAATCTTAAAATCATCGCGACCGGCGAGGAACGCACCTGGGCGCATATTTTACAGTTGAATGACCGTGCAGACCTAGTCTCTGAGATTATTACAGCGGCCCATGAGTATCGTTGCGAGACAGTGGCTCACGGAAAAATTTCACACCCATATCGCTGAGCAACTGATCGCGCCGTGTGAGCGCCTCGCCGTCTGCGTGGTCAAATGAACTCCGCATCGTTTACCATCACTTTACGATCTAATGTCGCGGCTGAGACAGGACTCACCCCTTGCGCCGCGATGAATCGAACAGACCGCGTAGGATCGTTTCCATGCGCCACTGGCTTTCGCTAAGTTTTAGTTTTGTTGAGGATGTAATTTACGTCGGTCTCGGTTTACTGCTGACCGGCGTCGCTGGTGCGCTTCTTATCGCGGAAATCATTTACTTCGTGCAATATCTGCTGGCCGGGCAGCTATCGGAAAATATCGTCATGCTCCTCGATCGCATTCTCCTCATCATTATTTTTGTCGAGGTCCTTTACACGGTGCAGGTCTCCTTCCGCCAGCATGTGCTACGACCAGGACCGTTTCTAGTCGTCGGTCTGATCGCCGTCACCCGCCGCATCCTTGTGGTGACGGCGGAACTGCCGAAGATGGCCCGCGAGAACGATGCGATTTTTCATAACGCCATGATCGAGCTCGGGCTGCTTACGGTGTTGATTGTCGCTCTTGTGATTTCTCTACACTTTCTCCGACCCGATGATCCGAATTCCGCCGCCCAGGATCAGAGCAGCCGGACCAGCGGCGCTACACCAAACGCTTCGCGCAGACGTTAATTGCTCCGCTTAGTTTCTGATCGTCAAGATTAAGCGAGGGCGCTCGTCGGTGCGCCAACTCGGGGCTCACCGAAGAGCCTATGCGCGCGCTCGACTATTTCGAATTGACGATTTCATAGAGCTCGCGCTTCGACGATTGCTCCAATAAAGGAGCGACTTCCTCAGTCCATCGATGAAAAGCGGCTTGGTCCGTGACATTTTTGATTTGTTCTTCAAGTGTCGCCGGGTTTTCCACTTCCTGCTCGAAAATAAGATCGGGGGCACCAGGTGAACCATAATGGGTTCGCATTACTCTCGCCCGTTGCCCGCCGGCTTGTCCGACCCATTGCACCAACTGTTGTAATTTGTCCTCAACCATTTGTGTTTTGCCAGGCAACGTGTGGAATGCGAGTCGTGATAGAAACACTGTCTCACCCTCCTTCATTTAATTTGCTCTAACTGTCAGGCAAAAAGCTGTCTCATGGAGGCGGATTCGTCCGTTTAGCTTGCTGAACAGACAAAAGTTGCCCCATGCCGCACGCCCATGGCGGCACCGAGTACAGCCCTGAGCGTCTCAATTTATTCAAACACCTTTGGCCACTTTTTTGAGATGTTCGAATATTTGTCGCCGGCTGTTTCAGTTCTACTCCTCATGTCCTTGTCCTCGCCGACTTCTCCTGCATCAATCTCCTCAACCGAATTACGCAAGCACCATGCCTTCATCGATATTCTGCCTGTCTTCGCCGGCGGATGGGATGACGATTGCGCGCCGTAGAATGAAGGAGGAGAACTATGGAACGCGACCCCAAACCGTTTATACCGAATTTCAAGCGAACATGTCATTCTGTTAGCCGCGCCCATGCCCGGGCTCGAACCTCAGAATATCTCCGTTTCGATGAGGGATAACGTCGTACAGATCAAAGGCGAGGAACGCGGACCGAGACAACATGAATTGGATTTAAAACTGGCCGAATGGCGGATCGGTCCCTATTTCCGGGAAGCGTGACTAGGCGAACCGGTGAATGGTGCACTGACCAATGCAACCTACGGCAACGGTGTGCTGGGTTTTATCGATCCCGAAGGCGAACAGCGGCAATGGCTCCAGTGCGGAGTTCCAATTAAAAGCGATCGAGCGGACCCGCGGTGAAAGGATCGGTTAGACTAGAAGCGAAATTAATCTGACGGCAAAGGGCGAGCTCCGTAGTCTCCGTTTGCTCGGCCGAACTAGCCGGAGACAGCCCAGCGGCAAATCCTTCGAGCCGTTTAGGTTTTGCCTGTGATCAGCCAAAATTCACGATTTCATGCGCATCCTTACCCTGAATACCTGGCATAACAATGGACCTTGGCTGCAGCGCCGCGATGCGCTGATGCAGGGTATTGTTCGGTACGCTCCGGACATTTTGCTTTTTCAGGAGCTCTTTGACGCAGGCTGGAGCAAGGAGCTGCAGGCACGCTTAGGTTATCCTCATTTAGTTTTAACCGAATGCGCGCATTCCGGTCTGGTGGTCCTAAGCAAGCTGCCGCCGCACGGCGATCAATTATATCGGATGAACACTAAATCGCCCTTTGAAAATTATTGGCGCTATGCGCTTTGGGCCGAGCTCAGCGATCGTGTGCACCGGGTGAAGATATTCAACACCCATCTTTCGTGGGAACTGGAGGATTGTGCAACACGAGAGGCGCAGGTGCGAGAACTATTGTCCTTCATAGGAAATCATCTTAAGCGATCTGAGGACGCATTCACGATCGTTGCAGGAGACTTCAATTCTACTCCGGATTCGGCGGCTATGACTTGGTTTCTCGGCCAGTCAGCGCTTATCGACACTTATGGAACGCTGCATCCCGGAGCCGCGGGTTTTACCTGGAACAGCCGCAATTTATTTGCGCAAAATCATGGGCCGGTTCTGCCCGACCGTCGTATCGACTACATCCTCGCTGACGCTAGCTTGGCAAAAAATCTTAAACGTTGTGAAATCGTTTTTGATACACCCGACGCGCTCGGGATGTTTGCATCCGATCACTTCGGTGTCTTGGCGGAATTCGACGAATAGCGGAGCGGAATTCTGGGTGGGTGAGAAAAGAATTACTGCCACGTAACAGCGTCGGTGATGACAATTTCCTCGGAGGAAACCAGCGAGCGTGTGCCATCGTCCCAGTGCACGTTGAGCAGTTGTCCGCCCTCGCCTTCCAATTCGTAAATGATGGTTCCTTCCGTCGCTGCGCTAATGGCGCGGTCGACGTCCAGGATCTCCGCAACCGCGCGGCAACGAATCCCTTTCAGACTCACGTCGATCATTTTTGCTCCAGAAAATTCTCATTCGCGATGAATATCTTTTGAATCGGAGAAGCAAACTCTAAACATGGATGAATGTGCATTTCAACCGTTCGGCGCCGGGCGAGAAACTCTTTTAGAGGAAACTTTTTCGTCAGCCACTGCGAGGAAAAGAACAATCACGGGCAACCACCAGAGCGATTTCACACATTACGCTCTCGCCTCAGGAGCAGCCCTCAGGCCACCAGCCCTACTTGCAGATCCATCACATTGGTCAATGTCGGGCCGGTAAAGAAAAGATCATGGGCGGCTTGGAGCAGATGATAGGAATCGTTCTTATCGAGGAATGCAGCAGGATCCAAGCCCTGAGTGATGGCACCTTCGACAGTTTTACTATCCACAATGGCACCCGCGGCATCGGTCGGTCCGTCTGTGCCATCGGTGCCGGCACTGAGTACGACAACATGATTGACGCCGCTGAGCTCGATCGCCGCAGATAATGCAAATTCCTGATTCCGTCCGCCCATCCCATCGCCCCGGATTGTGACGGTAGTTTCACCGCCGGCAATCACGCAAGCGGGCCGGGAAATCGGCTGGTCCTTTGTAGCAATTTCTTTTAAGAGCGAAGAAAATGAGCGGGCGACAAATCGGCTTTCACCCTGGATCGCTTCGGAAAAAACCGTGGTATGGTAGCCGAGCTCTTCGGCTCGCTGACGGGCCGAGCTGATCGCAATTCGAATGTTCCCGACAATTACATTTTGCACCCGTTCAAAAATCCCGCCGGAATCCCTCGGCGTTTCTGCGATCTCTCCTCGCGCACCACACTCCAAATAATCCAGCACTGCGAGCGGGATCTCGGTAGTCAGTTCATAGCGATGAATGACATCCAGGCAATCGCTGTAAGTGCTGCTATCCGGGACTGTCGGACCTGAAGCGATCGTCTCCAGTGAATCTCCAATCACATCGGAGAGCACCAGGGAAATCAGCGTGGCTGGCGCCGCAAGACGAGCCAGCTGGCCGCCCTTCAGACGGGATAGATGCTTCCGCACGGCGTTGATCTCGAATATGTTCGCGCCGCATTTAAGAAGCGCTTCGGTGGTTCGTTGCTTATCGGCCAGTGACAAACCTTCCGCGGGATACGGCAGCAACGCGCTACCCCCGCCGGACAGCAGAAAAAAAACCAAATCGTTTTCATCGCAGGCCTGCAGCAGTTCGGCGATACGGCGCGCACCGTTCAGCCCGGCGTTATCCGGCACTGGATGGCCTGCCTCAATGACCTCCGTAATTTCAAGTTTCAGTCCGTGGCCGTATTTGACCACGACAATTCCTCCGGCAAGTCTGTCGCCGATCAGTTCTTCCATCGCCAGCGCCATGCGCGCCGCCCCCTTTCCGCATCCGGTGACGAGGATCCGCTGGAATTGATTGAGATTGTAGATACGCTCACCGACGTGCAGCTGATCACCTTGACGCTGAACCTCCCTTTTAATAGCCGCGAATGGATCAACAGCCGACAGGCCGGCGAAAAATATTTCGCGAGCGTGCGCGCGCAGATCGATCAACGATCGCATCGGCTGCAGCTCTACTTAGAGACGTATGAAGGAAATAAGAACGGGCGTTCGAGGAGCGTTGGATTAAGGTCGAGGGTCGAATAGACGGAATCCGCCGAAACCATACTCGCCGATTTCTTTTCCGGTGTTCGCATCATAGATGTCGATGAGCATGTTCTTTTCTGGATGGCCGGCGAGAAAGCGCGAGAAGATTTCGACGAATTGCTCTTTCTCGGTTGCGCTGGCACGCACGAATCCGTCGCCAACGTATAACCGGTGTGGCCTTTTCGTACTATCCAATCGCACCCAATAACGAGAGCCGTTGTTGCCAACCTTGTCCAGCCAGTTTCTGTATTCGGAGACCCGCGCGTCGATTTCTTTGAAGCTTAACCCTTGGGCGCGACTGAATACGGGAAAAAACAATGCGGATGCGAGAACCAAGAGTGTGATCTTGCCTCGCATCCGCACCGGTTTGGGAGTTGCTGCCAAGACGATCAATTGACTTTGATTTCGACCCGTCGGTTTTTGGCGCGACCTTCGCGCGTCTTGTTATCCGCAATCGGCTTGCTCTCGCCGAATCCCTGTCCCGACACACGACCAGCATCGACGCCTTTCTTGACGATGTAGTCTTTCACCGAATTGACGCGGCGCTCCGACAAACGTTGATTGTAAGCTTCCGTGCCAACATTATCGGTATGGCCAGAGAGATTAACACTCTTGTCCTTGTTCTCGTTCATGAAGGCAACCAGCCGATCCAGGATTGCCCCGGCTTCAGGCTTGATGTTGCTCTTATCGAAATCAAAGAGCACATCATCCAGAATAATCGTCCGCTCCACTTTGGGTGCCGGTGGTGGTGGCGGAGGTGGCGGTGGCGGCGGTGGTGCCGGCTTCGGTTTCGGCGCCGGCGGTGGTGGTGGTGGAGGAGGTGGTGGTGGTGGCGGTGGCGGTGGTTTAGGCTCTTCGGTCATCAGATAGGCTAACCCGCCGCAAAGTATCGCGCTGCCGACTGCCGCAGGCGCTGCGATCCATTTCTTATCGTCTCGGCTAGTGCCGACGCCAGCTCCTGTCGATATGCCGCAGAAGCTCGCTCCAACTATTGCAGCCTGGGTCTTGGTCATTCCCGTACAGCCCGTCATGAACAGTCCGAGCGCAACCAAGGCCAGTTCTTTGTTTCGCTTCATTCCTGCCTCCCAACAAAAGGAAAATTTTCGGCTCAACGTATGACAAGTGGGTTCCTATGTCAAGTAGATTTTGGAAGTTTTGCACCCATATCAAATCTTGGGAGAATCTTCGATCTCAGTGCAATTCGCAGTAATTTCGGGAAGTTATCCCCCTTCAGTCAATCAGCCATAGATTCATCCACCACAGCTCCGAAAATTTTCTTACCTGTGCGGTCAACGAATTTCAGAAGTACAGTGCGCGCACTTGACCGCCTTGACCGGGACCGGCGTCAAGCAGTAGGGGCAGTCTTTTGTCGCCGTGGCAGGCGCCGGCGCGGGAGTTTGCATTCGGTTTATTTGCCTGACGAGCAGGAATACCGCGAAGGCAATGATGATGAAGTTCAAAATGTTGTTGATGAAAATGCCATAGTTCAAAGTCGCTGCACCGGCGGCTTTGGCGGCGGCGACACTCGGATACTCTTTCCCGGAGAGATTGATAAAGAGATTCGAAAAATCCACGTTACCCAGCGCCACACCGATCGGCGGCATGAGAATGTCGTCAACAAATGACGTTACGATTTTGCCGAATGCCACGCCAATGACGACGGCTACTGCCAGATCAATCACATTTCCTCTGCGAATGAACTCCCTGAACTCAGCGAACATGATTCGTCCTCCTTCGGCGTAGAGTACTTCTCGACGGCCGGTTATTTGTCAGCTTGCGAGCGCAGATGTTTGTTCTTGTCAGCCGTTGTCACGCTTATAGGGCGGAGACATTTTCAAGTCAACCAATGCGTCGTGATTGGGCTTTGTTGGCGTAATGAAGCCTGCGCGATTTGCAAGCGGTTATTCTAGCGTCGGTTTATAAACATGCCCGCACTAGTAGCGTTTCTGCCAAATGAGATCGATTGCATTGGAACCAGTGGTGCTGCGGGAAGTGCCGATTTTCCAGTTCGGCGCGATTTGATACTCCAACGAAACATCTTGGCCGTGCTGGCCCGAAAGCTCTTGGCCAACGGAGAAGTAGGCTTTATCACCGACGTAGTGGCCGAACCCAATCCGCCCGCCAGATGTATCGAGGTCTCCAACGTCCAAACCGAGAGTATCGAGTCCGAGCGCTTGCGTAACTGAACTAGCGAGTTTGCCGGCCACATAACCGCTCGCGATATTGAGCGCGCTCTGCTGCACTGACCCGCGCTGGTTCTGATTGAGGGAGTTAATAGGACGGCCGAAAAGTAATACCGCGAGAATGTCGGCTTGGTCTAAGCGCGGTTGGCTACTGAGCATCAATGACGGTTTTTGCGCGGTTCCCGTGAGAACGACCTCCACGTCATACTCCGACAACTTATACTGCGCCGCAATGTCCAGAGTGGGGTTGATTTTACCACCGCCGGTGAATTGGACTGAGCCCCTCGTCAATTGAAATCTTCGACCCTGAAAAACCAATGAGCCCCTGACAATATCGATGCGCCCGGTTAGATCGACTTCGCCATCCGGTTTTTTTGTCGCGCGCAGGTTTCCCGAGATTTCGGCGACCAGGTCGGGGTGCCGTATCCAGAGATTGCCCGGTGCCCGAAGCGTTACGTCTAAGCTAGCTTTTTTGAATGGTTGATTGTTCGTAGAGGCGGCCTCTTCCTGATTCATAGGCTGTGACCGCTGGTCCGCGGCCGATTTCTGTACGACGACGATTGTTTCATCGCGTTGTAATGGCACTTTGTTTTGTTCCAAAAAGGCCAGATCGGGACGCAGCGAACCTTCCAAAACGCTAAGCTGGCCAGTGAGCCGCGGCGCCGTTAAAGCGCCATCGATCGCGACATTGCCCGCGATTTTAGTCTGATAACGTGTCGTTTGTATCGCGGGCCAATTTTTAGCGGTTAATGAAAGTTTAATTGCGCCTTCTTGATAATCCTTCAGTGGAAGCGCTCCGTTGCCGCGGATCTCACCATCCTGAGCTTTCGCCACAAATTCGGCGATTCTTATAGTATTTGAATCAAGGCTCCCATCCATGGCCACTTGATCGATATTCACGTTAGTGGAAATCACCCTGACCTTGCCATCCCGTAAATGAAATGTGCCGCGCAAATTAGGCGCATTGAGCGAGCCGCGCGCACTGATGTCGAGACTCAGCTCGCCGGAAACATTGTCGGCAGTTTTGCCTGTAAAGCCATTCAGGAAGGCAATGCTTAATCCCGCGCTCTGGGCCCGCGCGTCGAGGCCATCGCCGAACTCCGCGCGCCAGCCGTTCTGCCAATTGAGGTCGAGCGGAACGTTGCCGGTCCCGGTGAGCGTGTGTGTCGAGTCTTGCCGCACCACGAGGTGGACAGATGCTTGTTTATTCCTATAGGCCATGTCAGCATCCGCGCCAGCATAGGGTTGGCCACCAATCGTCGCATTGCTCAACCGCCCCGACGCCGTGAGCTCGGGAGCAGCAGCCGTTCCAGTGACCCGCGCGCGAAGCGCGAGAAGTCCCGACATCTTGGGTGGCTCTGCCAATAATGCCGTCAGAGTTTCCACGGGCAGACGATCAAGGTTGATGCTCAAGTCCTGTTTGCCGCTGAGTGCAAAGCTGCCGCTGAGGGATACTTCTCGGTCGCCGTTCCTGAGCGCGAACTGGTCAATCGATATAAACTCATTGCGCTTGATCACTGTCGCCGGGCGAAAGAGCTTCCACGCGCCGTCGGGTGCTGCC
>Ga0207701_10003057_pt1 | contig 17279 bp, 15 predicted proteins | sample KBSSwiSSwithPhiX_FD_184294 | JGI IMG/M metagenome (GOLD analysis project Ga0207701, IMG submission 184294) | Switchgrass rhizosphere bulk soil microbial communities from Kellogg Biological Station, Michigan, USA, with PhiX - S5 (SPAdes) (version 2) | ecosystem: Environmental > Terrestrial >... | reverse complement strand
GTGCTGCGCGATGCCATGTCGGTGGACTCCCTCGATCAATGCGGCGTTTACTTTGGTACCACGGGTGGGCAGGTTTACGCTTCGGCTGATGCAGGCGATACCTGGACTGCGATCGTCCGAGACCTTCCGCCGGTGGTGTCGGTGGAAGCGCAAACATTGCCATGATCCGCGTTACTCTGCCGCCTCATTTGCGTAAACTTGCCCACGTCGATGGCGAGGTGCTGCTTACGGTCAGCGGTGAAATTACCCAGGCTTCCGTGCTCGATACTTTGGAGGCCCGCTATCCGATGCTCTGCGGCACGATCCGCGATCAAGTGACACACAAACGCCGCTCCTTCGTGCGCTTTTTTGCTTGCGGCCAGGATCTTTCCCATGAAGCCCCTAATGCTCCCCTGCCGACGGCGATTGGGAGCGGCGCCGAGCCATTCATGATCGTCGGCGCAATCGCCGGCGGGTAAAGCATAAGCTCACGGCGTTTTACGGCCGAGGAGATTCTCGATGGCACAACAAACACCCGAGCCTACCGGCGCCGCCACAAAACGTGTCGTGGTCATCACTCATGAGATCGACGCCCCCCGCGCACAGGTTTTTCAAGGATGGATCGATCCAAACCAGTTCGCGAGATGGTGGGGACCTAGGAACTTCACGAATCCCGTTTGCGAGGTCGATGCGCGCCCGGACGGCGCGCTCAACATCGTCATGCGCAGCCCCGACGACGTGGATTATCCAATAGCGGGGAAATTTCAGGCCGTGGTCAAACCCGAGCGCATCGCCTTCAGCGCGATCGCACGGGATCACGCAAGTAATCCCTTGCTCGAAGCGCTGACTGTCGTTACCTTCGACGAGATCGGTAGAAGAACACGGATCACGGTACAAACGAGTGCTGTCGGGCTTGCGCCGGTCGCCGCGAAGATGCTGGACGGAATGGAAGCGGGTTGGACGCAAAGTTTAGAAAAGCTTGGGGATCTCTTGGCCAGCGGTCAATAATCCAGTCGCCGCAGTCCGTCCAAGAAAATCCAATGCTTAATATCGCTCTACTGCCAATCGCCGTCCTTCTCATCGCGTTCGTCATTATCGTTGCGTTTCAGCCCTCAGACTTTAGATCTCCCGGAACGCTGTCATTTCGGCGCCTGTATCCGTAGTGTTTGCCCAAGTGAACGACTTTCACAGATGGGAAAATTGGACTCCCTGGGGCAAGATGGATCCGCTGTCGGAGGCGCGCCGTTGATAATGGAAATCGGCAAATTTATGGCGGAGGGGTGTAAGACATCCATTATGAATATCGCTCTGTGGATCATTCAAATATTACTGGCGCTGCTGTTTCTGTTTGCGGGCGGGATGAAGCTCATCATGCCGATCGAAGAAATGACGCAGCAAATACCCATGCCCGGTTTGTTTCTGCGCTTCATCGGTGTGTGCGAAGTGCTTGGCGGCCTCGGCCTGGTTCTGCCGTGGCTGCTTGGCATTCGTCCGGGGCTGACACCGCTCGCTGCCGCTGGACTCGTAATCATTATGGTGGGTGCCACAGTGACCACGATCGCGACAGGCCAAATCGCCATCTCGCTCGTGCCATTGGTGGTTGGAATTCTCTGCTTGTTCGTGGTCTACGGCCGCTGGCGACTCGCGCCGCCACGCGAGCTCAGCCGAGGGTGAAATGCGCTAGAAATTAATGCAGCGCCAAAAAGGTTTCCCTACGGGCGAGGAGAGCTGAGATGAAATATCGAGGAACCTGCCATTGCGGCAAAATCGCTTTCGAAGTGGAAGGCCTCATCGAGAAGGCGATGGCGTGTAATTGTTCGATCTGTTCGCGCAAAGGATCGCTATTGTGGTTCGTCGCGCGCGAGCAATTGACTGTCCATGCGGCCGATGAAAACATCGGCACGTACCAGTTTAATAAAAAGATAATCCGGCATTGTTTTTGCCGAACCTGTGGCATTCATCCCTACGCCGAAGGGATGGATCCCAACGGTCAAGCGATAGCAGCGATCAATATTCGTTGTCTAGACGGAGTCGACCTCCAAACGATAGCGGTGCAGCAGTTTGACGGACGGGCATTATAAGAGAACTATCCGAGTTTGATTGCCACGTAAAACTTACTCTGATTCCTGCCGCATCTGCCATAGCCAACCGGATAGATTGCAAATCTAAGACACCGTCGCGCTGCTCTATTATTGTTTTCAGGACGCAAACTGCGGCGGTCATAGCTTCGTGATTGTTAGTTTTGTAAAGGCACGCGGTAACGATCCAGAACTCGGCTACCCTCAACGTTGCTCCTTCTTCAGGATCTAGAAACTGTCGCTCTCGTTGTAATGATTATCTGACATCGATCAGCTTTTTTGTGCGACACTCGCGGACATCCTATCGCCCATAACTGCTCACGCAGATCTCACCAACCGGAACTCACCATCCAACGGCGTGTCTCTTATCGCTGACGCGAATTGGGCGCGCTTCTTGCACAATTCCGTAGCTTACTTTGATGCATATAAAATCAGAAAAAGCGTTGACGGAGGAGAAATGGAAATACCAAGAGATCTAGCGATTGAGAGACGTCAGCGAAGTGGGCCGCAATTTTCAGAACCTGTCGAGAGGCGAGGCGACTGGAATGATGGGTCGCTGACATCAGCGGCGCGCCGGGCGTGGGACCAAAAACAACTAGGCGTTCTGATCGATGGAAACGAAAGAACCGTGGCGCGCGGGCTTGGTTGGTTTAGCATCGGCCTTGGCTTGGCGGAAGTCTTGGCGCCAAGAACGCTCGAACGATTTCTCGGCATCAGGCATCATGGATTTTTACTGCGCATTATGGGACTGCGCGAAATTGCTTCCGGCGTGGGAATCTTGACCGGTCGCCGTCCGTCAGACTGGCTTTGGGCGCGAGTGGGCGGCGATGTGATCGATATCGCGAGCCTGGGTATGGCGCTTAGTTCTGACACGGCGAAACCGGTCAATCTTGGACTGGCCTGCGCGGCGGTCGCCGGAATCACCGTCTTAGATATGCGCTGCGCTCAAGAACTTAGCCGAACCAATGATGCCGCGCTCAGCGTCCGCACGATAGAGGTGAGAAAGTCGATCCAGATCAACTGTTCACCGGATGCGGTTTACAAATTCTGGCGTAATTTTCAAAACCTGCCCAAGTTTATGAGCAATGTCGAGTCGGTTGAGACACTGAGCGATAAGCGCTCGCACTGGTGCGTCAGAGGCCCCGCGGGCAAGCGCATCGAATGGGATGCTGAAATTACCGGCGAGCAAGAAAATCGGTTGATCGCCTGGCATTCGCTTGAAGGAGCGCAGGTCGAAAACTACGGCACCATTCGGTTCGACGCCGCTCCGGGCGGACGCGGTACCTATGTCAAAGTCCATCTGCAATACAGCCCGCCTGCGGGCATTTTCGGCGCTAGGGTGGCGAAGCTTTTCGGGCGTGAGCCGCGGCAGCAGATCCATGAGGATTTGCACCACCTCAAACAGATCATGGAGACCGGAGAAATAATCACGACCGAGGGGCAGCCCGCCGGTCGCGCCCGCGGAACCTCCTGGAAATATGACCAGGCCGTCCGACGGCAGGTCGATTCGAGACCGGACTACCAAACTTCCGCTGCCTGAGGAAAAGGAGAACCGCATGAAGGCAAACTGCTGGTATGGCAAAGGAGACGTTCAAATCGTCGACGTCTCGGAACCGGAGATCCTCAATAGTCGCGACGCCGTGATCAAGGTCACGTCCACCGCGATCTGCGGCTCAGATTTGCATCTTTACAACGGCTTGGTGCCCACCATGGAAAAGGGCGATATTCTCGGTCACGAGTTTATGGGCGAAGTCGTTGAGGTTGGGAACGAAATTCACAGCGTGAAGGCAGGCGATCGCGTGGTCGCTTCGTTTCCGATCTCGTGCGGGAACTGTTTTTTCTGTCAAAAAGAGCTTTTTTCGCTTTGTGAGAATTCCAACCCCAACGCTTGGATGGCGCAACAGCTCTTCGGCCATTCCCCGGCGGGGATTTATGGCTACACCCACATGCTCGGGGGCTTCGCCGGCGGACAGGCCGAATACGCTCGTGTGCCCTTTGCCGATGTGGGCACGGTAAAAATTCCCGACGGCTTGAGCGACGAACAGGTCTTATTCTTGTCGGATATTTTTCCGACAGGTTATATGGCCGCGGAGAACTGTAACATTCAGCCCGGTGATACGATTGCGGTTTGGGGTTGCGGCCCGGTCGGACAACTCGCCATGAAGAGTGCCTACATGCTCGGAGCCGAGCGCGTCATCGGCATTGATCGATTTCCCTATCGCTTGCAAATCGCATGTGAAAAAGTCGGAGCGGAGGTGCTAAATTACGAGGAATGTGATGTGTACGATTCCCTCATGGATATGACCGGCGGACTGGGCCCCGATGCGTGCATCGACGCGGTCGGTATGGAAGCACACATGCCAGGAGTCATTGGCGCTTACGATCGGGTCAAGCAATCGATGATGTTGGAAAGCGATAGGCCACACGCATTACGACAAGCGATCATGGCGTGCCGCAAAGGCGGCACCGTATCGATTCCCGGTGTGTACGGCGGTTTCGACGATAAGATTCCGCTCGGTTCTTTAATGAATAAAGCACTAACGGTCAAGACCGGCCAAACACACGTGCAGCACTACTTTACTCCACTGCTCGAAAGGATTCAGAACGGCGATATCGATCCGAGCTTTATTATCACTCATCGGCTGCCGCTCGACGAAGCGCCCCACGGCTTCGAGATGTTTTTGAACAAGCAGGATGACTGCTTGAAAGTCGTCCTCAAACCGTAAAGGCGGCCTAGATCGTTGCACTGAAGCTCGCCGTCCACCACTTCTCGCAACGATCCGAAACGGATGTCTTCTTGGTAACAGCCTACTTCCCGTGCCCAGCGCATCGGTGTTGATCGTCGGCGGCGGGCTTGCGGGGCTCGCTGCTGCGTACCACCTCCAACGGCGCGGCCACAGCGCGATCGTCGTCGAAGCGCGCGACCGTGTCGGCGGTCGAGTCTGGACGTTGCGCGAAGAATTCGGCGGTATGCACGCCGAAGCCGGGGGCGATCTGATCGACGCTGACCAGGAAGAGATCAGAAAACTGCTCCGTGAATTTCGCCTCGACGAAACCCGCATCCTGCGTCAAGGGTTCTTTCACTACCGGCGTGGCAGGAAGCCACAGCGCCAACTGCGCGCGTCCTCCACCGGGTGGCGTCTCACCGCCCAAGCGCTCGAGCCGCTAATCCACTTATATAAATTGAACGGCGAAGATTGGCAGGGACCGATCGCCGCTGCCATCGGCAGGCAAAGCATTGCCGAGTGGCTGGCTTGTGACAGTCGAGTTCGCTCGAAGCAGAGATCGCGAAGAGCTGCAGGCGATGCAGCGCAGATTGCCGCGACTGCGGTTTGCATGCGCAATTTTTTCCTCGGCGACTCCGATGAGCTCTCGTTATTGACCTATGTCGAGCAGTTCGCCGCCGGGAACGATCCCGCCAAGCGCACTCTGTATCGGATTCGCGGCGGCAACGATCGTCTTGCCGAGCGGATCGCAGGTGCGCTACGCGCTCCGGTCCTTCTGCGGCACATTGCTCGACGCATCGTTCAAAAGAAAAATGCTCTGCAGTTGACGGTCGAAAATTCGCGCGGTCGGCACAGTGTGCTCACCGGAGACTATGCCATCGTCGCCGTGCCAGCGCTGTTGGCGGCAGAAATTGAATATTCGCCGCCGCTCCCGGAGGTTCAGCGCGACGCGTTCGCACGTCTACGGTACGGACGCGCGACGAAAACTTTGCTGCAATTCCATCGACACTTTTGGCGCCGACCCGGACGGCCGCGCGCTTGCGCCAGTGATCTTGAGATCGGCGCGGTTTGGGATGGCAGCGAAGATCAGCGCGACAGACGCGGCATTTTGACCTTACTCGCAGGTGGCAGCGCCAGTGATGCAACCAAGGCTCTACTGGCGCGCGACGGTGCCGACGGTTTGGCACGACGGCTCGCCTTTTTTGGCATTGGTGACGCTCATCTGATCGCTTCCCACAGCGTCAGCTGGGAAGATGATCCATGGGCGCGCGGCGGTTATGCTCTATTCGATCCGTCGTTTGCACCGTCGGAGCGTTCATTGTTGGCCCTTCCGCATAAGCGAGTGTTCTTTGCCGGCGAGCACACCAGCACGAAATGGCAGGGTTACATGAATGGAGCGGTCGAGAGCGGCCTTCGTGCCGCCGAGGAAGTCTCGTTGACCATTGCCGACGATTGACTCATTAGTTTGTTGCGCCGCTGTTTGTTCTGCTCGCGTTATGTTAGACAAACCATATATTCAAAAACGGGAGGCGATGACGATGCCAGGTAAAGCCGAATTCAGCCCCGAGGAATGGAAAAAAATCGTCGCGGCTGCTCCCATGGTGGGACTGGCTGTGACATGCGCAAGCCCGAACGGTCCATGGGGTGTGATGAAGGAGATGTTGTCGATGGGCATGGCGATGGCGGAAATGCTGCAAAAGGGTAGCTCAAATCCGCTGATCGCCGATCTCGCCGCCGATCTCAAGGCGCGTGAAACCAAACCGCAGCCACCGCAAGACTTGAAAGATCCCGAGCAGTGCAAGGACGCGGCATTGCAACATGTGCGCACGGTAAATGAGATCCTCGAAAGAAAGCTAAAAGGTCCGGAAGCGGATGAATTTAAGCGCTGGCTCGTGACTGTCGCTCATCGGGTTGCCGAAGCGGCTAACGAGGGCGGTCTGTTCGGATTCGGTGGCGAGCGGGTCTCTGAGGCGGAAAAAAGCGTCATTCGACAAATCGCCTTCGCCTTAGACCAACCGGTGAGTTGATTTGCGTTGCCGTCGTCTAACTTGTTTGGTCCAGTCGAATTTAATTTCCCCCTCTGAAAAAGCATGCCCTGAGTCTTATCGAGGGAAGAAAAGGGGAGATTTTCCGAGTCGCTCGCTCATTAACCTAGAAAAAAATCCCCCTTCAATTCCCCCTTTGTTAAAAGGGGGACAGAATTAAATCCGATCGCCGTACGTGCATTTCGGAAATCCCGCAGTAAAGCGGTTTTATGACTTCGCTGGATCGTAGCCCAAAATTGACCCAAGCCAGCGCTCGACTTCAGTCACTTTCATGTTCTTGCGCGCGGCGTAGGACTCCACTTGGTCTTTTCCGATCGAGCTGACGGCAAAATATCGCGCTTCTGGATGCGCGAAGTAGACGCCGCAAACCGACGCCGCAGGATACATGGCGAAGCTCTCGGTCAGGGTTATTCCCGTCGCGGCGCCGACATTGAGCAGATCGAAAATAAGCGGCTTCTCGGTATGGTCGGGCTGCGCGGGATAGCCGGGTGCCGGCCGGATGCCGCGATATTTCTCGGCGATGAGATCTTCAGGGCTAAACCGCTCCTCTTTGCCGTATCCCCAATCTTCGCGCGCGCGCTTATGTAAAAGCTCCGCAAAAGCTTCGGCGAGCCGATCCGCCAACGCTTTGGCCATGATCGCATTGTATTGATCATTCTCTCGCTCAAATCGTTCAGCCAGTTCCTGACAACCGTGCCCGGCGGTCACCGCGAAGGCGCCGATATAATCGATCCGACCGCTTTCCTTGGGCGCGATGTAGTCGGCCAACGCGAGCTGCGGCTTCCCGCTCGAATTCACCTTCTGCTGGCGTAGCGTATGCAGACGGGTCAATGTTTCGGTCCGCGTCGGATCGGAATAAAGGATGATGTCGTCGCCGTCGCTGTTCGCCGGATAAAAACCGTAAACGGCCTGAGCAGTTAAAAGTTTTTTGTCGATGATTTCCCGCAGCAGTTCTTGTGCGTTGCCGAACAATTCGCGCGCCGCCGGGCCACGCTTGGCATCCTCAAGCAAGTCTGGATAGCGGCCGCGCAATTCCCAAGTGTGAAAAAATGGCGACCAGTCGATATAGGGCACCAACTCATCGAGAGGAAAATGTTTTAACACCCGGCGGCCGATAAACTCCGGCACGGCAATTTGCTGCCCATCCCAGTTCGTTTGCAATCTGTGCTGCCTGGCTTCTTCGTAGCCTAGCAATTGAGGCCCGGCCCGGCTTTCAAACTGTTCGCGAAGTTCTTGTTGCTCTTTTCGGTTCTGAGAAGCGAGCGTGCGGCGGGCATCAGGCTTGCTGAGCGCGCCCACCACCGGCACCGCGCGCGAGGCGTCCACCACGTGAATCGTTTCATGCCCGTAGGCCGGCGCGATTTTCACCGCGGTGTGGCGCTTGCTCGTGGTCGCGCCACCGATCAGGAGCGGGAGATTCAAACCGCGCCGGTTCATCTCCGCCGCCACGTGGGTCATCTCATCGAGAGACGGCGTGATCAGCCCGCTCAGGCCAATCATATCGGCTTTTTCTTCAATCGCCGTATCAATGATCTTATCGGCAGGCACCATCACTCCGAGGTCGATCACGTCGTAGTTATTGCAGCTGAGCACGACACCAACAATATTTTTGCCGATGTCATGCACGTCACCTTTCACTGTAGCGAATACCAATTTGGTGCGCTGATCGATGTTCTTCGCGGCTTTTTTCTCCGCCTCCAGAAACGGCGTGAGATAAGCCACGGCTTTTTTCATGACCCGAGCGCTTTTTACCACTTGAGGCAAAAACATTTTTCCAGAGCCGAAAAGATCACCGACTATATTCATGCCATCCATCAGCGGCCCTTCGATGACCGCCAAGGGCTTGCCGTATCGGCTTCTTGCCTCTTCCACGTCTTGATCGATAAAATCGGTGATCCCCTTCACCAAAGCGTGCGCCAATCGCTCTTCCACCGGTCCATCGCGCCAGCTGTCGTCTCGCGAAACGGTTTTATCGGTTTTCTTCACCGTCTCGGCGAAGGAAACCAGTCGCTCGGTCGCATCGAGACGCCGGTTGAGCAGCACGTCTTCGACGAGCTCCAGCAAGTCCTTGGGAATTTCTTCGTAGACCGCGAGCATACCGGGATTGACAATGCCCATGTCCATCCCCGCCTTGATCGCGTGATACAAAAACGCCGAGTGCATCGCCTCGCGCACCGGATTATTGCCGCGAAATGAAAACGAAATGTTGCTGACGCCGCCGCTCACTTTGGCAAGCGGCAGATTCTGCTTGATCCAGCGCGTCGCTTCGATGAAGTTGACCGCATAGCTGTTGTGCTCTTCGATACCGGTGCCGACCGTAAGAATGTTGGGATCGAAGATAATATCCTGCGGCGCAAACCCGACCCGCTCGACGAGAATTTGGTACGAGCGTGCGCAGACTTCTATTTTTCGCTCGAGCGTGTCCGCTTGACCGCGCTCGTCGAAGGCCATGACGACCACAGCCGCGCCGTAGCGGCGGATCAGCTTGGCCTGAGCGATAAATTTCTCCTCGCCTTCTTTGAGGCTGATCGAGTTGACGATTCCCTTCCCCTGCAAACACTTGAGGCCGGCTTCGATGATTTCCCACTTCGAGCTGTCGACCATCACCGGCACGCGCGAGATGTCCGATTCGCCGGCGATGAGCCTGAGAAATTTCTCCATCGCGCCTTTCGAATCGAGCATTCCTTCATCCATATTGACATCGATGATCTGCGCGCCACCTTCCACTTGCTGGCGCGCCACGCTCACTGCTTTTTCAAAGTCGCCGGCAAGAACGAGCTTGGCGAAGACCGGCGAACCGGTGACATTGGTTCGTTCGCCGATGTTGACGAAATTGGACTCGGGTCGCACGGTGAGACTTTCGAGGCCACTCAAGCGCAGGTAAGGATCGAGTTTTGGTAACCGGCGCGGCGCCTTGCCGCGGACCGCCTCGGCGATCGCTTCGATATGCGCCGGTGTGGTGCCGCAGCAACCCCCGACTATATTGAGCCAGCCGCTTTCCACCCACTCTGCCAATTGCGGTGCTAAGGATTCAGGCGTCTCGGGAAAACCGGTCGGCAAGAGCGGATCAGGCAAGCCCGCGTTGGGATAGCTGCTCACGTAAATCGGTGCGATGCCGGCGAGTTCCTCGATGAGCGGTCGCATTTCCTTGGGGCCGAGGGCGCAGTTCATGCCGACGCTCAACAGCGGCACGTGCGAAATCGAATTCCAGAACGCTTCCACGGTTTGGCCCGTAACCCCGCGGTTGCTGCCCGGCTGTATGAAAGTCACCGAAGCCATCAATGGAACGTGCCTGTTGGTTTCATCGAAAAGCTTGGCGATCGCAAAGAATGCCGCTTTGGCATTGAGCGTGTCGAAAATCGTTTCGATCAAGAGCAGGTCGACTCCGCCGTCCAGTAAACCGCGCGCTTGCTCGTAATAGGCATCCACCAACTCGTCATAGGTCACGCCACGGGTGGCGGCGCTTTGTACATCGGTTGAAATCGAGCAGGTCCGATTGGTCGGACCCACGGCTCCCGCAACGAAACGCGGCCGCGACGGATCTCTCTCCAGCGCCAGCGCGACGGCTTTTTTGGCGGCTCTAGCCCCGGTGAAGTTCAGCTCGTAGGCAAATGGCTCCAGCGCATAATCGGCCATGGAAATCGCCGTCGAGTTGAAGGTGTTGGTTTCAATGATGTCCGCTCCCGCCTCGAGGTAGCGAAGATGAATGTCGGTGATCAACTCCGGTTGTGTGATGCAGAGGACATCGTTGCAACCCTTCAGATCGCGTGAATGGCTTTGGAAGCGCGCGCCGCGAAAAGCCTCTTCATCAAGTTTGCGTGATTGAATCATGGTTCCCATGGCGCCATCGAGAATCGCCACGCGCTCACCGAGAATCTGTCGGATTTGCTTTTCGCTCTCGGTCATTTTTTGCTCTTTCTTTCGGGTCTCGATTTCGAGATGCGCGGCAGAGTTGCCCGCGCGACAAAAATTTCCACCGGCCGATTGCCGTTGCGCGCCAATCGCTCGCCGGCGAACGAACCCGTCAAGTCATAATCGATCGCTTCCGCCCCACCGAGTCGGAAGCACTTCTCGATCGTGGGTCGAGCGAAGCCCAGCCACTGGTGTGCCATCTGTTCGCGCATCCATGTCTGATTGTGCTGCACCAGGTCGACCAAAATCACCGATCCACCCGGGCGCGTCACCCGGCATAGCTCGATAATCGCCCGCTCCGGCTCGGCCAGAAAGTGCAGCACCATGACAGAGAATACGGCATCGACACTGGCCCGGCTCAAGGGCAGCTTCAGGGCATCGCCTTGACGAAATTCGACGTTCTTAATCGCTCGCTCGTTTGCCAGCGCGCGCGCACGGCGCAACATTTCTTTGGAGAGATCGATCCCGATCACGTGCTGAGCGAAGCGCGCCAGCTCGAAGCTCAAAGTCCCGGTACCGCAGCCGATATCGGCGATGGTCAGGCGCCGCGGCAGCAGCTTCTCGATCGCCAGCGAGGTCACGCGATCGTCAAAGTAACTCTTCCGAATCCGCTCCCAGTCGCCCGCGACCGATTCAAAGTAGCTTTTCGAGCGCTGCAAACGACGTCGCCGACATTCGGCCAGACGCTCATGATCGCGCTTAATCTCGGGAACGGCCTCGAGCCGGCTTTGCAGTGAGTGAAAAAGCTCCCGTGCGCTCTCCGGCATGTCGTGGCGCGCGGAAAAATAAACGCTGGTTCCTTCCCGGCGGTCTTGGACAAATCCAGCCGCGCGAAGAATCGACAAGTTGCGCGACACCGCTGACTGCGCCGACTGCACGACGGTCTGAACCTCTCCTACCGTCAGTTCTTCTTCACTGACCGCAGCCAGAATGCGCAAGCGCTGCGGGTCGGCCAAGGCTTTGAGGGCCCGAACGAATTCCATACAATTCGATCATTATATTTAAATATTGTGATAAAACAAGCCGTCGACGCATCGGGGCGAAAGGAAAATAAATACACCCAAACTGACCGACTCCCGACCGTCATCGGTCGCGTAGCGACGGGCGGAGTTGAAAAAGTGCATTCCTCGATACGCGCTTCGCGCTAATCGGAAAATCGGTTTATTCGATCGGCCGGAGCCAGCAGCAAGTATCTCTGGCGTTTTCCAAGGGCGCGCGCTCATGACATACAGGAAAGCGCAGAGCCGTCCGAGACGGCATGATGTTTTCACATGGTCCAGCGCAGCGACGAAACCCTTGTGTTCTCGCTGCGGTTTTAGATCGTACTCGAGAGGTTCGGCCCCGGACGATGCGCTTCAGCGAATCTTCTGCGCGAAAATCCCGGCGCGAAAGGACGGAGCGCCGTTACTGAAAACTTTACCCTCGCGATAATAGAGCACGCGAAAATCGGGAAAGTAACGGAGCAACTCATTGTGTTTTAGGAGATAATCAGGATTGTTTGGGTGCCCAATCGTCTGCTGATCGATCAAATAGGTTTCAAAAATGACGAAACCGCCAAGTTTGAGCGCCGCTGTGATTGCCGGCAGCAACGAGCGCTGAAGATAGTCGATATTCACGATGAGATCGTAAGCGGCTGCTTCGAGGGTGTAATTTTCCAGGTCGGCTTGCCGCCACAAAATCGAGAGCGACTTTTGCTTGGCTCTCTGCTCGGCGTGCGCCAAGGCAACGGCAGAAATGTCAATGCCCGTAACCTCGAAGCCTTTTTCTGCGAGGAATAGAGCATTGCGCCCGCTGCCGCATGCGATATCGAGGGCGTGCCCCGCTGTGATGTCCGCATGGCCGCTCTCAAACACCTGCAATAAAAACAGCGCCGGCTGCTCTCGCCCCTGTCTCTCGGCGTGCTGCCGATCCCAGCGAATTTGGTCGTCGCGCGACATGAGATCGCCTCTGGTTCCGCTAGACGGCCCGCGCCAGAGTCACGACGAAGACTCCGCTCGCGCCACCCCGCTTCAAGACCCGGCTACATTCATTCACCGTGGCGCCCGAAGTGTACACGTCGTCCACCAGCAATATGCTTTTGTCATCCACAGAACGATCGGGGTTGAGAGAAAAAGCGCTGCGCACGTTTCTTCGCCGTTCATCCTCCGGCAATTGCGTTTGTGGTGGCGTCGGGCGGTCGCGCCGGAGCACGAACGGATCCGCTGGCACCCGGTAAGCTCGACTGATCTCGCGCGCGAGTAGCAGCGATTGATTGAAAGCGCGCCAGCGCAATCTTTTCGGATGAAGTGGTACGGGCACAATCAAATCGAAACGATAGCCGTCGAGAAATTCGCGGCAGCCCAGCGCCATCAATCGGCCCAGAGGCTTCCCCAAAGAAACCTTGCGGCCATACTTGAACTTGTGCACCACCTGCCGCACAGGATCTTCTTCGATTTCCTCGCGCGGGTAGCAGGCCCATGCGCGCGCGGCGGTAAACCGGGGCGGTCGAGATAGACAAGCACCACACGTATGATCGTCCCCCGCAGCGTCCGGAAACGGCCGGCCGCACCAGTTGCACAGTGGATGAGAAATGAGACGGATGTGCGCCCAACAATCGGAACAGAAATATTCAGCATCACGGCCATGGATCCTGCGGCTGCAGGCGCGGCAGCGCGGCGGATAGAGCCAATCGACGACCCAGTCGAATCGATCTACAAATGAACGGCTCTCGCAAAACTCCATGCGCAGGCGACTCTAGCAAATCCAAGGGTTCGGGCGAAAGCGGGAATGGAAGCAGCTGAGACGAAAGACCCTTACGAGCCGCGGATCAACGATCGGCCGGTCATTTCTTGCGGCTGCGGTTGGTGCAAAAGTTGCAGCAGTGTCGGAGCGATATCGATGCCCGTGCCTTGATTGAGGCGAGAGTTTTTTCCCTCGTCGTCCACCAGGATCACCGGCACTGGATTGGTCGTGTGCGCCGTGTGCGGCATTCCCGTATCATAATCGATCAATTGCTCGATATTGCCGTGATCGGCGGTGATAATCACTTTGCCCTTTTTGCTAAGCGCCGCATCGACGACTTTGCCGAGGCATTCATCGATCACTTCCACTGCTTTTACGGAGGCTTCGAAGTTTCCCGTGTGCCCGACCATGTCGGCATTGGCGTAATTCGCGATCACCAGGCCAACGTCTTGCTCGCGCAGAAATCGGGTCAGTGCTTCCGTCACCGGCCGAGCGCTCATTTCCGGTTTGAGATCGTAGGTCGGAACATCTTTTGGCGAAGGGATGAGTATTTGCTCCTCGCCGGCGAATTTCTTTTCTTCGCCACCATTGAAGAAATAGGTGACGTGGGCGTACTTCTCGGTCTCGGCGATGCGCAGCTGCCGAATGCCGGCCTGGCTCGCGAGTTCTCCCAGGATCCTTCTAATTTCCCGCGGCGCATAGGCCGCCGGCAGTTTGAAAGTCTCATCGTAGCGGGTCATGGTCGTGTAGCTGGCAAGCCGCAATTGACGGTTCCGCGGGAACTCGCTGAATCCGTCCTCAGTAAATGCTCGGGTTAATTCCCGCGCCCGGTCTGCCCGGAAGTTAAAAAAGATCACCCCGTCCTCATCGCGGATCAATCCATCCGGCATGACGCCTTCAATGACCGTCGGCAAAACAAATTCGTCCGTGACCTTTTCCTGATAGCTCTTGCGAATAGCCTCCAGCGCCGAACCGGCTTTGTTGCCCGCACCGTCGGTCAAGCAATGATAGGCTTTCTCGACTCGATCCCAACGCTTGTCACGATCCATCGCATAGTAACGCCCGCAAACCGTGGCGATTCTCACATTGGGAAAACTCTTGAGCTTCTCATTGAGAGCGAGAACAAATTGTTCCGCGCTGTGCGGTGGCGTATCGCGGCCGTCCAGAAACAAATGCAAAAAGACTTTATCGAGTTTCTCGCGCCGCGCCATCTCGATCAGCGCCTCCATATGGCTCTGATGGCTATGCACGCCGCCGTCGCCCAGAAGGCCCATCAGATGGAGCCGATCGCTTTTTGCTTTGGTTTTGCGTAGCGCGTCGAGAAGAACGGAATTCTTAAAAAAACTCCCTTGGTCGATATCTTTGTGGATCAGGGTCAAATCCTGATAAACAATCCGTCCGGCGCCGAGAATCATGTGACCGACTTCGGAATTGCCCATTTGTCCGGCCGGCAAACCGACATCCGTGCCAGACATCGACATACGCGAGTTCGGATAATCTCGCAGGAGCTGATCGAGGTTGGGCGTAGACGCATTGGCAATGGCGTTGCCGTCTTTCCGTGGATTGATACCGAAACCGTCCAGGATGACAAGAATCACGGGTTGCATTGGGTCGAAACCTTTCTTGCCGGGCGACGGCATCAGGATTCCCGCTCGGATCAAGCGAGGAAGCGTCAGTTAGACTCAGGACAACTGTTCGTTGCCGATCTGAAACTGCTCGATGAGCTTGGCGTAAGCTTCGGGAAGCGCCGCTCTCGGCGCGTGACTCCACAGCCCATCGAGATCGTAGAATTCGCGCACCGGTTCGTAGAACACGTGCACGATCACATCGGAAAAATCCATCAGGACCCAATGACCTCGCTGGGTCCCTTCGACCGCATACGGTTTCACGCCGTCGTCTGCGGCGTTCTCTTCCAGGCCTTGCGCGATGCTCTGTACCTGTCGATCCGAGCGCCCTGAGCACAAAATGAAATAGTCCGCCATCGACGTGAGCGCGTGCACGTCCAAGACCACGAGATCGTAGGCTTTCTTTTCGAGAGCGAGGCGGGTCAAAAGTAGAGCTTTATCCCAGGAACTGATCTCGTTCGAGGCGGTCACCGATTAAGCTCCGTCGACGTATAAATGACGCTGCTTGATGTACTTTTCCACCACAGACGGCACTAAATAGCGGATCGACTTTCCGCGTTTGACCAGCGCGCGAATCTCTGATGCCGAGATCGCAATATCCGTGAGCTCAATAAAAAAAATCCGTGTACCACTTCGATGTCTGTAGTTCTTACTTTTGAAATCATAACAAAACAGTTTTTTCACAGCAACGCCGGTTCCTTTGAGCGGATCACTTTCTTTGCTCCCCGGCCGTGATGTGACAATAAAATTACAGAGTGGAAAGATTTCCGCAAAATCTTTCCACTTGGAGATTTCACGAAATGCGTCGAGTCCAATAACGAAGTAAAGCGCGTCCTCGGGCCGTTTGCGTGCGGCAAAGTACCGTATTGTATCAATGGAATAGGAAACACCCGGGCGCGAAATTTCCACGGTGGACGCTCGGAAGCGCGGGTTACGGGCTACCGCGAAACGCACCATTTGCAAGCGATCGGCTGGAGGGGTTGATGTCTGCGCCCGCTTGAACGGCGGAACGGATGCCGGAATAAAATAGACCCGATCGAGCTGGTAGGTTTCAGCCACCTCCTCCGCGCTTCGCAAATGTCCCCAATGGATCGGATTGAAAGTGCCGCCGAAGAGGCCGATCTTCATGCCGCGGCTGCTCGAGGGATGGCGCAATATGCGAAAACGATGACTACTGCAGCACAGCTGATGGCAAAATCTGCAAGTGACAACGTCCGCTCTTCCATGCCCTCACCCCTCCTCCCTCATCCTTTACGGCTATTCCCGGATTTGCCCATCGCCAAAAACGATGAACTTGGTGGTCGTCAGCTCCTCCAAACCCATGGGACCGAACGCGTGGATTTTGCTCGTGCTGATGCCGATCTCCGCGCCCAAGCCGAGCTCGCCGCCGTCGTTGAACCGCGTCGAAGCATTCACCAGCACCGCTGACGAGTTGACCCGCTCGACAAACTCCCGCGACTTTTGATAGCTCTCCGTGACGATCGTTTCCGTATGCTCTGATCCGTAGCGTTCGATGTGGGCAATCGCATCGTCGAGGTCTCGCACAACGCGCACGGCTAGGATCAAATCGAGATACTCTTCGCTCCAATCCGCTTCGCGCGCCGGCACGACGCCTGGCGCCAGAGCGCAGGTTCGTTCGCAGCCGCGAATCTCCACACCGGCGGCTTGAAATTGAGCGATCATCGGCGGCAAAAACTTTGCCGCAATGGCTTCGTGCACCAGCAAGGTTTCCATAGCGTTACAGACCGACGGCCTTTGCACTTTGGCGTTAAAGCAAATCCGTTCCGCCATTTCCAGGGATGCATCCGCCTCGACATAAACGTGGCACACCCCTTTGTAGTGCTTGATCACCGGAATTTTGGAATTGGCAACCACCGCGCGAATGAGATCCTGGCCGCCCCGTGGAATGATCAGATCGATGTAGTCCTCGAGCTGGAGCAACTCGTTAACCAGCGCATGATCCTTCCGTGCCACCATTTGTACGGCATCCTGCGGCACACGCGTCTCCGCGCACGCCTGACGCAGCGCGCTGCAGATCGCCTGATTGGAGTGATGCGCTTCGCTGCCGCCGCGCAGAATCACCGCGTTGCCGGATTTCAAGCAGAGCGCGGCTGCATCGGCGGTCACATTAGGCCGCGCTTCATAGATAATGCCGATGACGCCGAGTGGAATGCGCATTCGTCCGACCTGCAG
>Ga0207701_10003056_pt1 | contig 17283 bp, 14 predicted proteins | sample KBSSwiSSwithPhiX_FD_184294 | JGI IMG/M metagenome (GOLD analysis project Ga0207701, IMG submission 184294) | Switchgrass rhizosphere bulk soil microbial communities from Kellogg Biological Station, Michigan, USA, with PhiX - S5 (SPAdes) (version 2) | ecosystem: Environmental > Terrestrial >... | reverse complement strand
GTGTCCATCGGGTCAGGCGGATCGCCGGCGGACCGGTGGTTCACGACGGCGGATGTGGACGGCGACGGGCTGGCCGACCTGGTCAAGTACGAGCCCGCCCAGGGCGTCGTGCGAACCTGGCTGTCGTCCGCGATCGGCTTCTCGCCGGGACCAGACGTCGACCTGGGCAGCGGAGGCTCGCCGGCGGATCGCTGGTTCACCACCGCCGACGCCGATGGTGACGGTGCGGCCGACTTCGTGAAGTACGAGCCCGGAAACGGCTTCGTGACCAGCGCGCGCCGGTGAGCGTTCGTTCGCCCCCCCGCCGGCTTGGCCGTCGCGCGCCGCCGTGGCACATTCTCCCGTGCTGGGCCTGATCAATGAAACGATCGACGCAGGAGGTGCTGGCGCGGATCCCTGATTTCAAGGGGCTGGGGTCGGAGGCGCTGGCCGAGCTGGCGGGGGTCGCGCGGATCGTGAACCATTCGCCTGGCCAGACGGTCGTCCTGCAGGGCGATGGAGGTGACAGCCTGTTCGCCATCGACAGCGGGTACCTGAAGGTCAGCGTCATTGGCCGCGGTGGCACGCTGAGCACGCTGGGGGTGATGGGGCCGGGTGAGGTGTTCGGCGAGATGTCCCTGCTCGACGGCGGCCCGCGCTCGGCGACGGTGACCTCGTTGACCCGTGCCTGCCTGGTGGCGATCGACCGCGCCCCGTTCCGCCTCCTGGTGGCCGGCGCTTCGCCGCTGGCGGCCGCGATGCTGGACCTGCTCGCGCGCCGCCTGCGCGTCCTGACCGAGCGGTCCGACGATCTCACGGTGTTGTCGGTGGGCGCCCGCCTGGCGAAGCAGGTCCTGTTGCTGGCGCGACTGCACGGCACCACCGTCGGTCCGCGCCAGCTGCGCATCGGCGTCAAGCTGTCGCAGAAAGAGCTGGGCGAGATGGTGGGCGCCACGCGCGAGAGCGTCAACAAGCACCTGAAAATCTGGCAGGAAGAGAACGTCCTGCGCCAGGAGGGCGGCTTCCTGGTGATCCTGAACCTGCCCCTGCTGCAGTCGATGTCGCGCCGCTGACCGGCCCGGGGGCGCCCAGAACCGGTCGTCCCGGTGAAATCCTTCACACCTCCCGGGCGGCGCCCCCGCTAGCGTCGGCTCAGGTTGCAGGAAGGAGGAGACATGCTGGCAGTCAGCGCGAATCGGAGTCGGACAGCGGACCAGTCGGAGTTCGAGGAGTGTCACGCCTTGCTAGTAAGTGAGTTGCCCGCCTTGCGCGAGCGGGCCCGCTTCCTGGAGCGGAACGACGCAGGGGCCGATGACCTGATGCACGACACGGTCGAAAAGGCCCTGCGCTACTGGAGCCGGTTCAAGCCGGGGACCAGCGTGCGTGCCTGGTTGATGCGGATCATGCAGAACCAGTTCATCGATGGCTGGCGCCACCGCCGCTACTTCGACGAGCGGGATCTGGATCAGCTCCCGGTGCCGGCACCGGCGCCCCCGCCCGAGGGCATCGCGCTGCACCTGCTGGTGGATCTGGAGGACGTGGTGCAGGTGCTCCCGCACGTGCGGCCGGTCCTGCGCGAGGTGTTCGAGCTCGCCTACTTGCAGCACCTCGGCCAAAGTGAGATCAGCAGCCGCCTGGGTGTGCCGACCAAGACAGTGGCCACCCGGCTGCACCGCGCGCGCCGCCAGATCCGCACGCTGCTGGCGGCCCAGCTGCAAGCGCCGGCGTGGCGGGTCTGACCATCCCGGGGCCGCCATTGTCATGACGCCTTAACGACGATCGCCGAGATTCTTCCCCATCTCGGAATTCGTTGATTCCCTCTGAGAGGAATCGTCATCGACGCACTCTCATACGTTGATCCATTTTTGGAGGGAGAGAGCTCATGATCGAGAGTGGTCGTCGGTTTGTAACAGTTCTGATCGCGTCGAGCCTGACCGCCGGCGCCGGGTGCAGCGAGGGATGGGGCCTCCAGCCGGGAGGCGGCAAGCCCACTTCTGAGGATAACGAGCCGCTGGTCCGGGTGATGGGGGCCGTCACCATCCCCTCCGATCCGTTGTTCCCCGCGCAGTGGGGCCTCCTCAACACCGGGCAGGTCGTCGAGCAGGAGGTCGACGACGAGATCCTCACCTTCGTGGGCATCCCCGGCATCGACATCAACGCGACCCGGGCCTGGGACATCACCCAGGGATCGAGCGCGGTCATCGTGGCGATCATCGAACAGTCGGACCTGGACCTGACCCACGAGGATCTACGCGACCAGGTGCTGGCCGGCGGCTGCGGCGCGGAGGGGTGCGACTTCATCGACCGCGACGGCATGAACGGCCCGTTCGTGGGCCACGGCAACCACGTCGCGGGCATCATCGCCGCTCGCAAGGACAATAACCGCGGCGGGGTGGGGGCGGCCCCCAAGATCAAGATCCTTCCCTTGCGCGCCAAGGCGAACGACAACACCATCATCGCCGCCATCGCCCACGCCCGCAGCAAGGGCGCCCGCATCGTCAACCTCAGTCAGGGCAGCGAGGGGGGCGAGGAGGCGGCGTTCGACGGCAACTACTACAACCCGGCGGTGCTGGCGGCCATGCGGGCCGCCTCCGACGTGCTGTTCGTCTGCTCCGCGGGCAACAACGGGACCGCCCGCTACAACTTCCCGTCCTCGTACGACGCGCCCAACATCCTGGCGGTGGCGAACGTCGACCCGCGCGGCGAGCTGTCGGTGCGCAGCAACTACAACGAGGTGACCGTCGACATCGCCGCGCCCGGGCTGGGCATCCGCAGCACCCTCCTGGACAACCAGTACGGCGACCTGTCGGGCACCTCGATGGCGGCCGGCTTCGTCAGCGGCACGGCCGCCCTGCTGATGAACAAGTTTCCCACGCTCACCGTGACGCAGGTGATCGACCGGCTGAAGCGGACCGGCATGAAGCTGGCCAGCCTGCGCGGGCTGGTGGGTTCGGGGGCCATGGTCGACGCCTTCGCCGCGCTGACCGACGTGGCCCCCATCGCCAACTTCAACGCCACCTCGGTTCCGGGCGCGGTGACCCTGACCTGGGATCGGGTGTCGGGCGCCACCCGCTACGACGTCGAGCGCGACGGCGTGGTGGTGAACAACGGCACCAGCAACCGGTTCGTGCACAGCGGGCTGACGGTGGGATCGGCCCACTTCTACCGGGTGCGCGCGGTGGTGGGCAGCACCGCCCAGCTGTGGAGCCGGCGCTGGATGAAGCTGGCGGAGCGCGATCCGGTGGCCGAGACCCTGTCGCCGGCGGTGCAGAGCCCGCACCCGTACCCCAACGGCGTCGACGAGCTGCGGGTGCCGTTCACCCGCCCCAACGCGGTGAAGATCCGGATCCACTTCGCCCGTCTCGACATGCAGGGCAGCTTCGACACCGGGTACAACAACGACTACGTCCGGTACTGCAGCGCCTTCGAGCCGGGCTGCGACGAGGGGGAGACCAACCACTTCTTCGGCGACTACTCGGCGGGCTTCTGGACCCACTGGGCGCCGACGCCGTTCTCGTTCTGGTTCCACAGCGACGACACCATCAACGACTACGGCTATCTGGTGGACCGTATCGAGTACCTGCAGGCGATCCCGGCGCAACCGCCGGCGCCCTTCCTGCTGGAGGTCCTTCCCAACCACACGGTGTCGCTGTCGCAGTCGGCCACCGCGGGCGCGGACAGCCTCAACATCTACCGCTCGACCGCCAGCGGAAGTGGCTACCTGCGCATCGCCACCATACCGGCGAGCCAGGGGCAGTACCTGGACACCACGACCACGGCGGGCCGGACGTTCTTCTACAAGGTCTCGGCGGTCAACGGCCTGGGCGAATCGCCGCTGTCCGACTTCACCCAGGTGGTGGTGCCGTAGGCCCGGTCGCGCGCGCGCCGGCTAGTTCCCGAGCTCGGGGCGGGGCCCGGCGCAGCGCCTGATCAGGGTCTCCGCCTGGGTCGCGGTGTCCAGGCGATAGCTGTAGAAGGTGCCGGGGTCGAAGAACGAGAAGGTCGTCCCCGTCGCCAGCTGCATGCCGGTGGTGGTGCGATAGACGTTGCCGGTCGCCACCAGCGTGCCGGTGCCGTAGTAGTGCGGGTCCTTGACGTTCACGAACACGGTGTTCTGCAGCACCATGTTGGTCGCGCCGCGCGCGAAGTTGCCGTAGCTCGACACGTTCTCGAGCAAGTTGTTGAACAGGTGGGCGCGCAGCACGTTGTCGGTGCTGGGGTTGCGCTGGACGGTGTCGTGGATCCAGTTGTGATGGATGGTCATCTGGGCGGTCACGTTGGTGGTCCAGCCGATGCCGAAGGTCTTGTCGTGATTTTCCATGATGTTCCAGGACACGGTCAGGAAGGTGGTGTCCAGCCGGCTGTCGATCATGCCGTCGCCGAGATGGCTGAAGTGCACGTGATCGATCCAGACGTGGTTGGCCGTGTCCATCTGGACGCCGTCGCGGTCGCCGCCGTTGTCACCGCCGACGTCGTACTGCCCCTCGATGAAGCTGTCGCGGATGGTGAGGTTGCGGATGATGACGTTGTGGACGCCGTTGGCCAGGAAGAACCCGCCAAAGACGATCTCGGCGCTGGCTCCCGCCCCGATGATGGTCTTGTCCGACGTGACCCGGATCTCCTCGAAGGGGCTGAAGGTCAGGGTTCCCTGCACCCGGCAGACCCGCGGCCCGATGGCCGTGGCGCAGGCCCGGAGCTCCGCCTGCGTCCCCACCACCGTGGGCGCGGTCGTGCCGCCCCCGGTGGTTCCCCCCTCCAGCGTCGCGAAACCGACCAGGTCCAGGGGACAGCCGCCGGCGTTGCCGCCCACGCCGGCGCCGCCGGTGCCCGAGGCGCCACCGACCCCAGGCGTCCCCCCCGTGCCCGTGGTACCTCCCGTCCCGGGAGCCCCGCCGGTCGAGGTGACGCCACTGGAGCCACCCACCCCGTCCCCACCGCCTGCACCCGGCGAGCCGCCAGTACCGCGCAGCGTTGCGCCGCCCGTTCCCAGCGGCCCGGTGGCGCCCCCGAATCCTGCCCCGCCGGTGCCCGAGGAGGCGCTGCTCCCTGCGCAGCTCGCGAGGCATACCAAGGTGGAGAGCGCCCATACAGTCCTGTGCATGTCATTTCATGCAGCCAGGTCCTCCGAACGATCACGAAAAACGAGGAGCCAAGAAAAAGGGTCCGGAGCAGCTTCGCGTACCCGGTTGGTGTGATCGATCCGCCGTTCGCCGCGCATATCCTTGCATGACTGGCAGGAATTCGCTGTGGCTGGTGCTGGCGGCCTGTGTCGCGCCCTTCGCTTGCGACGCTCCGTCGGGGGGCCCGGCCAGCGGGACCGGCGGCTCTCCGGCGGGGAGCGTCGGCGGTAGCGGGGACGCGGTCGGGACGGGCGGCGCCGGCGTGGGAGGCTCGATGGCCACCGGCGGCGCGAGGGGCACCGGCGGCGATATCCCGGGGACGGGCGGCGCTGGGGCCGGAGGCCGCACCGGTACCGGCGGCATGACGGGCGCCGGCGGCACGACTGGCACCGGCGGCACGACCGGCGCCGGCGGCACCTCGGGCGGCAACCCCGCGTTGTGTCCCCCCGGGATCACCCAGACCATCACGGTGGCCAAGGACGGCAGCGGGCAATTCACCACGGTGCAGGCGGCGGTGGACTCGATCGCCAGCGGCAGCACCGCCCACATCCGGATCGACATCAAGGCCGGGACGTACAGCGAGAAGCTCACCATCGCCAGCCGCACCAACCTGTGCCTGGTCGGCGCCAGCGCGACCACCACCATCCTCTCCTTCGGCGACGCCAGCGCCACCGGGGCCGGCACCAGCGGCAGCGCCAGCGTGCTCATCAGCGCCAACGACTTCTCCGCGGCCAACCTCACCTTCGAGAATAGCTATGGGCCGGGTTCGCAGGCGGTCGCGCTGCGCACCACCGGCATGCGCCAGCAGTTTCTCAACACCCGCATGGTCGGCTATCAGGACACCCTCTACACGCACACCGGCGTGCAGTACTTCCGGAACTGCTACGTGCAGGGCAACACCGACTACGTCTTTGGCGGCGCCACCGCGGTGCTGGAGAATTGCGAAGTGCGCAACGTCGCGGGTGGCACCGCGGTCGCCGCGCCGAACACCGCGATCACCATCCCTTACGGCATCGTGTTCCTGGGCGGCAGATTCACGGCCGTCGCAGGTGTGGCAGCGGGCTCGGTGGCGCTCGGCCGGCCGTGGGGGGTGGACGGTGCGACCGCGTACCTGCATGTCGACCTGGGGGCGCACATTCGCCCCGCGGGATTCGTGGTCTTCTCGGGGCCCCCGGAGAACGCGCGCTTCGGCGAGTACCAGAGCACCGGCGCCGGCGCCAACGCCGCCGCTCGGTCGATCTATCAGCTGAGCGCCGCCCAGGCCGCGACCTACACGGTCCCGACCATCCTGGGCGGGTGGACCCCGAGCTACAGCCAGTAAGGCGCCGGCACCGCTGCTGGCTACGGGATGATGATCGGCGGCGCGACCGGTGCGTCTTCCTTCTGAACGCAGGAGGAGATGTCGAAGAGCATGAACTCGAGCGCCTTCTCCTGCGGTGACAGGTCGCCGCCCAGCGTGCCGCAGCGGGTGGGGAAGGGGACGTCGCCCAGCGTGCCTCCGCCCTGCGAGACGTGGACGTCGCTGAAGATCATCCGACCACACTCCTTCTGACCCACCGGGGTGGTGAAGGAAAAATACTGCACGGCCGGTGTCCGCTTGGCGGTGTCCATCCCGTACAGCCACTGCTGTGACACCCCGGCCACCGCCGCGTCGACCAGGTGCTTGGTGCCGTTGAGCGCGAGCTGCCCCGGGGTGGGCGAGGCGCCCACGTTGACCAGCCAATCCCGGAAGGCCATCCCTTTGGGAAAGCTGGTGTCGACGGTGGCCAGGAACCCGTCCGGCAAGGGCCCTTCCCCGGACGCGAACTTCGCCACCGCCGGGTAGCCGGCGTTGGGCTCGCCGTCCTCGGAACGGACCCAGTTGGTGTGGTAGTGGGAGCCGAAGACCCGGCCGCCCATGTCGCCGTAGCCCCGCACGGCCTGGTACTCGGCGGCGGAGCGCCCCTCGGACTGGCCCGAGTCCCCTTCGCACGCCATCAGCACGATGTCGTACTTCATCAGGCTGGCGGTGCTGGACCACAGCTGGGCGACCGTCTTCAGCGGGGTGCTGGCGCCGTTGGTGGCGACGGTCGGCGAGGCCTGGTAGCCCTGGAACAGATGCACGCGGCCCGGACCGGTGTCGCTGGTGAACTCGGCCTCGTCGACGCCGACCTTGCGCAGCAGGCACTCCAGCGCGTCGGAGTGGCCGGTGGCGATGGCGAACTTGGGGATGTCGCCCTCGCTCTTGTTGCGCGGCAGGCGGGTCAGGTCGGCGTTGGTGATGGTGGTGTTGGCGCAGGCAGGTACGTTGGACACCACGAACTGCCGGCGCCACTTGCCGATCTGGATGACCACCGGCACGTCGGCGCCCACGGGGACGTCATCCAGCTTGAAGTGGCCGGCGGTGTCGGTGAGGGTGACCGCGATCGGCTTGCCCGAGAAGTTCCCGTTGCAGGTCTCGCAGGCCGCGCCTTCGTGCAGCGGCTGCAATGGCTCGTTGGGGACGTAGACCACCACGTTGTACAGGGGCACCTTCCCCGCCGGATCGGTGACGGTGCCGCTCAGCGAGGTGGTCCCGCCGCCCGGACAGGGCATCGCGGTGCAGGCTCCTTGCGTGCAGCTCCCCTGCCGGCAGCGCAGGTTGGTGCAGGCACCGTTCCCGGTCGGCGGAACGGTCACGCCCGTGCCGCCGGTGCCGGTGCCGGTGGGCGGCCTCACCCCGCCGGCGCCGCCTGACGCGTCGTTACCTCCGGGGGGTGGGGTGGTGGCTGGCTTCACGCCGGCGCAGGCCGACAAAGTGCAAAAGACGACGGCCAGCAGACGCTGCGTCCGGAAGGTGGGGGCGGGCCTCATGGTACCTCCGTGAGCCCGGCTAGTGTCCCCGGGAGGCGGTCGCGGCTCACCCCCGAGCCGGAAGCGGCGCGGCCGGCTAGGGCCTGGGGGGAGGCGGCGCGCCGGGCGGCGGCGGTGGTGGGTAGCCGGGCTGCGGCTGCGCTGGGTAGCCGGGCTGCGGCTGCGGCGGATAGCCGGGCTGCGGCGGATAGCCCGGCTGCGGCGGGTAGGCGCCCAGGGCCGACGGGTGGGGTGGCTCCGCCCCACCAAACAGCAAGGCCAGCCCGCCCTGGTAGATGAACGCGTCCTCGTTGAGCGGACGGTAGACGTTGAGCTCGGGCGCGATCCAGAAGGCGTGCCCCACCTTGATGGGTAGGCTGACGTAGCCGCCGACCCACAGCCCGTTGGTGGTGGCGCTGGCGGTGTCGGAGTTCGACGACGCCGTCCCCGATACGATGGCGTACAGCAACTTGGGCCCGAACGACAACGCGAAGTTCTCGTTGAGATTGAACCCGAACAGCACCGGCAGGTGCAGGTAGGTCACCTTGATCGAGGTGCTGGAGCTGTTTCCTGCTCCATCCGAGCTGGAATCAGACAGCGAGATGTAGGAGGCCGCGGGCGCGACGGCGATGTCCAGATCTCCGCGCACGAACTGGTACTTGAGGCCGAGCTCGGCGCCGATCAGATAGAGCTTGCCGCCGATGTCGAGGTTGTCGGTCAACCCATAGCGCGCCGCGAACTCGAACTGGGGCAAGGTGACCGAAGTTCCGGGCACATTGACGCCGTTGGAGGTCCGACTGGCGGTCTTGATCCCCACCGCTTCCAGGCCCAGGCCGAAACGCACCTGGCCCTGGGGCACGGTCCGGGGCGTCTGCATTGTGCTGAGCGACGGACAGCCGGCGAGCGCCAGGCTGGCGACGGCAAGACCTGCGACTGAAAGGACTCTGGGCAAGTCTCGACAGAAGTTTCGACAGAAGTCTCGGCAGACGATCGATGGTCTCAATGGATTCTCCTCACGCAGGGGAAGGACATCGGCAGAACGACATCGGCGGAAACACATCCCGCGCAGCAACGGTATCACCCAGAGCAGTCTGCTCGGCACAAAAAAATCTCCAGCCATGGTACTGTGCTGCCCGCCACTTTCTACGCGAGGAGCACGGGATGGCCTGGACCGCGGTCGAGAGCGCTGAATTCCTCAATCGGATCAAGACGGCGAACAAGGACTTCCGGCGGTCGGCCAGTAGCCTCAAGGGGTTACTGGCCAAGCTGGAGACCAAACCCGCGCCGACCGCGGCCACCATCCGACAGGAGATCGCCGCGATCCCGGCCGACAAGAAGAAGAACTACGCCGCCCCGCTGCGATACCTGTACAAGCACTATCCCGACCTGGACGAATTCCAGTACGGCGGCTTTTTGTTGAAGGCGTTTCTGCAGCTGGAAAAGAGTGATCTCCGTCGCGATCGGGCGCTGCTGGCGATCCAGATGGTGTATCGCCTGTGCGTGCAGGTCGACCAGCGCCTGCGCGACGTCCAGGCGGCGGGCCTGTCGACGACCACCGCGCCGGCGCACTGGTCGGCGCACCAGCGCAAGGCCACCGAGCTGTTCCAGAAGTGGTTCGACGAGAAACGTCCGACCAAGAGCCTGGCCCGCGCCAAGCTGGTGTTCAGCAAGATGCAGACCGCGCTGCAAAACCCCAACTTCGAGATCGTGGTTTACGGCGTACCCGAAGAGAAGGAAATGAATCCCACCAACCTGGTCCTGTCGGCGAACGATCAGGCCGCGGTCAAAGATGCCTTCGCCTTCGTGATCAAGGCCGAGAACGCTTACCGCTTGTACCTGGCGTCCGGCTTCTTCAAGGAGGACGAGACCCGCGTCGACGTGGCCCGGCCAGGCAAGGTCCAGACCGCCCAGACCACCGAGGCCTGGCAACAAGAGAAGCGCACCAAGGTCGCGCTGGATGCCGCGGTTGTCACCATCCTGCACGAATTGACCCACATCTCGATGATCGCGGGGACCAACGACGTTCCCCACGACCCCTACAATCCGGTGGTGTGCAAGAACAACGCGAAGAACAACCCCGAGAACGCGCTCAACAACGCCGAGAACTACGCCCTGTTCGCCAAGGACATCCTTTTCGGCGGGCTCTTCGCCTGACCGCGGCCTGCGCTCACAGCGCGATGGCCGACTGGCTCATGGTGACGTTCACGCCGTCGCTGCTGACCACCCGGACCAGGTAGGTCCCCCGGCGCACGTCGGCCAGGCTGACCGAGGTCGCTGGTTTGGCCAGCGCGTGGGCCACGGGCCACCAGTGCAGGCCGCGATCGGGGCTGACCTGAACGAAGTGGGTCATCGCGTCCCCGTCCGGATCCTTGGCGGTCCAGGCGACGTCGAGAAACGGCTCCTTGGTGTCGCTGACGTGGGTGCTCAGCTTGGGCACGCCGACGCTGGGCGCGCGCGCCGAGATGGCCCGTTCGGCCAGCAGCTTCTTGTGAACCCGGTTCCAGACCTGGATCCTGGCCGTCCCCGCCGGCAGGGCGATGTTCCCGCCAAAGAAGGTCGCCTCGATGGGCCACTCGGTCTCGGGCAGGTTCCAGTCCAGCGGCAGCTCGGACTCCGACAGCGTGGTGCCCTTGGCGTCGAGCAGCACGATGGCGTAGGTCGACGGTGTCTCGCCCGGCTTCGGGGCGAAGTCGAGCGCGCTGCCCTGCTTGGGCTGCGCGAAGGTCCACCCCAGCACCGCCTGATCGTCTCCGGCGATGACCCCCGACACATACAGCGAACCGGTGGCGCTGGGCCCGCAGGTCTTCAGCCGGTCGATCAGCTGGTCATAGTCGGCGGCATCGACCCACTCCTTGTTGCCGGTCACCCAGTTGTCCTGGGGGTTCATCGAGTTGGGGCCCATGAGGCAGTTGCTGTCGCACTGCTCGCCGGTGATCGCGGTCAGCGCTCCGGAGGACTGCGGCACCCAGTAGCCCCAGGTCGGAACCCCGTCGGGGTGGGCCGAGCTGTGGTACTCGTCGAAGCCCCCGGCGACCCCGCAGGCGATGACGCCGAGATCGCCGGACAGGGTGCACGCCCAGCTCTTGATGGTGGGGTCGGTCGACAGGCCGAAGGTGTGCCCGAGCTCGTGACCCGGTAGCGTGAGGCGCGGCCCCTCGACGGTGGCGTCGTCGTTGCGCCCCTCGACCTCGAACATGACGGCGTGCGGGTGCCATTCGCCCAGCGACAGCCCCGTGGTGGAGGCCCAGATCCCGTACAGCGTGTTGCGGAACCAGGCCTTGGGCAGCACGCCCATCAACCGATCGATGCCGGCCAGCACCGCGTCCGCGTTGAGCTCGTAGACCATCAGGTAGGGCGTCACCGCGTCCGCCGGCACGCCCAGCCCGGCCAGCAAGCTGGCCAGCAACCCGTACACGCCGCCGCTGAGCGGAGGCACCAGCGGAAAGGTCGAGACGCTGTCGTCGAAAGCCGCCGTCGGGTAGACGCCGCGAATGAACGGCATGGCCAGGTCGTGCATGGCGTTGACCTTGCTCATCGACGCCAGGGCGCCGATGTCGAGCAGCGCGCCGGTCCGGATCCAGGTCAGCGACGGGGTGCGGGTGCTGACCACGTTCCAGGTCTTGACCCCGGTGGTGTTGTTGATCAGCCAGCAGGCGGTCTTGGGGTCGCCGGAGGTCTCGGCGCCGGGGGGCAGCACCAGGGTGGCGCTCGCGAACAGCTGCGAGTCCTTGCAGCTGAAGTCGGTGGGCAGGATCGGCGTCGCGGTCGCCAGGTATCTCGAGCGCACCTCGCCCACGCCGAGGGGAGCGCCCAGTGATTCGGTCTGATCGTAGAGCACGGTGTTGACCGCGTCGGACACGCGCAGCCGCACCGACACCGCTTGCGGCGCCGCGGTGTTGTTGGCCACGGTGACCAGGCCGACGGTCGGTTTCTTCGCGACCAGCCGGGTGGCCTGGGGCAGCACCTGCACCAGATCGAACCCGGCCAGCACCACGTCGCCGGTGGTCGACAGCGCGCGCCCGTCGGCCATGCCGACCTCGATCTGCAGCACGCCCTGGTTGTCGCCCGTGCCCGAGGAGATGGGGGCAATCGAGGTCGCGCTTCCGTGCAGGTCCCCGGACAGGGTCATCGAGCAGGTGTTCAGGTCGAACTCCAGGTCGTTGCGCGCCGGGTCGGGGCTGGTGTCGACGGTGTCGTCGAAGTGCCAGTCGGACTCGCGCAGGCGAACCGTGATGTGCACCAGGGCGCCCACCGGGGCGGGACGGCTGACGAAGCGATTGTCCTGCGTCCAGTGGGGAAAGTCGCTCTCGTCGATCTGCGGCAAGCTGAAGACCTCGGGCGTGCCGTCGGCGTTGATCTCGACGGAGCCGAAGACATCGGCGCGGTCGTCGTAACCGGGGATGTAGTCGTCCTCGCCCTCCATGTCGCTGTTCAGCTTCATCGAGCGGATGGTCACCGCGACCTGGCCCTTTGGCGGCGCGTTGTTGACGCCCGAGGAGAACGAGCACTGCGCCGGCGTGTCGGCCAGCGCGGCGCGGGGGACCAGCAAGGCGATCGCCAGGAGCGCGCCGGTTCCCGCGCGCGTCCCGACACTTCTCATCGACACTTCTTCCTGGATCCTGGGCATGTCTCACTCCGTTCTCGCTCGACGACGAGCGGTTGCTGCCGGCGCCCGACCGCAAGGGAAGCGGGCCGCCTCGACTAACGGGCGCGCGCGCGGTTTATTCCTGATCGCGTCGACGGCGCTGCTGCGGCGGGGCAGGTTGAATCGGGGACGCGCGCTGATATTCTCCCGCGCCAGGCGCGAACAGTGGCCCGCTACGACGACATCATCGCGACGGTAGGGCACACGCCGGTGGTACGGGTGCGGCGGCTTGGCCCCAAGGATGTCGAGCTCTACGTCAAGGTCGAGGCGATGAACCCGATGGGGTCGGTCAAGGACCGGCTGGCCGTCGGGATCATCGACGCGGCGGAGAAGGCGGGGGCGCTGCGGCCCGGCCAGACGGTGATCGAAGCGACCAGCGGCAACACCGGCATCGGCCTGGCGATGGTGTGCGCGCGCCGCGGCTATCCGCTGGTGGTGGTGATGGCCGAAAATTTCAGCGTCGAGCGGCGCAAGATCATGCGCTTCATGGGCGCCAAGGTGGTCCTGACCCCGGCGGCCGAGAAGGGCATGGGGATGCTGGGCAAGGCCATCGAGCTCGCGCGCGCGCACGGCTGGTTCCTGACCCGCCAGTTCGAGAACGAGGCCAACGCCGACGTGCACTCCCGCACCACCGCCGTGGAGATCCTCGAGGACTTCCCCGACGGCCTGGACTACTGGGTCACCGGGTTCGGTACGGGCGGAACGCTCAAGGGGGTGGCGCGCGTCCTGAAGCAGCGTTCACCGCGCACCAGGATCGTGGTGTGCGAGCCGGATAATTCGCAGACCTATGCCAGCCCCACGCGCATGGCCTGGCCCGCGGACGGCATACCAAGGGAGAGCCATCCCCTGTTCCGGCCCCACCCGATCCAAGGCTGGGCGCCGGACTTCGTGCCCAAGCTGGCCGACGACGCGCGCGAGAACGTGGATCAGATCGTGCCGGTCAGCGGGAGCGAGGCCCTGGAGCTGGCGCAAACGCTGGCCATGCGCGAGGGCATCCTGACCGGCATCTCCGGGGGCGCCACCCTGGCCGGCGCGCTGGCGGTGTGCGCCAGCGCCGAGCCGGGCTCGCGGGTCCTGTGCATGCTCCCCGACACCGGCGAGCGCTACCTGTCGACGCCGCTGTTCGAAAATATCGCGGTCGACATGAACCAGGAGGAGATCGCGATCTCCCACTCGACACCCAGCGCGCGCTTCGACAAGCCCGCCGTGGTTCCGCCCGCCATCGCCGAGACCTCCGAGCCCACGGCGGCGGCGCGCGCGTTCGTGCGCGAGGCGATCGAAAGCAGCGCCGAGCCGGTGGTCCTGTTCGCCCTGACCTGGTGCGAGTTCACCTGGGCCGTGCGCAAGCTGTTCAAGCGCTGCGGCATCGCCTATCGGTCGATCGACATCGACGGGGTCGCCTACCAGAAAGAGAACTGGGGCGGCAAGGTCCGCGCCGCGCTCACCCAGCACACCGGGGTGGCGACCATCCCCCAGATCTTCGTGGGCGGCGAGCTGGTCGGCGGCGCCAGCGAGACCTTCGCCGCCTTCGCGCAGGGCCGGCTCCAGCAGCTGCTCGGCAAGCACCACATCCCCTTCCAGGACACCGTGGGCGACAAGCTGCACACCCTGATGCCCGGCTGGGTCCAACCGTCATCCAAGACCTAGCGCCTCTGGCGCGCGCCCTCAGTGCGCCCCTTCAAACCCTCCAACCCCGTGGTCGTAGCCGTGATCGTGATCGTGTCCGACCCCGTGATCGTGGCCGTGCACTTGCACAGGAACGCCCCCGTGATCGTGGCCGAACGCTCTCGATCACGCCCACGGTAGCGTTCCCGTTCACGTGCACGGCCACGATCACGGGGCCGGACACCGCTACGGGGTTGGAGGGGCTTGCGGCCCCTCAGTGGACCGCGTCTCTGTGCGCGGGGGCTCCCTTGTCCGTGCCGTGCAGGAGCTGGTGGGCGTGGGTGATCATCTCGGCCAGGTAGGTGGCCAGCGCGCAGAACTCGATGCTCTTGCGCTCCGCCGCCAGGTGAACGCCCCGATGCACCAGCGCGCGCACCAGCGCCAGATCAGATTCGCCACCACCGCCGCCCATCTCGCTCAGCAGGGAGGACAGCCGCGCTTCATGCTGCTTCTGCAGCTCGTCGATGTTCGCCATGACAGCTGATTAGCACGCCGTGCGCCGGTGCGCTGGTCGCCGGTCGGACCCGATTCCAGGGTCGACCCGAATGGCCGGTGGTGGCGCGCGACCGATGTTGTCGCGCGTGATCGTGCGCGAGATCGAGCGCGTGGGCGACCTGGCGTCGCTGCGGCCCCAGTGGGAGCGGCTGATGGCCAGCTGTCCCCAGGCGACGCCGTTTCAGGCGCCGGGCTGGGTGCTGCCGTTCCTGCACACCTTCGGGGATCGCGGGCTGTGGGCGCTGGCGGTATTTCGCGGCACCGAGCTGGCGGCGCTGCTGCCCCTCCGCCTGGAGCGCCGGCGCGAGAGATGCGTCGCCACCTACGTGGGCGGCGGGATCTCCGACTACCATGCGGTGCTGGCGGAGGCGGGGTTTGCCGGCGAGAGGGCCCGGCGGGCCCTGGTCGCGCACCTGGTCGGGCTGGCGCAAGTCGGCGCGCTGCTGCGCTGCGAGCTCGATCAGCTGGCGCCCGACGACCCGTTGCTGGCCCTGGCCGGGCAGTCCGGACTGGGCGCGGTATCGGCGCCCCATCAGGTCGGCCCCTACGTTCCGCTGCCCGACACGCCAGAGGCGCTGGATCGACAGCTGCCCGCCAGCCTGGGACGGCGACTCGATCGCTGCCTGCGCGGCCTGGAGCGCCTGGGGCCGACCAGGTTCCAGACCGCGGACACAGGCTGCGCCGAGCAGCTGATGGAGTCGCTGTTCCGGCTGCCGGCGGCGCGATGGCTAGACCGGCGGCTACCGGGCGTGATGGCCGGTGAGACCCTGCGCGCGTTCCATCGCGCCGTCAGCCGGGAGATGGCGGCGGAGGGACGGCTGCGGCTGCACGCGCTGACGGTGAGGGGCGAGCCGCGGGCGCTGATGTACGCGCTGGCTCATCGCCGTCGGGTCCACTGCTATCTAGGCGGGATCGATCCGGCGCTGGCGCGCTTCAGCCCCGGGCTGGTCCTCTTGCGCCAGGTGATGCGCGCCGCGATCGAGGAACGCGCGACCGAGATCGACCTCCTGCCGGGCGAAGAGGCCAATCAGTTGCGGCTGGGGGCGCGCCCGCGCTGGACCCACCGGCTGGTGATCGGCTCCGCCGACGCCCCGGAGCGCGCCACCGCCGCGGCCGCGCTGGGCGCGGCGGCGCTGTGAGCCCACGCCGGCCGAAACCGCGCGCGCAACCTCTGCCACCAGGCCGGCCGGGGCGGCGCTGGCGCCAGGCGCCGCGCGGCTCGCTTGCTGGCCACGCTGCGCGCCGCCAGCTCGAGGTCGCCCAGGTCCAGCTGGCAGACGGCGCGGCATTCCTCCTGCGTCAGTCCAGCCCGCTGCGCCTCGACCGTGGGGGCGGCTCGAAAGCGCGCGCGCGCCGCGGGATCGACCAGCAGGGCCGCCAGGAAGGCCTCCAGCGTGCGCGCACCGCCATCCCCGCCGCTCATGCCAGCACCCTCTGCCGGGCCGCGCCGCGCGCGCGCCCGCTGGCCAGCGCGGCGCGGGCTCGCTCCAGCTCGGCCAGCAGGATGGGAAACGCCGGGTAGTTGCCGTCGCGCTCCAGGATCACCGTCAGCGGATGAGGCGCCAGCGCCGCGACCTCGGCCAGGAGGTCGTAGACCATCGCGGGAACCTCGTGCAGGTGGTCGTCGAGCACGCGGCGGCGCCCCCCGGGGCCGGCGATCAACTTGCCGCCCGCCAGGTGAATGGCGGCGATGCGCGACGGGGCCAGGCGCGCCAGCAGCGCGCGCGGGTCGCTGCCGAAGTTGACCGCGTTGGCGTACAGGTTGTGGAGATCCAGCAGCAGGTCGGCGCCGCTGCCGTCGAGGATCGCGGCGATCCAGGACGGCTCGTCGAGCGGGCCGGGGGGCTCGACCAGGGTGGCGATGTTCTCCACCAGCGGGCGCGCGCCCATCAGCCGGGTGGCCCGCTCGAGGTTGGCGACGGCGCCCGCGACGGTGGCCGCCGTGCGCGGCGGCGCCGCCAGGTGGCCGATCTCGACGCCCTCGCTGCGCACGAAGGCCAGATGCTCCGACCAGAACAGGGGCGCGGCGACGTCCACCACGCGCGCCAGCTGCGCGAGCCGGGCGTCGTCCACGGGCGACGCCGACGCCAGACCGAGCGACACACCGTGCACGATCACCGGGACCTGGGCGCGCAAGGTCTCCAGCGCCCGCAACCTGCGCGGGACCGCCGGCATGAAGTCCTCGGCCATCACCTCGACGACCTCGATCGCGTCGAGGTGGGCCAGGATGCCGGCCGCGAGCTCCGGCCGCCAGCCGATTCCCACCCGATCGGCGCCGGTGCTCATCCGCCACACCCGCCGCAGCCGCGCGACCATTAGCCCTTTCTAGCCTCTTCGCTCCCCACCGGGTGGGACCATGACTCGACGCCGTCGCCTTCTCCTCGCCGTCCCCGCCGTTCTTGCGCTCGCGAGCTCGCTCGGCGCACAACGGCCCGAGCCGATCAAGTTCGCGCGCTTTCCGCACGTCGCGAACGACGGGACCATCGCGTTCACCTACCAGGACGACATCTGGCTGGCCGGACCCGACGGATCGAACCCGCGGCGGCTCACGGCACATGTCGCGCGCGA
>Ga0207701_10003055_pt1 | contig 17283 bp, 15 predicted proteins | sample KBSSwiSSwithPhiX_FD_184294 | JGI IMG/M metagenome (GOLD analysis project Ga0207701, IMG submission 184294) | Switchgrass rhizosphere bulk soil microbial communities from Kellogg Biological Station, Michigan, USA, with PhiX - S5 (SPAdes) (version 2) | ecosystem: Environmental > Terrestrial >... | reverse complement strand
CGGGCCGTCTGCACGTTCGATTCCATCAGGTGGTGACCGGTACGGCTCGCCGGGATGACGACTGAAACATCTCAGCCGGGTGCGGGGTTTAGCGCTTTGATTTCACCGACCGGTCCAGCAAGATAGCGCGATGCGACCTGGACAGAAGATTCCTTTTCGCCGCCGCCCGCCCCGGCCCGGCCCGAGCGCCACGCGATGAGCACCCGCAGGGACTCTCCGATCAACCTCCCTCTGCGGGCAAGGACCCGGCGCCACTCCGCACGCTGCGCTCGTCGCCACGCCGACCGTCGCGGCAGGTAAGTGCCAGGCCAGACACCACGTCGCTTTCTGGTCCTGTTGGGCCTCGTGTGCCTTGCCGGTTACGTCTTCGTCTACGCAACCGGCCGGGCCACACAGCCAATCCGCTCGGACGGATTCAGCTACTACGTCTACCTGCCCTCGTGGTGGCTGTTCCACGACAGCACGCTGGCGTCTGTCGCGGCCGACTGCTGCGGCGGCACGTATCCCGACTTCACCGCGATCATCCGCTGGCCCGGCACCGATCGCTGGGTCAACGCGCATCCGATCGGCGTCGCGCTGATGCAGGCGCCGTTGTTCCTTATCGCGGACGCGCTTTCCTGGTGGACCAACCTGTCGCGCGACGGCTTCACCCTGTATTACCAGCACGCCGTCGGACTCTCCGGTTTGATGTGGACGTTGGCGGGCCTATGGGTGCTCGCCGCCATGCTGGTGCGTCACTTCAGCCGCCGCGTCACCATGTCCACGCTCGCGGCGCTGTTGTTCGGGACCAACCTCTATCACTACGCGACGTACGATTCCTTCTACAGCCACGCGTACTCGTTCTTCTTGGTTGCCGCGCTGATCAATTTGACAGAGCGATGGCACGAGGCGCCGACGCGCGCGCGCACGCTCCTCCTCGGGCTGGTTGCCGGACTCATTGTCATAGTGCGCCACACCAACGTACTCGTTCTCGCTCTGCTGCCGCTGTTCGTCGTGGCGGTTGACGGACCTCGCGCGGCGCTTCGCCTCGTCAGCGCACGTGTACGCTCATGCGTGCTCATCGCCGGCGGGGCGCTCCTCGTCGTGTTGCCGCAGCTCGCGCTGTACACGCAGGCCACCGGACGCCCGCTCGTCAGCTCGTACGGGTCGCTCGGCTTCACGTTTGGCTCGCCGCATCTGTACGGCGTCTTGATCAGCGTTCAGAAAGGCGTCTTCTTCTGGTCGCCGCTGCTGCTATTGGGAGTAGCAGGACTCTTCCTCCTGCGCGGTCAGCTGCGCGCCTTCGTGATCCCCACGTGCCTCGTCCTGATCGCTGACACTTATCTGATTGCCAGCTGGTGGGACTGGCAGTTCGGCGCCAGTTACGGTCACCGGGGCTTCATCGATCTCTTTCCGTTGCTGGCGCTCGGCCTCGCCGCCTTCTTCGAATGGAGTGCCGCGAGCCGCGTCAGGCTCGTCAGCACCGCGATCGCCGTCTCGGCAATGACCGCCTTGTCGATCTTCCAGATGCTGCAGTACTGGAACGCCATCATGCCCGGCAGCGATCTCACGTGGTCCGCCTACAAGGCGCTGTTCCTCAAGATCTGATGTCGGCGAAGCGCGTGTCGTGGCTGGCTGGCGTCGTGGTGCTCCTGGGAATGCTGGGATACCTGCGCGATCCCGCGTGGCTGATCGGCATAGAGTCCGGGTTTCGTCCGTGGGAGCGCGGCGCGGACGGCACTCGCTCCCGGTGGACTGGTGGACACGCCTCGTTCTTCGTTCCCTCGACGGCCGCCTGGCTCGGGGTGCCGATTCGCACGACGTTTGCCGCCGGCGACTCGCCCGTGACGGTCACGGTCACCGTGGACGACCGTCCTGCGGCGTCCGTCGAGCTGCACGACGACCGCTGGCGCCGGCTGACGTTGGCGTTAGCCGGTCCGACCACGAGGCGCGTGCGCCGGATCGACATCCGCGTCGATCGAGTGAGGCCGGGCAATCGCGGGGTGGCGATCGCCGACGTCGAGCTGCGCTGAAGCTGCCGGGGAATGTCCCTTGCACCGCGCCGGGCAGGAGGCCACCCGGAATGATGAAGAGCCCTCGTGACATTGCCGACGGCGTCTGGTTTCTGCGCACCCTCATGGTGAACGTATACATGGTGGCAACACCGACCTCGTGGGTCCTGATCGATACGGGACTGCCGGGCTACGCGTCGGCCATCCGTGACACTGCCGCCCGAAGCCTCGGGACCACGCTCCCGCCGGCGGCGATCGTCTTGACCCACGGGCATTTCGATCACGTCGGGTCGCTGGAGCCGCTCCTGGCCGAATGGCCGGTGCCGGTCTTCGCTCACCGGCTCGAAGCGCCCTACCTGACCGGCCGGTCGAAATACCCTCCGCCCGATCCGCTGGCTGGCGGCGGCTCGATGACGTGGATGTCGCGGCTGTATCCGCGCGGGCCGATCGACATCAGCGATCGCCTGGAGCTGCTGCCCGACGGCGGAACGGTGCCGTATCTCGATGGCTGGCGCTGGATCGCGACGCCCGGCCACTCACCGGGCCATGTCTCGCTCTTCCGCGCCAGCGACCGCACCCTCATCGCGGGAGACGCGGTGATCACCACGAAGCAGGAGTCCCTGCTCGCCGTCGCGACGCAGCGGCGCGAGATCCATGGGCCCCCGGCCTATTACACTCCCGACTGGCAGACGGCCGGTGACTCGGTCGGCCACATCGCCGCGCTCGAGCCCGAGGTGCTCGCGACGGGCCATGGCGACCCGCTGCACGGCCCCGTGATGCGCGACGCGCTCCGCACGCTGGCGGCGCACTTCGAGGAGGAGGAAGTGCCGCGCATCGGACGCTACTCGGAGGCACCGGCGATCACCGATGAACGTGGTCTCGTCCGTCTGCCGCCGGATCCGCTCCCCAAGGTCGTCGCCGGGGTCGCGATTGCGGCCGGCCTCGCCTGGACCCTGGCGACCCGCCGCCGCCGCGAGACGACGGTGGACGAAACGGTACCCAGCCCGTCGTGAGGCCCGCGCCGGGTCGATCGGCGCTGTTATCCTAGGCGCATGCGCACTGTTGTGATGTCCGGTTCCGGCGGCCCGGAAGTTCTCGGGATCGGCGTGCGGCCCACACCGGAACCGGGCCCCGGCGACTTGCTGGTGCGCGTCGAGGCCGCTGGCGTCAACCGGCCGGATCTCATGCAACGTCAGGGGAAGTATCCCCCTCCGCCAGGGGCCTCGGACATCCTCGGGCTGGAGTTGGCCGGCACGGTCGAGCGCGTCGGCGCAAATGTGTCGCGCTGGAAGCCGGGCGATCGCGTATGCGCGCTGGTCGCCGGCGGCGCCTACGCCGAGTATTGCGTCGTCCCCGAACCGCAGGCCCTGGCGATCCCGTCAGGGCTCGATCCCGTCCACGCGGCGGCGATTCCCGAGACGTACTTTACGGTGTGGACGAATCTCTTCGAACGCGGACGGCTGCGGGAAGGTGAGCGAGTGCTGGTGCACGGCGGCACCAGCGGCATCGGGACGACGGCCATCCAACTCGGGAGAGCCTTCGGCGCGCGCGTGCTCGCGACTGCCGGCTCGGACGACAAGTGCGCCGCGTGCGACCGGCTCGGCGCAGAAGCCATCAACTACCGGCGCACCAACTTCGTCGAAGCCGTCCGCGATCTGACCGGCGGGGCCGGCGTCGACGTCATCCTCGATATTGTCGGCGGCAGCTACCTCTCACGCAACTTCGAATGCCTCGCGCAGGACGGACGGCTGGTGCAGATCGGGTTGCAGGGCGGCAACAAGACGGAAATCAACCTTGCGACAGTGATGCAGCGGCGTCTGACGCTGACTGGATCGACGCTGCGTCCGCGCACCGTCGAGGAGAAAGGGGCCATCGCCCGCGCGCTCGAAGCGCGCGTCTGGCCGCTGCTCGCGGCGGGCACAGTCGCCCCGCAGGTGCACAGCGTCTACCCGATTGAGCAGGCGGCGGACGCGCATCGCGCGCTCGAGAGCGGTGAGGTCATCGGGAAAGTCGTATTGACGGTGTGACCGGCGCGGGATGCTCGAGGGCGTGAATGCGCGCGGATCGCCACAGGTAAACCAGCCAGGCCGCCGAGTGCGCGACCGTGAGGATCGCCAGCGGCAGCCGGTCGGACGGAAACACGTTGCTCGGCAGCGCCGTCTTGTAGAGCGATTGCACGCCGACGACGGCGATCGCGATCACCGCGACACGGGCCAGCTTCGGTCCGCCCGGATTCGACTGCCATAATGCCCATCCGGCAGCAACCGACAGCGCCGCGACAGCACCGTGCACCACGAGCTCCACGGCGCCGAACACACCCCGCATGCCCAGCGTGGTAATCGAGGCAGACGCCTCGGCCGCAAAGTTCAGCGGCTGCCACAACATGAGCACACCGCACAGCAACAGCAGCCAGACACGGCCGATCATGCGAGGAACGTCGGCGCGGACGTCGACGACCCGGACGCGACGCCGCAGGCATGGCGAAGATTCCCGCTGACGCGCGAGAACAAAACGCCGCCGTGCAGGCAGTATCGAGCTGTGCCGGTGGACGCGCGCATCGGATCGATTGTATCGACCCCGCCGAGCCGACGCCCGGCGGGGTACCACCAATCACGTCAGCGACGCGGACGGTCGTCGCTGCCAACCGCGCGGTCGAGCGTGGACGCGAGATCGATGAGCCGCAGGAACTCGGCGCGGTAACCGTCCGGATCGGCGCCACGATGCTGCTGGGCGAGCGCACGGGCTGACGCCCACGTCGCCTGGCCTCGGTGCTCGGACTTGCGCAGCAGGAACCCGAACTCTGCGACCGCGGACGCGAAGCCAAGGTTCGCTGACGTTTCGGTCACGCGGTTGGGAACGGCAACCGACATCAGCTTGCTCGCGTCGGCCGCCGGCGCCTTGTAACGGAGCTTGACGGTCATCAATTCATTGGACGGCGACGTAGCCGGCTGCGGCGGACGCTGGTACTTGAGCGGGTCCACGGACGGCGATTCGAGATCGTCGCCGGGCGGCACGATCTCGTATAACGCCGTCACGGCATGGCCGGCGCCGATCTCCCCGGCGTCCTTCTTGTCATTGTTGAAGTCCTCATTGGCGAGGAGACGATTCTCATAGCCGATCAGCCGGTAGGCGCTGACTGACTTCGGGTTGAACTCGATCTGGATCTTTACGTCCTTCGCGACGGTCACCAGGGTGGCGCCCGCCTCGGCAATCAGCACGCGACGGGCCTCCATCACGCTGTCGAGATACGCGTAGTTGCCGTTTCCCCGATCGGCGAGCTTCTCCATTGTCGAGTCCTTCAGGTTTCCGGTGCCGACGCCGAGGACGGAGAGGAAGATGCCGCGCGAACGCTCCGTCTCGATCAGCCGCGTGAGATCACCCTGGTTGGTGACGCCGACGTTGAAGTCGCCGTCGGTCGCGAGGATCACCCGATTGATGCCACCCGTGACGAAGTGTTCCGCGGCCGTGTCGTAAGCCAGGCGAATACCTTCCGCGCCGTTGGTCGAGCCGCCTGCCGAGAGCTCCTCGATCGCCTGCTTAATCGCGACCTTGTGGTCGCCAGACGTGGACGGCAGGGCGAGGCCGCTGGCTCCGGCGTAGACGACGATCGCCACGCGATCCCGGGCGGTGAGCGTGTCTGCCAGCATGCGCATCGCGGTCTTGACGAGCGGCAGCTTGTCCGGCTGGTCCATCGATCCCGAGACGTCCAGCAGGAACACCAGGTTGCGCGGCGGGGTGCGATCCGCATCGATCCCGTCCGTCTGGAGCCCGACGAGCGCCAGCCGATGCTTCGGATTCCAGGGACACGCGGCGACCTCCGTGGTCACCGAAAACGGCTCTCCGGGCTTCGGTGACGGATACGGGAAGTGGAAGTAGTTGATCAGCTCTTCGATGCGCACCGCGTCGGCCGGCGGCAAGGCTCCGTCGTTGAGGAAGCGGCGGACGTTCGCGTATGACGCGGTGTCGACGTCGATAGAAAAGGTCGATAACGGCTGGTCCGCGACCCTCCGGTAGCCGTTCTCGTCGATGCGGTCGTAGGCTTCGGTGTTGAACTCCTGACGTGCAGGTCTCATCAGGGAAGAGCTCATACGGCGGGCCGTTTCCAGATTGGCCGCCATGGGGGTCGCAGCGGCGAGTGCATCCGCGACCGTCTTCGCATGCTGTCCGAGCGTGATCGAGTCGGCCACCGGGAACGCCACGGCAAGCGAGAGATGCAGCGGCGTGAGCGGCGCGGCGCCAACTGTCAATTCCTGTGTCAGCTCACTAAAGCCTGCGAGCCGCACCCGAATCTGATAAGCGCCGTGCGGCACGTTGGTGAAGTCGAACTCTCCCTTGGCGTTGGTGGTCGTGGTCCGGACCACAACCGCTTCACTGACGAGTTCCACGGTGGCACCGACCAGGGCACCGCCTCCCGTGTCGACCACGCTGCCCGTCACGTGGGACGCGGTAGCCCGAGGCGTCTGCATCACGCCGGCCGTGCCCCAGGCCAGTCCGACCACGAGCACCAGCGTCGAGGCCATCAGAAGTCGCATATTCGTTCCCTCCGTCTCTCTGTGCTTGGACCGTCCGGCGCCCGGTCGGCGCGGAGTGTCCGCTCTCGGCTTAGAACGATGGCCGCCAGAAATCTTGCAGCGGCACACGACCGAGCGAAGCGGCGGCGAAGCCTGCGACCTCCGGCTATACTGCCCGCCAGGAGCCACCATGCGTCTTCGATCCGTGTTCCTGCCCGGAATCCTGCTGGCCGCCGGTGCGGTGAGCTCGCCATTTCTCCTCGCGCAGTCGCCGGTGCAGTCGTGCAACGCGACACCGGCGCCGGCCTGGTGCGCGGCGGTCGAGGGCGACCGCTCGCAAGGCTGGCGGCGACAGCATCGGTCCGAGGTCATGGCGAGGAACGGCATGGTCGCCGCGAGTCAGCCGCTTGCCGCGCAGGTCGGGCTCGACATCCTCAAGAAGGGCGGCAACGCGATCGACGCGGCCGTCGCCACCGCCGCAACACTCACGCTGATGGAGCCGATGAACGTCGGCCCCGCCGGTGACCTGTTCGCGATCGTCTACGTGGCCAAGGAAAACAAGCTGTATGCGCTCAACGCCAGTGGGATGGCGCCGACAGGCCAAACGGTCGCGAGGATGAACGCCGCAGGTTACGCCGCCTCGGAGAAGACCCGTGGGCCGGGCTCCGGGATGCCGTCAGGCGGCATCCTCACGGTCACAGTGCCCGGCGCGGTATGGGGTTGGGACGAGGTCCTGCACCGCTTCGGTACGATGACCTTCAAGGAAACGCTGCAACCCGCGATCGACTACGCGGAGCAGGGCTTTCCAGTATCCGAGCGGATTGCTCACGACTGGCGCCTTCCGCCCGGGCTGACACCGTCGCCCGGCGACGTGCGAGGCTGCTGCACGGAGATCGACCCCGACGCGGCGGCGACCTGGTACATCGACGGTAAGCCCCCCGAACCAGGACAGATCTTCCGCAACCTCGGGCTCGCGAAGACCTATCGCATCCTGCAGCAGAAGGGACGCGCTGGTTTCTACACCGGCGAGGTCGCGCAGGCCATCGTCGCCAAGTCGAAGGCACTCGGCGGGACGATGACGATGGAGGATCTCGCCGGCTACGCCGGCGAGTGGGTGACGCCCGCCGCCACCGTGTATCACGGCTACGACATCTCGACCCTGCCGCCGCCGGCGCAGACGTGGGCCACCGGCGAGCTGCTCAACATCCTCGAGGTCTGCGTGCCGTCGTGGACCAACGGCCAGAGCCTGGCCGCACTCGGCCCGGCGAACGCGAAGTACTGGCATCTGGTGGTCGAGGCCAAGAAGCTCGCCTTCCAGGATCTCTATAGGTACAACGGCGATCCGAACTTCGTGGAGGTCCCGCTCGATCGACTACTCTCGAAGGAGTACGCCAGGTCACTGTGCGGACGGGTCGATCCCAACCACGCCGCACAGCTGCCGAAGAGCAGCGCCGACGGCACCGGCGACACGATCGTCCTCTCGACCGCGGACCGCTGGGGCAACATGGTCGCCTGGGTCAACAGCCTGTATTCGAGCTTCGGCTCGGGAATCGTCGTTCCCGGATACGGCATCACGCTGCACAACCGCGGCGGGCTGTTCACGCTCGACGCCGCCAGTCCCAACGCGATCGCGCCGCACAAGCGGCCCTTCAACACCTTGTCCGCCGCATTCGTGACGCAGAACGCCCAGCCGTCACCCATGCGCATGACGGTGACGCTGATGGGCGGTGACATGCAGGCGCAGGGGATCGCGCAGGTGCTGCTCAACGTCCTCGATCTCGGCGCCAACGTCCAAGCCGCAACCGACATGGCGCGGTTCCGCCACAACCAGATGCCGAACGTGCTGGGGCTCGAGTCCGCGCTCTTCAGGTTGGTCGGCGGCCCCTTGAAGGCCATGGGCCATCAGGTGGAGTCGATCGACGGCGACACCGTGGGTGGCTACCAGTCGATCCTGTTCACACCCGGCCCGAACGCGCCGGCTGGACGCGGCGGCGCACTGGATCCGATCACAGGCTTCTATCGCGGCGGGTCGGACCATCGCAAGGACGGCCAAGCGATCGGCTACTGAGCCCTACGCCGGCGTGGGCTGCGAGCGGGACCGGTCGATCTGGGCGAGCAGGTAATCGACGACGCGCTCGAACGGATCGAAACCCCATTCTGCGGCGATCGACGGCCGCAGGTTCGAATTGGCGTTGACGTCGTAGAACACCCGGCGTCCATCGGTGGTCTCGAGATACTCGATGCCGCCGACGTCCAGCCGCGCCGCGTCGACGATGCGCCTGGCAGTGCGGACCGCGTCGGGCGGAACGTCCGGATACGAGTGGAACTCAACCGGCGGACCGGCCGGTGTTGTCGCCGGCACTTCGCACACACCATCACCGTCGTCAGGATTGCACACCGGCGACGGGCACAGATTGAACCGGCCGTGAGTCCTTACCCGCATCGCATAGAGCAGCTCGCCGCCGAGGAACTCGAGCCGGACGATGCCCTGTTCGGGATCGTGCGGCAGGAATTCCTGCAGCAGGAACAGGTTGTCCGGCAGCCAGACGTTCGGATCGGCCGCGAAGATCGCCTCGACCTCCGCCATCGACTCGACGACCTGAATCCGCGCGCCACTGCCGCCCTGATCCGGCTTGAGCAGCGCCGGCCACGCGACCGTATCCGCGTAGCGGCGCAGCGCGCTGATCTCGTTGAAGGTGATCGAACGCGGGGTGTCGATGCCTAACGTGCGCAGCAGGGTTGCCTGCGTGCTCTTGCTCAACTCCAGCGCGAACACGTCGGCGCCGTTCAGGACGCGTGCGCCGAGACGCTCGAGCGTCCGCATGTACGCCAGCGCCAGCGGCACCGCCCGGGCATGGCCGCGCACGTACGCGCTCGGGCTCGCCTGGTTGAAATAGAGCGGCGCGCGCGGCGGCTCGTCGTTGACAAACGCCGCCTCTGACACGTCGAACGGCTCGAACGCGATGCCCCGCTGACGCAAGGCCGCGAACAGCGGCTTCTGCCACTCCGGATGCTCGTGGAGGACGACGAGGTCCACGCCCGTTACGCCCCGCAGGCGGCGGCAACGCGTCCGCCGCCCGGCCCTGGTGCCGGTGCGGGAGTCGAGCCTGGCGCCGGCTTCGGCCACACGTTGTCCGACGGATCGTGATCGGGGAACCGGCAGTTCGGGTCCAGCGTGACGGTCGTCACGGCGCGGCCGAAGTCGAGCGTCGCCTTGAACGTCCGGCTACCGTTGAACCAGATGTCGACCGGATACGTCACGATTGCCGTCTTGTCGTCGACCAGCGTCGCGTTGGCCATCGGCTTCAGCTTCGGACCGGCGTCAGCGAACTGCACCTTCAGCACGACCGGTGACGGCATGTCGCCATCCTGCCGTACCGTGACCGTGGTCTTGTTACCCGCGGTGCTGACGTCCGCGATCGATCCGTCGACCGACTCGGTGGTCCACAGCCAGTAATACCAGAACCAGTTCAGGTCCTGGCCGAGCGACTTGTTCATGAAGTTGATGTAGTCCCACGGTGACGGATGCTTAAAGCTCCACACCTTGGTGTACTCGCTCATCGCCTTCTGGACTTCAGTGTCGCCGACGATGCCGCCGAGCATCGAGAGCATCAGGGGCGTCTTCGAGTAGGTCTGGAAGCTGTACATCGCCCCGGCGTTGTTCGCCGGCCACATCATCGGCGCCTCTTCCTCGTTGCCGCTCGTCCGGCCGTAGCTCTGGCCGAGTCCATTGAGGTTGGGCGGCGTGCCCCGCGAGTCGGCGGCCGACAGGATGTTCATGTACTGATTGAAGCCCTCGTCCATCCAGCCGTACCACGTCTCGTTGGTGCCGACCATCATCGGCCACCACTGGTGGCCAGTCTCGTGGTCCGCCGCCCCCTGGTTCGAGTTGATGACCATCGGGTATTCCATCCCGGCGCTCGGCCCGTCCTGGAGCGTCAGCTGCGGGAAGGCGTACGGCGCCCACAGCTTCGAGTAGAACTCGAGCGCATGCCGTGCCACCTGACCAGCGTTGGCATAGAGGCTCGCGTGATCCGGGCGGTAGACCATGTTTATCGGGATCGGGCCCTTGCTCGGGATCGTGGCCCGGGTCGCGCGCCAGACGTAGTTCTTCGCCGTGGCCCAGGCGAAGTCGTTCACCATGTCGGCGGTGAAGTGCCAGACCAGGCGATCGCCGGGCGCCGTCGACACGCCGGGACCGGACTCATCGTCCCCGACAATCGTGATGACATCGTCTGATTCAAGTACGTGCGTGAGCCGCTCCCGGGCCTTGGCCGTGAGCACTTCCTGAGGGTTTTGCAGGACGCCGGTCCCGCTGACGATCCACCCGCCGGGGACGTCGATCTTCACGTCGAAACGGCCGAAGTTGTTGTAGAACTCGGCCGGCCCGAGATACAGGCTGTTGTCCCAGCCGCGCAAATCGTCGTACTTGGCCAGGCGCGGGAACCACTGTGTCGGCTGGAAGAGCGCGTCGTCCCAGCGCTGCGTCATGCGATGGCCGAGGCCGCCGGGGCCGCCCGGCAGCTTGGTGTGCCAGGCCATCTCCAGCTTCGCGGTCGACTTGGCGGGAATCGGGTTCGCGAGGGAGATGCGTGCGACGGTTTGATCCAGACCCGACACGCCGAGCGTTCGCGGCGCCGGCGGACCTCCCCGTCCGCCGCGTCCGCCGGCCCGCCCGGCCGGTGCCGACGGCGCCTGTAGATCGATGTTCTCGCCGTTCACGGCGATCCGCGTGACGACCATGCCCTCGGTGTTCTCCGCCGGGACCGAGGTCCCGCGCGGCACCAGGCCGCGGAAGATGTTGTGATCGAGCCGGAGCACGATCTCTGTCAACTCCTGGGGGCTGTTGTTGTGGACCGTGACGGTCTCGGTGCCGGTGATCGTGTCGGTCGCCGGATCGAGCTTTGCCTCGATCGTGTAGTCCGTCTGCAGCTGCCAGTAATTGGGCCCCGGCCGGCCGCTCTGGTCGCGCGTGCCCGCCTTGTAGGCGCGGCGGATCGAGTTGGTCAGCGGCACGTCGCGGCGGATCGCCCGCGGCACGCGGTCGGTGCCCGCTCGCGCGTCCTTCGTGGCGATGGCGCCCGTCTGGGCGGAGATGGTCGGCAGCGTGTGCAGCGCGACCGCCCCGATCACGATCAGGGCCATGGCAAACCGGCGAATCATGCAGTGCTCCAGGAGGCCGAATGACGGAGGACTCGAGCGGGTATCAAAGCGATCGTATCGGCGCAGCTACGGCAACGTCAATGCGGAGACCGGCGCGCGTGGCGATATGATCGCGGTCACGTGCCGCTCCTGCTTTCTCCCGCCGACGAGGCGATGCTCAACGGCGACGCCGGCCCCGCGGCGGCATTTGCCATGCAGATGCTTGCCGCGTTCGGTCGAGCGGTCGGTGCGCCCGCGCTCCTCGACATCACCGGAGCGCACATCGACGGGTGCCTGTATCACGGACAGGTGAGCCTCGACTTCGTCGAACGGCTGGCCGGCTATGGCGGCCGGGTCCGGGTCCCGACAACATTGAACGTCGGGGCACTGGATCTCATTCATCCCGAGCTGATGCGGATGACGCCGCCGGCGCAGGTGCCGGCCCGCCGCCTGATGCGCGCGCACGAGGAGCTCGGATGCGAGCCTTCGTTCACCTGCGCGCCGTACCAGACGCGCTTTCGTCCAGAATTTGGCGACCAGATCGCGTGGGGTGAGTCGAACGCCATCGTGTTCGCGAACTCGGTCATAGGCGCGAGGACCAATCGCTACGGCGACTTCATCGACCTCTGCTGCGCGATCACCGGGCGGGCTCCGGCCTGGGGCCTTCACCTCGATGGACCGCGGCGGGGCTCGATGCTGTTCCGTCTTGGCGGCTTCCCGTCAGCGCTGGTCGTCACCGATGCGTTGTGCGTGGCGCTGGGGCTCATCGTTGGCCGGGCCGCCGGCGATCACGTGCCGGTGATCGAGGGGCTGCCCACCGCCACCGAGGATCAACTCAAGGCGCTCGGTGCGGCGGCAGCCTCGGCAGGCGCGGTCGGCCTCTTTCATGCCATTGGCATCACCCCCGAGGCGCCGACGCTATCCGATGCGTTCGGAGGTCGCGCTCCCGAGTCCACCATCGAGATCCACCCCGTTGACGTGTCTCGCGCGTTGGCGCAGCTCTCGACAGTCGTAGACGGTACACGGCTCACGGCGGTGTGCCTCGGCACGCCCCATTTCTCACGCGCCGAGTGGCTGCGGCTGCTCGAAGTGCTCCGGGGTACAGCTCCGGATCGGGGCGTTCCGATCTACGTCAACACGGGACGTGCGACGCTGGAGGACCTGGAGGCCGAGGGCGCGCTGAATGGCGTCCGCGAGTTCAATGTGCGCATCGTGACGGACACCTGCACGTACCTGACGCCGATCCTCGAGCGGCTCGACGGCGTGGTCATGACGAACTCCGGCAAGTGGGCGCATTACGCACCCGGGAACCTCGGAGTCCAGGTGGCGTTCGGTGAGCTCGAGGACTGCATCGCGTCCGCCGCAGCGGGGCGCGTCGTGCGGATCGGCGCATGATCCGCGCCGGTCAGGCGCTGTCCGCCGGGCGGGCGGAAGCTCCGGCGCTCGTCCTGGCCGAGCCTCTGAGCTTCTGGGGCGGGATCGACGTCGAGTCAGGTACGGTCATCGATCGATCGCATCCGGATCTCGGGAGGCGCGTGACCGGCACCGTACTCATCATGCCGGGCGCACGCGGATCCTCATCGTCCTCGGCGGTTTTCGCCGAATGCCTGCGGCTCGGCACCGGCCCCGCCGCTATCGTGCTGGCGATTCCCGATCCGATCCTGGCCGTCGGCGCCATCGTCGCGCAGACGCTCTATGGAGTCTCCTGCCCGATCGTGGTCTGCCCGATCGAAGGACTGACGACGGGGACGACGCTGCGGGTCGAGAGCGACGCGTGGGGAACGGCGACGGTTTCACTGCCGGCGGATTGCACGTAGAGTAGCTGGCGTGGCATTCACGGCAACGATCGAGCGGAACATCTGGTCGACGCGCGTCGTGCTCGGCGAGTACGACGTGCGCGGGACGCTCGTGCTCGGCGAGCGGATCGCGCTGGTGTGGGATACGCTCGCGCATCCGCGCGACATGCGGACCTACCTGCCCTTCATCGGCCGGCGCGAGCTGGTCATCGTCTACAGCCACGCTGACTGGGACCACATCTGGGGCACGGCCGGCCTGCCGTACACAGGTGCTCGTATCGTTGGCCACCAGCACTGCCGCGAGCGGTTCGACGGCGATGTGCCGGATGTCCTGGCCAAAAAGCAGGCTGAGGAACCGGGCCAGTGGGACGACGTGGTGCTCGTGCCGCCAGGCGAGACCTTCGTCGAGGAGCACTGTGTGGATCTCGGCGGCCTCACGCTGGCTCTGTCACATCTCCCGGGTCACACCCGCGACTGCATTGTCGGATTCGTTGCCGAGCGGGGATTGCTGCTCGTCGGCGACACGGCCGAGACGCCGTGCCCCGTGGTGCCGCCCGAGGCGCCGCTGGACGAGTGGATCGCGGCGCTCCGCCGCTGGGAGACGGACGAGCGTGTCCGTTCGGTGGTTCCCGCTCACGGTCCGATCGGCGGCCGCGAGATCCTGACCCGCAACGTCGCCTACCTGGAGGGCCTGCGCAGCGGTCACCCGATTGAACCCACCGGCCCGCTGACGCCGTTCTATCGCGACACGCATGCGAAGAACGTGGAGGGGAGAGCCGTCAGCTCTTAGGAAACGCTACCAGCTACCAGCTCTCAGCTATCAGCCATCGGCGGCATCCGGACGCGCGATCAGACGTCGAGCTCTTCGGCCTGCTCGGCGCGTTCCATGATGAAGCGGAACCGCGCCGAGGGATCCTTGCCCATCAGCTCGTTGATGACTCGATCCGTCACGAGCTGGTCGGCGATATCCACCCGCAGGAGACGCCGCGTGCGCGGATTCATCGTCGTCTCCCAGAGCACCTTGGGCATCATCTCGCCAAGACCCTTGAAGCGGGTGATCTCCGCCTTCGCGCGGCCGTTGCCATGCTGCTTCAACAGCCGATCGCGATGCTGATCGTCCAGCGCCCAGAAGGTGTCCTTGCCGATGTCGATGCGGAAGAGCGGCGGCTGGGCGAGGTAGACGGCGCCGGCGGTGATCAGCCCGGGCATGTGGCGGAAGATGAACGTCAGCAGCAGCGTCGCGATGTGGTGCCCGTCCGAGTCGGCGTCGGCCAGGATGATCACGCGGCCGTAGCGCAAGCGGGCCAGGTCGAAGGTCTTGCCGAGACCGCAGCCGAGTGCAGTGACGAGATCCGACAGCTCCTTGTTCTCGAGCACCTTCGCCACCGACGCGCTCTCGGTGTTCAGTACCTTGCCGCGCAACGGCAGGATCGCCTGCCGCGCGCGATCCCGTCCCTGCTTTGCCGAGCCGCCGGCCGAATCGCCTTCGACGATGAACAGCTCGCTGCCGTCGCGGCCGGGATTGGTGCAGTCACTGAGCTTGCCGGGGAGCGTCAGGCGGCCCGAGGTCGCCGACTTGCGCGACACCTCCTGCTGGGCGGCACGGCTCGCCTCGCGCGCGCGCGCGGCCAGGATGATCCGGGCGACGATCGAGTCCGCGACGCTGCTGTTCGTGTTCAGCCAATGCTCGAGCGCCGGCCGGATCTGCGAATCGACGGCCGACATCACTTCCGGGTTGTTCAGCCGATCCTTGGTCTGCCCCTGGAACTGCGGCTCCGGGACGAACACGCTGAGCACCGCGATCAGCCCTTCGCGGATGTCTTCCGCGGTCAGCGTCACACCCTTGGGCGACAGGCTGTGGGTGTCGATGTAGTTGCGGACCGCCTTGCCCAATCCGGCACGGAAGCCATTCTCGTGCGTGCCGCCCGATCCCGTCGGAATGCCGTTGACGTAGCTGCGCACGTGCTCGTCGGTGGACTGCGTCCACTGCAGTGCGACGTCCAGGCGGATGCCGCTCTCGTCGCTCTCGCGGGAGAGGCTGAAGGGAATCTCGTGGACTGGCAGCGCCGACCGTTCGGCCAGGATCTTCTTCAGGTAATCGGCCAGGCCTTCGGTGTGCTGAAAGACGACGCGATCCTTCTTCGCCTCGTCTTCGAACACGATCTTGACGCCCTTGTGCAGGTAGCTCGAGATCTCGAGGCGCTGGCGGATGGTGTCCGCATCGAACTCGACTTTCGGGAAGATAGTCGGGTCCGGGCGGAAGAACACCGTCGTCCCCGACCCGCGCGCCGGCCCGATCTTCTTGAGCGGCCCGACCGCATGCCCCTGCTTGAAGCGCATCTCCCACTGCGCCCCGTCGCGGCGCACGGTCGCGACGAGCTCCTTCGACAGCGCGTTGACGACGCTGGCGCCGACGCCATGCAGGCCGCCCGCGGTCTTGTAGTTGCCGGCGTCGAACTTGCCGCCGGCGTGCAGGGTCGAGAAGATGACCTCGAGGGCGCTGGTTTTCGACTTCGGATGCTTGTCGACCGGAATGCCGCGGCCGTCGTCTGCGATCGTGATCGAGCTGCCGTCCTCGTGCAGCGTCACGCTGATGTTCGAGGCGTAGCCGTTCATCGCCTCGTCTATGGAGTTGTCGAGCACTTCCCAGACGAGGTGATGGAGGCCGGCGGCGCTGACGCCGCCGATGTACATGCCGGGCCGCTTCCGAACGGGCTCGAGCCCTTCCAGAACGGTGATGTCTTTCGCTGTGTAAGTCGTTGCCATCAAATGGGAGCGGAGTCCGCGGGGGATCGTAGCACGCGCGTCCGGGGCACCGGGCGGGCGGGAGTAGAATACAGGATGGTCAAGAGTCGGCTGACCCGTGGAGCCGTGGCGGCGATCGCACTGGCGTTGTTCGTCGCGACGGCCAGCGCCCAGGGGTTCCGCCGGGGCGGGCGCGGGGGACGGTTCTTCGGCGAGATTCGCCGGCCGACGCCGACCAGCTTCGACGGATCGTTCACCTTCTGCCGGATCATGTTTCCTTACGCCACCGACGGCGACGGCGGCGCCTGGCAGGTCGACTATCCGCGCGCCGACGTCAACCTGTCGATCCGGCTCTCCGAGCTCACCAAGACGCGCATCAGCCGTCAGGCCGACGGCGAGCCCAATCACCTCGTGATGGAGCTCACCGACCCGGCGATCTTCAACTGCCCGTTCATCATGATGACGGAGGTCGGCGCCGCCTACATCGGGCCGGCCGAGGCCAAGAACCTGCGCGAGTACCTGCTGAAGGGCGGGTTCCTCTGGGCCGACGACTTCTGGGGCAGCTACGCGTGGGATCACTGGGTCAACGAGCTGTCGAAGGTCCTGCCGCCGGGCGAGTATCCAATCAAGGACCTGCCCAAAGATCACCCGCTGTTCCACGCCCAGTTCGAAGTGCCCGGGGTGATGCAGATCCCCTCGATCAACGCCTGGGGCGGTCCGGGCGGCAGCACCTCGGAGCGCGGCTACGACAGCGCCGAACCGCACGCCCGCGGCATCTCCGACTCGCACGGCCGGCTGATGGTGCTCATCACCCACAACACCGACTACGGCGACGCCTTCGAGCAGGAGGCCGCCGATCCGCGCTACTTCTACACGTTCTCTGTCGGCGGCTATGCGTTCGGGATTAATACGCTGCTTTATACGCTTGCCCACTGACGGGGGAGGGTGGAACCGGGGAAAGGTTGAACCGGTAAAGGTTCTACCGGGTGCTCAGGGTTCAGACGGTTCTCAAGGTGCTCGTTCACGGGTGCCACTGGTTCGGAGCTCCCGCCGGTCAAGTTGCGCCGGTCGAGAACCGGCGAACACGTAGAACCCCAG
>Ga0207701_10003054_pt1 | contig 17286 bp, 25 predicted proteins | sample KBSSwiSSwithPhiX_FD_184294 | JGI IMG/M metagenome (GOLD analysis project Ga0207701, IMG submission 184294) | Switchgrass rhizosphere bulk soil microbial communities from Kellogg Biological Station, Michigan, USA, with PhiX - S5 (SPAdes) (version 2) | ecosystem: Environmental > Terrestrial >... | reverse complement strand
GAGTCGGTCGATCGCCGGAATGATCTCTCCGGAGTCCGAGATCTCTTGAAATGCTTCTTTCGGAACCCAGTGGTAGGCGGGGATCACTTACTTCCCGAATAGGAGAAGCCCAAGGACTCCGGCAACTGCGCCGCCTCCGATAATCGTCCCCCAGTCCGTTCCAGTGGGCTCCGTCAGATTAATGAGCTCCCCTTTGACCTGCTCGAGCTCCTGGACGCTCTTCTCGGAGATCCCGTACTCGAGGCATCGGTCGCAAGCCGCCTGAAGGGAGTCGATCGTCTTAGGCTCAATGGATGCCGGCGGGATGGTATCGCAGATCCTTCTACACTCCTGCGAGAGAGCCATGCACTGCTGGAACAGGACTGGATTCTGCCCAAACCGCGCCGCTTGCCCGATCATATCCGCCTCAGATGTCTGAGATTGACCACCGGATATCTACGCTGGCCCGACATGGCGAAGGAGGGTGCGGTCATCGCGCCTTCCGCTCCAAAAGCGGTGCTCGAGAAGTTCTGAGCGGAGGTGGTCAAATCCACCGGCGTGGTCCCGAAGCTGGTAGCTCCGTACCAGGAACCGTAGGCGGGAGATTTGGGAACGGATGCGACCGACTTGTAACAGCAGTTGCTTCCGGGAACCGTCTTCTCCATCCCTTCTGGGCAGGAGTCTCCTGGAGCGGCCCACACGGTGTCGCGGGGGCAATCTTCCAGCTGCTCTTGCGTCGGCTCTGGCGGATAGCTATACGGAGGATGCCCCTCTTCTCCAAAGGGAATTCCGGTCGAAACCGGAGCGTGACCTCCAGGGAATGCTGGCGGCAGCGTTGGAACTGGAGGCGGAATCTCATCCCCGGCCTCCACTGAAATCGGAGGCATACCGGTCCCCGGCATGTCAACCCCGCTCACGATCTCAGGCGGAGGGGGCGGAGGGGGCGGAGGAGGCGGCGGAGGAGGAGCTGGGGGATACTGTGGAGGATGATAAACCTCCTGCCCTTTGAAAGGAGCCTCCTCCCTTTCCTTCTGTTCCTGCCGAAGCCGGCTCAGTTTGTCCTTCAGAGCGTTGATTTCGTTGTTGTAGTCCTCGAGCATTCCGCCAAGACGACGTGCTGGGAGAGGGCCGCGGAAAGGGGCGGCCAACTTCACTTGCCCCAGGAAGGCTGCTCTTTGGAACATGTGGTACCCCTATTATGCCCTTAGTCGGACACAATCTCAACGAGATCCATCACGAAGAAGCCGTCTCGATGGGCCAAAACTCCCTGAAATAAGCGTCCACGTAGGAATGCACATCTGCCTTTGGATCGACCTCAAGACTCCCCGGATCTCCGTGGACCGTTTCCATTTTGGAGACCTTCTTTTCGGCCTCTCGGATCGAAACCCATTTTCTTGACCAGGGAAGCCAGACTTCGATTTGATCCGGAGGAATCGCTCGTTCTACGAACCAGTCAGACGCTTGGAAGGTATCCTGCTCTGCGTCCTTCAGGTTTTCTGAATCAACGCGAAGAAGGATGGGATCAGGGGACCGTCCATGCTCCACGAGATTCTTTGAGAAATGAACGGCAGTATAGAACGCGGTACTCAAGACGTTGTCGCTGAAGAATACCTTCCCCTTCGACCACTTCCCAAGCTTCCCGGACCACCGAGGATTTTCGCTCGGAAGAAGGCCAAGACGGGAGATGTTCCAGATCCGATCGGCGAACGTCGAGTGGTAGAGGTGTCCTGGGGGAGCTCCCTGTTGGCCTCTTGGGCCGCGGCGGATGGTTCCCATTTCCTGGCTTTCAAAGGCCTCCATGTCCCAGGCCTCGGCCGAGCGACGCTTGGCGCGGCCGCCTTCTTCGTCCTTCCTCTCGTTTTCCGCCATGAGAGGATCGACCACCGGAAGGATCGAATGGACATAGTCGAACATCGGGATACCGAATTTCAGGGAGATTTCCGCATAAGCGTTGAAGTCCGAAAGAAGCACCGGAACCTCGGACAGCTTTGCGACGCGCGCGGCGGTCGTGCGGTGCGACCCGTCCATCATGGTCGTGGTCGCGCCTTTGGAAACCACCGGATATGGCATGTCCTCTGGCCAGCCGCCCTCCTCACTCAAGACCCGGGCGATCTTGTTGACGTACTTGGGATCGACGAGTTCCTCGACCTGAATTTCCCATGGATTGATGAAGCCCTTCTCGACCGAAAGGTCAAGGCCCTCTTTCTTGGCGAACTCGAGAATGTCCCGGATCAAAGGATCCTTTAGGCCCTCGCGCCAGGACGCCCCTAATCCTCGCATGGCCACTTCCTGACGGACATTACCTCGATCATATCCCCATGTCCGAGCGCCCGCAAATGCTCGAGGGCGTCCTTCGACCAGGGTTTCTTAACGCCGGCGAGCCACTGATCCATCAAGATGAATCGGCCGATCCATCCTTCCCCGGCATCGAAGAGATCCTGAGCGATGAAGGGCGGAGCTTTCGGGAAGTAGCGGCTCGACCGGATCTTCTCGGCGACTGCCGGAGGAGCGACGATCACCGGGATCGTGGCGAGTTCCGTCCGGATGGCTGCGGAGAGGCGATGGCTTCCCGTCAGAGCTTGGTAGACTCCGCTTTCTTCCTGGAGGACAAGAAGCGGACGTCCGAGCCAGCCGCTCCTCTTCATGGACCGAATTAGCTGGGAGAGGAGCTCAGGATCCCGCGGCTCATGGACGGGACGTATCTCTCGTGGAGAGATACAGATGACGTCCCCGGACGCGATGTCCATAACCTGGACGTCAGATCAGCTGGGTCATCCCGTAGACGACGCCGGCGAGGACCGCTCCGCCGACCAGGACGTTCATAACGTCGTCGTTCGGAGGGGCGCCGCTGGCCGGGGCCACGACGCCGGGCGCGCTTCCTGCAGTCGAGAGGTACTTTGAGATCTCGTTCAGGAAGTCCGACTTCTCCATGGCACCGACAGCCCGATGGACTTCCTTTCCGTTGGAAAAGAAGACCGTGGTCGGGACGCCGGTGAGGCCGTACTGAGCGGCCTTCTGCTGGTTCTGGTCGGTGTTCGCCTGGATCATGGCGATCTTGTCGCCCATCTGGGAGGCGACGTCCGCGAAGATCGGCCCGAACCTCTGACAGTTGGGGCAGCGATCGTTCCAGAACTCGACGATCGCAAGCGGTGCGCTCGAGACCGCCTGATCGAAGGTTGCGTCGGTCACGCTTTGCATGTCGGCCTCCTAGAGGATTTCTTCGAGCTCCATAAACCGATAGGTCAGATTTTGCCCGCCCGCTCGGACGGTCCAGTTTACCCACCACCGATGGGCTCCCGCGGGGACGCCGGCGCGAGGCATCGCGGTCTCAAGAGTATCCTGGTTCGCAGTGTCGCCAATGGAGCCCGTATTGCTGTTCCACTGGTTCTTCGCCTGAGAGCGAGTGATGAGCGTACCGTCCAGCCTCAAGGTCCCTTGCAGGCCCGAGAGATTTGAGAGCTGCTGGGCGGAGCCTGCCGCCTTGACTCTAACCACGCTGCTTCTGGGGTGATAAAGGGGAAGGATGACTTCAGGGTCATCGCCAGAGGTTGCAGTCGAATCCTGAGCAGCCTGCGACGCGGCGTAGATTCCACGCCGAGCGAAGTAGTATGCGTAAATCCGTCCCTTGCTCGCCGATGAACTGTCGAGCTTGCCCATATCTCTCACGGTGGTATCACCGTTGAAGACCATGACGAGAGCCAGAGGGATGAACCCTACATCCGGGGTCGGGGCATCGGCAGTCCCAATCGCGGCGGCCGTCCCAGCCTTCGCGTTGAGAGTGGTTCCATTCCACTGGATCATATCGCAACGGGTAAGGCCGACACCTGGAGGGGCCCCGATCGCGACGCTTTGGTCCGGGACGGTTTCCTTCATGCCGCTACGGATGACGGTGAGGCTCACGGAACGAACGCTCAACGCCGGAACAGCTTGGGCCAGGATCTCTCCGGTATAGATTCCGTCGACGAGGCCCACATTCTGGCCGTCGACGAATTCGGCCGAGACTCCGGTTCCGGTCCTCTGTGTGGCCATCTATTACCCCTGTGCCTTTCGCGCTTTGGCTTTGGCCATAAGCTCCGTCCGGACGTTCTTGATATAGACGACGATCGAGCTCTTGTACTGGCAGTTCAAACAAGCCACCAGCCCCAGTGGCTTATTCGGATTGACCGTTTTTCTCTGGAGCTTGCCCCCACATTTCGGGCACGGCCTGGGCAAAGACATCACTTGAGGGTAGGGCATCGTCGCTCCTTTACCAGGTCACTTCGCCATTCATTCCGAGACGCAGATCGTAAGTCGTCGGAAGGCCGGCGGTAGCGCTTTGGACCTCAATTGAGTACCGGGTGTAGGGCGGCCGCGCGGTACCTACGTTGTTCGTTGGATCGAGGCGTAAGTCGCCGCCCGCGGCCACCAGGGTGGTCACGGTGCTCGTCACTCCGAACTGGTCGACGCCCGTCTCCCGAACGTTCATGCCGTTTACGCCGGTATTCTTGATCGTGCCGATTCCCTGAACGCCGCTAGTGGCGAGCTGATTAGTGATCGTAGTGAAGGCGTTTACTGTCGCTCCGGTGGTCCGGAACTGCGAAAGTCCGTTAAAGGTGTTTCGGACACCGACGAAGACGGAAGCGACTCCGGCACCACCGATAAGCGGATTGGGGTTGCCGTTGAGGCCGAGACAGTCGTTGTAGACGTTCCGGTCCGCATTGATTCCAACTTCGAGAATTGGAGGACAACCCCAGTTGTCCGTGTCGAAGTCGCAGCCGAGGACGAAGTTGTTTGGTCCGTTGAACCGGATGCCCGCCGTCGAGGCCGCAGAGAGGCCACGGAAGGCGCATCCCTTGATCACGAAGTCGGAGCTGGTATAGATGTACGCCGTGATTCCACCGCCGGTGGCCGAGAACGTGCAGCCCTCAATGCTGACGTCTCCGCCAGCGGTTCCGAAGAATGCGGTGATGCCCCCAGAAACCGGGAAAACCGCAGGAGAAGTGACCTCCCCATGGAACGCGACGCCCACGAACGCGGACCTGGTGTTGTTTCCTCCCGTTTCGATCCGATCATTTACCCACCAGCCACCCGTGACGTTCATGCCCGCGGTTTCGATGAACCATAGTCCCAGCACATCGCAGTTTATGAAGTGCGTCGTCGTGGTGTATTCGTCGCCGGCCGCGAACTGGCCGAACATGAAGATGATCTGGGGCGTCCCGCTGAAGTTAAAGAAGCGGGACCGCTCAGCATGGATCGTCCCCAGGCCGTCTTCGCCCGTGTAGGAAACGCTGCAATCGTAGAAGCTGGCGTCGAGTGCGCCGAACGTGTCACCGCCGATCGTGCCTCCGACGGCGCTGAACTCGTCAACGATAAATCTCGTGCCGTAGAACGAGGCGCTTACGAGCAATCCGCCGGTATTGTCCCTACAAAGGACGCCGCTTCCATCCGCAATGGGGACGAACCACGAATCGTAGACATTGATGTAGAGAGCGTTCAGAACGTTTTCATCCGCATCAACCACGTCGATCGGGACCTGGACCCCCTCCGTCCGGACACTCTTGATCGTGGGTTGTCCGAAGGCGTTTGCGTCCTCGACACTCAGGAATCGCTGGTTGGCGACCGATGTCCCGATAACCTTGAAATGCTGGAAGCTATAGGCTCTCTGCGCCGTCAGTCCGTTGGGGATCGTGAAGGCGGAGATCGCATTCGCGCCCAAGTCGAAGATCGTCCCATCACCAGAGCCGATGATATCCACCGGCTTGTCCGGTAAAGTGTTCGTGAGTGTCAGCGGGTAAGTGCCCTGCTTAACGTAGATCCGGCCGCCTTCCGCAGGAAGGGCCAGGATCGCGGCTGCGACCGTGAGGTCCGTTCCATCTCCGGCAATCAAGCTGACAACTCTGGTGGCCGCGTAGATATCCGATCCCGCACCCGCTGGAGCCCACTTCAATCCTGTGGGCTGGGTCGAATCCGCGGTCAAGACCTGGCCGTCGGGGCCTACTGGAAGCGGCGTCATGCTGGCGGCGCCCGCCACGCTGCTTCCGACCAGGATTGATCCTTTAATCTGGGTTTCCGGGAAGCTCATGATGCACCGCCGTCTTGAGGAGCTCTACCGACGAGCTCTACTGGGCATAGTTTAAACAAATTCATTTCCGAACTGAGCGATGATGTTTTCCTTGGTCTGAGCATCGTCGCCCTCGACGAAGACCTGCCTCCATCCCTTGTAGGAGATCGGAAAGTAGCCGAGCTTCTTCGTCTGCGGATGAGCTCTGTGAGGAGTCCGGAGCTCACAGATCCGATCGTTATATCCAAGGACCACCTTCTGTGGAAGACACTCGACACAGTAAGAAACTAGCATGGCTCCCCTCTTAGGTTCCGAGCACGCCGCCGGGCATCGGGAAGAATGTATACCAAGCAATCGTGGTACCCGAAACGTCCACTCGGTAGTCGTACACCTGGAAGGATCCCGCCGGGATAGCTGTTCCCGCGAAGTCATACGGGTCGAGCGTCAGCTTAGCGCCAGGGACTACCACCGTGGACTTCGTGAAAGTGCCCAGGGTATCGAGGCGGAAGGTCTCCTGGACCGTGATGTTGTTCACACCGTTGTTCTGGATGTAACCCTTCACCATCGCCAGACCGTATGGATTCCGATACCAGACGATGAGGCTGTTTGTCGCCGTCCCGCCGACGGAGGCGCTCCCGGCAACGCCGGTCGTCCCCTGAATGGTCGATCCGTTTCCACGAGGGAGGATCGGATCCACGATGGGGCCGCCGCCGGTCTTGTTCGTGAACAGACGGTTGTTGTTGTCGTAATAGCTCGCGCCACCGCCGCCCGTCTCGTTGACGTTCGGTCCTGTGGTCGGCGCGAACGTGAAATAGTTGTCGGTGATGATGTTCTCGCCGCTATTGAGCAGGATCGTCCCGTTCACAGGGGGGAAGCACTCGGAGAAATCGTTTCCGAGAATTCTGGTAGAGACCTCAACATCAATGATCTGCGGGGGAGTCGTCTGCCGGAACCGGAACCGGTTGTTGCGGATCACCGCCTGCTCATTCTGAATTTGAATACCGAAGGGATGAGCGACAGGCCAGGGATTCCGCACTTCGATGAGCTGGTTGTCGCCGACCACGACACCAGCGCCGAAGATCCCGATGGGGCAGTCCTGAAGCCAGTTCGAGAAGAAGTTCGATCCAGCCTCTTCGGCCTCGAAGTAGATGCCACGGCACGACGAGTCCCGAACGGTACCCGGGTTGAGGCCCTCGAAACTGCCGAAGAGGAAGTAAGTGACCGTCAAGTTGACGTCGTCGTTGTTCCAGAGGGTGCTGTTGAAGCACTCGAACGTAGCGAAGTCGCTTTCGCCCGTCCCGATGGACATCTCGCAAGTGTCGAGATAGCAGTCGCCGAACCAAGTGTCGTCAGCAAGTCTTCCGAAGAGCGGGGCCGTCCGGAGCGCGGGGATGGCGAACAGCGAGTCCCCGATGAACTCGACCTCGGTGAGCCAAGCGCGAGGAAGACCGAAGCTCGAGTTGTGTAGGATGACGCTGTTGTTGGTCGAGCAGGGACGGATACGGCACCGGAGGAGATGGAAACGCGGATCGTCCTGTCCAGGGGCGGATGATGCCGAAGAGGTGCTTGCGGAGTCGATGGTCAGCTCCACACCCGTCGTGACGATGTTCTCCATGTAGACTTCGGCCAGGCCATTGTTGTCCCCGTACTGGACGACGGTCTGGCCGGCCACTTCGGTGCCGGTGACAAGGAAGTTGTCCAAGACGATAGGCGTGTTGGCGGTGTAGCCCGTTGGGATGGTGAAGGCTGGGATGGCATTCGCGCCCAAGCTGATGATCGTACCGCTTCCAGAACCCCTTATTGTGACAGGCTTCCCTGCAGGTAGAGCAATGCTAGCGGCCAAGGGGTATGTACCTTGCTTGACATAGATCAAACCACCTTCGGCAGGCAATGCGAGGATCGCCGCAGCGATGGTAAGGTCGGTCCCATCTCCTGGGACCAAGCTGACGACTCTGGTGGCCGCGTAGATATCCGATCCCGCACCCGCTGGAGCCCACTTCAATCCTGTGGGCTGGGTCGAATCCGCGGTCAAGACCTGGCCATCGGGGCCCACTGGAAGCGGCGTCATGCTGGCGGCACCCGCCACGCTGCTTCCGACCAGGATTGATCCTTTAATCTGGGTTTCCGGGAAGCTCATGATGCACCGCTAAATAATGATCCACCCTGTTCCATTGGACTGGATTCGCAGGGCCTGCCACTGGGTGGTCAGAAGCTGGGTCGCAACGCCGTCGATGAGTTCGGCGGCATCCGGGTCGATCGTCACGTTGTTCGCGCTCGCGTCGATCTTCTTGATCGTGTAGACGATCTTGTTGACCCCGGCAGCCGGCGGCAGCGTGATCGTGCGCGCGCCGCCGCTTGCGTCCACCTCGATCGTGCGGGAATAGCCGGTGAGAAGCGTGTTGACAGCGACCGTCGCGGTTCCTTCGTTGTTGACGAGGCTGTTGTCACCGATGATCACGGAGTTCTGGAAGAACGGATCGTTCCCATCGTACCTGTTGAAGTCCGCCGTTCCGATCTCCTCGACGTCAAGGCCGCTGTTCCCGTCGACGATGCAGTTCTGGCTGGCAATCCGGACTCTCTGAGAGGTCGTGGATCCGAAGGAGCACCCCTCAAGGACAACTGCATTCGCAGCGGCCAGGATGTCGATGAACCGGGTGATCACCGCGTTCGTATCGAAGACGGAATCTCCGATGATGCTTCCCTGAGCGCCCACGGACAGGGTTCCGTTCAGGATCCGACAACGATCCATCTGGACGTAGTTGACGTCACCCGCGCCCGGAATCCACACCTCGGAATTGACCCACGCCAGATCCGGGTTGTTTGCGAATCCGCCACGAGGAACGACTCCGGTGAACGACGCGATCGTGTTGCTGGCGCGCCACTCGCCCGGACCATCCCAGTGGCGCGAGGTCGCAAGGTTCGCCACACGGAAGAAGCAGTCCGTCGTGTGGACGAGCGGGAAGTCGGTCCCGGCGACCAGGAACGGCTTCTCCATGTTGTCGACCGTGACGTCCGACATCGTGACCGATTCAGTCGACGACCCGCCAATGTTAAATTCGAAAGCGACCTGCCCGGCAACGCCGCCGCCCAAGATCCGCATTCTTCCAAAGGTATACCTCTGGTTGAAGTTGATCGTGAACGCGGAGATTACATTCGCGCCCAGGCTGAGAATCGTTCCGTCTCCGCTCCCCAGGAACACGATCGGCTTGTTCGTGGGAACCAGCGATGCGGCGAGCGGGTAGATTCCTTGTTTGATATAGATGTAGCCTCCCTCAGCAGGGAGGGCTGCGATCGCCGCGGCGATCGTCAGATCGGTCCCGTCTCCTGCGATCAGGCTGACGACGCGGGTGGCGGCGAAGATGTCAGGGTTGAGCGCCCCCTGGAAGCCCTGATTTCCCTGGTTTCCCTGATTTCCTTGAGGTCCCTGTACGCCGCTTCCTTGAAGGCCCTGGAACCCCTGGGGACCTTGGACGCCTTGGAAACCTTGAGGACCCTGGTTTCCCTGAGGCCCTGGGGATCCGCTTCCGGATCCCTGAAAACCTTGAAAACCCTGGGATCCCTGGGAACCGGTTCCGCCTCCTCCAGTTCCGGCTGGACCTTGAAAGCCACGTTCTCCGCGACCGCCACCGCCTCCAAACCCCTGAAACCCGCCGGCGACCGGCGCTGGACGTGGACAAAGAAGGTCGGTGAGCTCGCAGAGGTCGATGATCTGGAGAGTGTCACGACCCCACAAGATGCGTCCGTTACGCATCTTGACGGAGCCGTTTTTCAGCAGTTCAGCCATATTTCAAACCCTATCTGAAATTTCTCGCCTAAGCCGCTACACCGCGATCGTGAACGTGTACTGGCCGATGATGGTCTGCCCGTTGCCGACGATCACCGGGCCGGTCAGGTCTCGGAGCATCATGGTCGTGCGGTTGGCTGCGCCCGTGCTGTCCCCCATCTCCGGGAAGAGTCCCATCTCCTCCACCGTGAACGATCCTCCGGTCCCGTTGAGGATCTGGCCGGTCACGGTGAAAATCGTGTTCGTCGAGTCCTCGACGACGAGCGCCACGACGACCGCCGCCTCCGTGGTGGGCCCCAGAAGTACGCCCTGAAGGTTGAACTGCGTGGTCGAAAGCGCCGCCGAGGAGTTCCCGAACTTGATCTTGGCGAGACCGCTGATGATTGCGATGACGCCCGCGTTGCCGACGTTGCTCTTGGTGCGGGTCAGGAACGTCGCCCCCGCATCGTCCGTCAGCGTCTCGTTCAGGTTGATCGCGCTGTCGAGGTTCTGGAAGATGCCCCTCATCCAGAAGCCGAAATTCCGCGTGAAGGAGTGGGACGGACCTTCGATCTTCTTCACCCACTTCCTCGTCACCGGGTGACGGAAGGGTACTTCCTCTCCGTGTTCGTTCAGGATCTTGACCGCCCACTTTGCGAAGATGCCCATACCGGCAGGCACCGCTGGAAGGCGCAGCCCTTTCACGCGGCGGGGAGGATGGGCCAGTCCACTCTTGAGCGCCTGGGCTACCGGGATTTCTTCCGGCAGGAGCAGCGACCTCGAGGGCTTGAGGACCACGGACTTCGTCGCGACCGAGCCGACATCGTGGGTGTTCGAGACCAGGGTACGTGCCACCTTTCCCGGAGCTGGAATGTCCCCAGGAAGGATGATGCTCTTTACCGCCTTGGGTCTCAGGTTCTTGTCCATCTGGCGTTCCTTCCTTCTATCAGTTAGACCGGGAAATCCAGCGTATACCGGGGCGCGATGACGCCGCCCGTGGCGACGGGCGTGCTGGTGATGCCGTCGTAGGCGATCAGAGTGATGTCCGGGACGACCGACCTGTTGGTGGCGTTCGAGATGAAGAACAGCCAGAGGCCGATCTCCGTAACGTTGACCGTCACGGCCTGAGAGTTCGTGATGCCCGTCGTGATTTCCAGCGTCGTCGTCGAGGTGTTCTGGACGCTGGTACGGACGTTGTTCCTCGAGCTGATGATTGGACCGACCGGAGCAACCAGCGCGTTCCGCGTATGGCTCTCCAGGGGAACGCCGTTGCCGATCTGGAAGCCCGCGCCCGACAATTCGGGGTTGGCAGTCGCGCCGAATGAGCCGGGAGAAAGACTGACTTCCGGCGTCAACCCGAGACCGCCGACGCCCGTCCCGTTGTTGAGCATGACGGTGACGCTGCCGCCGCCTGAATCCACCAGTTGCACGTTCTGACCGAACAGGTTCCGAAGGATGCGGGCGAAGTTGCGGATGTAGGACCGGGACTCCCACTTCCTGGCGATCTGGAAATCCTTTTTTGGCGTGTAGACGCGGACTTCGCCCGTCAGTCGTCCGATGTGGCCGAAGCCTGCGATGTCCTTGACCGGCAGGACCGCGTTGAAGTCCTCCTCATTGACGCGCTCGAACCTCCGCTTCCCTGGGAACTGACGGAGGAAGGTCGTGTCGGGTTTTGCCTTCCCGACGCGAAAGAGGGTCTTCAACTGTCTCTGAGAGAGCGGAACAATCGCCTCTCTGGGCTCAGTGATGAGCGAGGACGCCATAAAAATTTCTCCTTCTACACGACGGACGTAGATGTAGCAACGCCCACCGTGGGCGCTTCGCCAGCGGGAACGTCGGGAGTTACGAGAGAGTTCGAGGTCAGCAGGGGAATGGACTGTAGCGCGTTTACGGAGAGCGTCTCCGCAAACGCCACTCCAATCGTGGGCGTTTCTGCCGCCGGAGAGGAGACTGAACCAAGATCCGGCACCGCGATCAGGCTGCGCGCCAGTTGAATGAGAGGCTGAGCGAACGCGATCTTCTGGACCCCGACCGTCATGGTGCCGCCCTGAGCAAAGGCGATGTCTCCCGCCCTCATCGCTCTCAGGGATTGAATCTGCGGATCGGGGAGAAATTTGCTCATGCTACACCACGCTCACCGTATGGCTCACGCCGACCGTCGGCGGCGGCGGCTCGACGATCTGCGGATTCGTGGACGATGTATCCACAACGACGATCGGGCTTATGATCACGGTGCTCATACCGCGAACCCCTTTCCGGTCGGATACTCGACCGTCAGCTTGTCGATACCCCCGTCCGATCCGAGGTCCCCGATGCGCTGCTGGACGCACAGAAGCCGAAGGAAGTCGATCAGGGAAATCGTGACCGAACCCGTGGCAACGCACGCGGCATGGTGGACCATGACGTTCGACACCTGCCCATCGTGAGACGGGCTTCCGGTGGCCTTGTCGTTCCACACGTCCATGATCGGCTGCCCGCACACGTCGCACGCGACGAGGGGTCTATCGAGGATTGAGTCCGAGTAGAGCTTGAAGGCCATTCGATCCTCCTACGGTCCGATATCCCAGCCATGGGGGCGCTCGCTGATGACGCCAAGGGTGGACGCTTTGACTGAGATGACGCGGCCCGCCGGCAGCACCATCGGTCCATGTTCGTAGGTCGATTGGGGCTGGATCGACAGTTTCGTCTCAACGTCCGCATCCGTCCCTGCTGCCACGCTCGTCTTGTTCCAGATCGTGAGTTGGATCGAGGACAGGGAATCATTGTTCACGAAGCGAAGCACTGGGATATCGAACTCATGATTGGCCGGAACAGGGCCAATGATGTTCGTTTCCACATCGGGAACAAGTCCCGGCGCAATGTCCAGGGCAACAGTCGTAGCCACTAGCCGCCTCCAGTCACGCCGACGTTGTGGAACATGCTAAAGCGGAAGATGTCCCGGGGATCTATGGCGGCGGTCGGCGCGGTCGCATACTTGAGGCCTGTTGGAGATGTCGAATCCGCCGTCAGCACCGCTCCATCAGGGCCTGGCAGAAGAGGGGTCATGCTCGCGGCCCCGGGAACGCTGCTCCCAACCAGGATCGTGCCTTTGACCTGGGATTCTGGGAAGCTCATAAGACAATACTATCCAAAAATCACGTCATCGAACAGCGCCAGCTGAAGGAAGACGTCGGCGTCCCCAGCGTCGTCTCTCTGGTCGAGCACCCTGGCGTAGTGCTCGGGAAACTTCTGCTTCATCAGCATGAGGCCCCTCTTGAGGGCCGGAAGGTCCAGAACGTGCGCTTCGTCCCCCTCAGTGTCCCGAATGATAAGCTGACCCCCTGGAATCGTGGGGATCAGCTGCGACCAGTGGTAGTACTGCTCGGACCCATCTTCCCGGCGAGGCTGCATCCTGCCGCCTTCCTTGAAGTCGGCCATCTTGGTGCCAGGCGGAAGCTTTTTCCCGTCGATCCGGTACCAATAGTTCGATCCACCTTCGAAGGCATTGGAGAGAAGGTCCCGAACCATCTGTTCGGTCTTCGGATCGAGGCGCTCCTCCACGCGGGACACGTCCGGGCGACCTTTCTCGAGGATCCCGAAACGATCGCCCAGGGTGCTCTTGAGTTGCTCGAGGGAAAGGGACATCGACTCGTCGATCACGCTGATCGACGGCTCGGTGATCTCTCCGGCGGCTGCGTACTCCCCCAGGAGATCCTTGAGCTCGTTGAATTCTGAGTTCGTGAGTTTCGCGAAATACCCATCCGGACCGTCGCCGGTCACGAACCTGACGTCGTAGATGTCACGCTTGGGCATCTCAACTCTCGATCTCGAAACCCATGGCCTGGAGCTCCTCGGCGGAGATGTCCTCGTACTGGCCGATGAAGGCTTCGCCATCCTCGAGCGTGGTGTAGACGTGCTCACGACGGAGCTCTTTTCCGGTGGCGTCGATCAGAGCTTCGGAGAGGGCTTCCAGGTACTCGTCCACGATCTCCCCTTCGAAGCCTTCCTCGGCAGCCTCATTCCACTCCTTGGACGGGAAGGCTTCGCGCGCCATACGCTCAATGGTCTGGTAGGATCCGATCCAGTGCATCCGGTCGATGCGGTTCTTTTCCGTGCGTCGCCACTTCTCCGCACGAAGATCGGAAAGAAGGCCGGGAATGTCCCACTGACGCCGGATCGTCGTCAGGAGCTTCTTCTGGTTCATGATCCGGCCACTCTCCGATCGTCCACGATGGAAACGGCCTTCTCTTAGAAGAAGAAGCTTCCGCTGTAGGGCCTCACGTAGAGAACCGGCTGGCGAGGAACGGCCGGCTGTTCAGGCTCGCAGATGAACCGCTCTTCGCCGTCCTCTTCTTCCGTCTTCTTGCAGATGTAGCGCGGCCGCGCAGGCTCGGCAGGCGGATAGAAGTACGGTTGATTCCAGTAGAAGGGGTAGCTCGGACCGGAGAAGAACGTCGGGAAGAACGGGAATCTGCCGAAATTGGTACCGGTGTCGCTCGTGTTCCCGCCGGAAGGCGCTGGGGAGGACGAAGGGCCTGGGGAAGCTGCTGGGGAAGGCCCTCCGTTCTGGCCAAGCCTCACGGAAACCTGGGGAAGGAAGCCCTGTCTCGTCATATGCATTCTCCCTCTACCCCATCAAGATACCATCCGCCAAGTTCAAAAGGTAGGGTTACGCGTTAAGTTCGACGACGTTGTCGCTCGAGTCGAGGATCGCGTAGCCACCATCCCAGCCGGGCTGGGTGAAGCCGCCGTCGCTCATGGCGTGATCGGCTGGATCCACCGTACATCCGAAGGGGCCTGAGCGTCGGTTGATGGGTCCGGTCCTCGGGCCCACGTACTCGACCCAATAGGTGTTCTCGTGACCCGACTCTTCTGGCGGCGCGCCCCAGACCGTCTCGGAAGGATGCCGGTTGCTCCAGGTGGCGATCACGATCTGGCCGTTGCAGTCGTCGGGATCGCAGAAATCCCAGCCCTTTTCAGGCTTGACGAGATCTCCCTCCCAGCCTTCGACACGGACCCGGAAGCGGTCCTTCTTGAGGTAGATCGCCGACTGACGCCGGCTTGGGAAGACCTGGATGCTTCCCCAGTGGTAACGCTGTATGCGCGGACCGGTGGCGACGATCACGCGCTCAAGCACCTTTCGGCGTTCTGGGTTGGTTTTTTCCTCTTCCTTGAGCTTCATCGCGATGATCTCGCACTGCGACTCACCGCTCATGCAGCTGATCCGCCCGGATCGTGCTGGGGCGCCACTCATGAATGACCTCTCAATCGTTCCCAAAAGAATAGCATGAAGACGCGTCCGTCTCCATGCTTACACGTCACGAGAAAGCTTCTTCTCAAGCTCGATCAGGTCCCGAAGCTCTATCTTCAGGATGTCTCCGGAAAGAATTAGAGCGTGGAGCTGCTCCATTCTATCCGGCTTTCCGAGGTAGTAATCCTGGATCGCTCCGGCCTTTTTGTACTTCTCGAGCATCTTGGCGATCTCTTCGGCCTGCCCCATCGTGAGTTCGGCGATGAAGGGCTTCGTTTCGTAGGTCGGAAACTTCAGACGGGCAACGAAGGAGAGTTTTCTAGCCGCAGGAGCCACTAGATCACCACCGCCCATCCGGACAACCGAATCAAGTCGCTGAAACTGCAATTTGCGCGCTTGCACGAAAACAGCGCCATCAGGGTTCCGTCCTCGTTGATGTTGTCAAGTTCGACCAAGACGATCCCTGAACAATCAGGACAGGAGAAGAAAACCCTCTTCTTCCCGGTCTTCCAGAGATACCAGGTGCCCGCCGTAAGGGCAGTGTCGTATCGCAAGTCCCGCACTTCTTGGGCCTCCTTAACCAGAAGGCCCCCGGTCGCATGTTCATTTTACGAGAACCTGAGCTCGAGAGCTAGATTCGAAGAGAATAGGACTGGCGTGAGATTTTTGGTGGAGGCGGCGGGAGTCGCACCCGCGTCCTGGAGAGATTCACGAAGGCGTCTACGCGCGTAGGCGGCGATTTGTTCTCGGTCTCGGGACGATCACCGCCGATCTTCCGTCGACCATATTCCGGATTGTTTCTTGGAAACCCTTTCCCGGACTCTTCGGGCTTCCCAGCCGATTTTTAACGTCGCATCCCGCCGATCGGCGTAAGCCGGCGCGACGTCGCGGTCAGGCCGCGAGGGACAGCTGGCGCTTGCCAGTTAGGGTTTTGGTCTCGTTTTTACGCAGCCTCGAGACCGACTGCGGCGCGCGGCTTGTCCGATCCGCACTCCAGTCGAAAACTAGTTCGCCCCCGGTTTAGAAAGATCGACGCTCGGACGTTTTCGTCCAAGCGGTTTAATGTTCTTCTGTTCTATCGAACGAAGTACCAGCGGAGCGGGAAAGTCCGCGCCGCGGTCGGGGCGAGGATGCCCGTCAGCCCGATCAGGGCCGCCAGTCCCGCCGCGACCCCGCCCGCCCATCCGGCAACCTTGAGGAAGCCCTTATCCGTATGCGTGGCGGTGTAGATCGACGCATACGAGGCGGCCGCCGCAAGGCTCGTCCAGATGATGCCTTCAGGGACCAGCGGAGGCTGTATCACCGGTTCATCGGCAAGGATGGGCACGGCCTGTGCGAGACGAGCCGGCCGATACGCTGGGGGCTGAAACGCGACGGGCCTGAAAGTTGGAGCGTACATGAATTGTTTCCTCCTTACCCCCATATCCTATCCTTAACCGATCAGCAACGGAAAGAAAAACAGCCCGGACGTTTCCATCCGGGCTGTTTCGATCCGCACCTGACGATCAGGGTTCGAGCTCGACCTCCCAGTATGCACGGCCGAGGAACTGCTCCCAGCTCTCGCGCCGGGCCTTGGGATGGACCTGGGCGAGCGTCTTCCAGCTTGGCTTCTTCGGCGTCTTGCGAGGAGCCATCCCAGCCTGCTCGAGCGTCTTGTCGGCCTTGCGCTTGTTGCACTCAACGCACGCGAGCAGACAGTTCTCCCATGTCGACGTCCCGCCGCGGCTCCGAGGGATCACATGGTCGATCGTGAGCTCCTCCGGACCCGGCTGCTTCCCGCAGTACTGGCAGGTGTACCGGTCGCGCTTGAAGATGTTCTTCCGCGAGAAGACCACCGACCGCTCGCCACGTCCTTCGTACTCCGTGAGGACAACCACCTCGGGCGGGACGATCGCCAGATGCTGGGAGCGGATCAGGCCGTCGCCGACGACCTTCATCGCCTTGGAGACTTCTCCCCAGGAAATCAGGTCATGCCGGTCGAACGTGGCCGGGTCGATGACGAAAGCAGATCCCTTGGCGACCAGGCCGATCGCGTCCTTGACGGACGTCGTCTGGATAGGATCCCAGCGCCGGTTGAGCACCAGCACCGTGCGGTCGAGCGCCTTCAAGGCCTCCACGGGCCACCTCCTTGCAGACCTGAGAAAATCGGGCTGGAACGATTCTATCTCGATTCTAGTACCCCGGCCAGGAGTCGCGCCTGGACTTGCGGCTTCGGAGACCGCCGTGCGATCTGTTACACCACCGGGGCCTGCTCGAGGTATTCGACGATCACGT